>Ga0207433_10011276_pt1 | contig 13654 bp, 10 predicted proteins | sample YelNatPaOPGAMG01_FD_187559 | JGI IMG/M metagenome (GOLD analysis project Ga0207433, IMG submission 187559) | Hot spring thermophilic microbial communities from Obsidian Pool, Yellowstone National Park, USA - OP-RAMG-01 (SPAdes) (version 3) | ecosystem: Environmental > Aquatic > Thermal springs... | reverse complement strand
ATATACCCATGCTACGGGGATGTATTCTTAAAAGACGGCGAAGAATTTTCTACAACTACAAAGTTATTAGATAAAGGTAGACTGATAATAGGACGTTTATCATCAATAGAATTTTTAAAAAGAAATCTTAAGGCTGATTTCAAAAATTATGAAATCTCATTTATCGATCCAAACAGAAATATATTGAGCTCTACTGTAAAAAACCCATACATTCCTGAAACCGATTTGAAAAAACCCTACACGGACAACCTATTTTTTGGAAAAGATACAATTTCTGCAATTTTCCCAATGTACGAAAGAGAAAAAACTATAATAATAACCTCATACGTTAGAAATTTAATAAACAATTTTATAAAGCTTACAATTCCCTTTATTTTAGTTATAATTTTAGGTTTTATATTATTAACGTTTATTTTTATCGCTTTTTCAATAAAGATTTCAAATTTCCTGAGTAAACAACAGATAAGGTTAAGTTTTAGCGAATCAACAAGAGAGATTAATTCAATATTAATTGAGAAAACTTACTTATATGACATAACACAAAAAATTTGCAACATCTTAACTAAAATTGAAGAAATAGAAGTTTGCGCATTCTTATTTCAAGAAAGAGATAATATAAAGATTAAGTCAATTCATGCTAAAACTGAGGATTGCAAAGATACATTTTTCAATTTTTTTAATTTTTTAACTACACAAAATGAAAGATTTTATGATTTCTATAAAAACATTAAGGATAAAGAATTTCTTTTGGTAAATGAAATAAAAGATAACAAAGTTTTTAACTACATCAGAAAATATAGCGAATTAGCCAAAATACGTTCAGCCATATTTCTTCCTATAAAAATTAACAATAACTATATATGTACTCTCACTCTTTGGAGCAATAAAAGAATATTTGATAAAGAAATAATATTGATCTTAGAAGAAATATCAAAAAATATTTCAAATAAGCTTGAAATTACAAATCTTGAGATTGAACAGGAGAGAATAAAGAAGAGTATAAAATATCTTGCATATCACGACCATCTAACTAATCTTTACAACAGATCTTTCTTAAAAGAATATATTACAAAGATACTGAGCAAAAGCAAAAAGGATCTAAAAATTGCTGTTTTTGAAATGGATCTGGACAAATTTAAAGCTGTAAATGATACCTTTGGTCACGATGTGGGAGATGAATTACTGAAAATTGTCGCCAAAAGAATTAAATCTCTCATAAGGACACAGGATATCTTAGTAAGACTTGGAGGTGATGAATTTGCTTTGGTTACAGAATCATTTAATAGTGAGAGCGACCTTGAGTTAATTGCATCAAGAATTATAGAAAAAATATGCGAGCCATTTGTAATAAATAATTTAAAAATAAATATTGGCATAAGCATAGGAATAGCTTACTTTTCTGGAGAATATAAAAAAGACAAAAACGTATTAGAAAACCTATTATTTAAAACAGCTGATAACAATATGTACACATCAAAAGCTAATGGAAGAAATAGATATACTATTTCAAAAATAGATATAGATTAATCTCCTTTTTGACCGTTAATAGAGTTCTTATCTACATAAGGAGCTAGCACAAATCCCTCACCTGGAAATACCGAAATAGGGTTACCATCCTTTAAAAATACTACCTTTTTCACCCCAGGAAAGCTCTCACAGGTATATACGATTTGTTTAAGCATATTGCTAACCCTAAACGAACCTCTGGCATCGTAAAAAGAAGCTGGCAAATCAAGCAAAACCTTATCACCCTCTAAGATAACCTTGTTTGGACTAACCTTTGGCAATTCAGTAAAATACCCACTCTTCATCTCTTCTTCTGATGGACCCCTAAATAGAGTATTAACAAGCTCGGAAATCGTTCCAACCTGCTTTCTGACTGGCACAATCTTCCCCTGTTGTTCCCAATATATCATTGCCTCATACTTTTGATTCTGTTCAACAGGAGTCGTAGCCTGTTGTGAGGTAGTAGTCGTAGAATTATTCGTATTTTGTTGAACGTTGTTTTTTAGATTTTCATTACAACCTGCTAAAAAGAATAAACCAATTATAAAAAACAAGATAAAAACTTTTTTCATTGATAGATCTCCTTATAAGAATCATAAATTCCCTGGGCTATAGCCTGAGCAATTTTCTCCTGATAATCTGAATTATACACCTGAGAAGCCACAGCAGGGTTTGTAATAAAATCGGTTTCAATTAGTATTGCAGGCATTGTAGTGTATTTTATTACCCAAAATGGCCTTCTAATCGGTCTATCAGTATATACAGGGTTCACCTTTGAAATATCCTTAATCATCGTGCTTGCAAACTTATAACTCTGCGGACTATAGTAATAAACCTGCGTTCCATGAATAGATGAATCAGCACAGGCATTGAAATGAATGCTCACAAAAAGGGCTGCTCCATTCTCATTTGCTATGTTTACTCTTGCTTGAAGCTCAGATTCATTAGCATCGTAACCAGGCATATTATAAGGCTTACCCCACACATCCTTATCAGTTTCTCTAGTCATTATAACCTTGAAACCCATCTTTTCAAGTATGGGCTTCAAATGAAGTGCTACCCCCAGAGTTGCAACCTTTTCCTCAACTCCATTCGCCACGCATCCTGGATCTGAACCACCATGACCCGGATCTATTACGATTAACTTAGCATTTTTTATTGGAGGATATAGATTGTTGTTTGTTTGCGAATTCTGACTGTTTGCAAGTTGACCTTTCTCAGGAATATAGTTATATGGAAGTAACTTAGGAGCCTCATTTGTTATTCCATTTGCCAGGCTTAACAAAGGCTTAGAGCTTCCCACGCTTATAAGTATGCCGCCATCAATCTTTGAAATATTGTAACTTGCCTTGACATCGCTCCCAACAACCACTCTCACCATGTCAGGAGTATTTTGGGCAAAATGAATTTCACTTATGATGTTTGAGTTAGAAGTAGGTATAATAACACCTTTTTTAACAATTTTTGAATTTTCTATATCTAAAACTATTCTTCCATCGTCCAGTCTAAAATAGCTAAACTTAGGCTCCCCCTGAATCTGAACAAATACAACAGCAGTATTATCTTGAGAAGATTTAAAGAAAACGTTTTGGACAGTTAATAGATCTTGAGCCTTAGCAATACTGGGTATAAGTAGTATAAAACAAAACAAAAGAAAAATAAAATTAAAAAACCTCATTGAAAAGTAAGCTCTCTTATAAGGGAGTTTATTTCAGAGCTCTGATCGGCGTTAAAATATATCTTAAAGGGTTTTGCGTCAGGCCATTTTGGCCATACTCTTTGACCTGTTATTCCATCATATAAATCGTTATATGAGACTATTGTTCCTTGTAAATCCTGTTTCGTTGGAATCTGTTCTTCACCTTGAGGATAAATTAACTTACCCTCTTTGTTGTATACTTCAAACCACGCATCTACTTCTACCCACCCTTGTGCCAATCTTTTCAGTCTATCAGTCACCAGATAAACATATCTCAAAGGATTTACTGGCTTCCAACCCATTGGACTTACGGGGTTTGTATCGAAAAAAGAAAAAACGTACAATTTATCAGCATCATATTTATCTATAATATCCTTTGCAACAATTTCATCCAAAGGACCATGCGATCTGTCAAGAAGAGCCTTTTTACTAAACTCATCAACCTTTAAATTATTATTTACACTCACATGCATTTTTGCCTCCCTTGGATCCACAAATTCAATCTCCCCTAAATCCCTAAAAAAGTTATCCTCTTTTACCGCGCCTTTAACTTCTTTTATAAAGTTACCCTTTGGACCATAAAAATCTGTAAGTATCAAAACTAAAGCTTTACCTTCTTTTCTCCCCTCAGCATAACAAATTGAAGAAAAAGAAGATGTCACAAAAACTAGAACAATTAAGAATAAAACTAAATACTTAATATTATCACAGTCCTAACTAGCTATTATACTTTATTTTGATTTTAACTTAATTATACCAATAAAAATTAAAATTCAATTAAAGTATTGACCGATGAACTTAAATACATACAGATGGTCTATAAATTCCTATATGAACTATTAAAGCATCATCGGTAGAAAATGCAATCCCATAATTATCATACCTTGCATAAACCTCTGCAATAGTAGACGCATCTGGATAATCGTTAGAAATATTTGGCATGCCAAAAGTATTTAAAGCCCTCTCAATGTGATCTCCTAAACAAATTCCTTCCTTCGTTATGTAAAACTTGCTCAAGAACATAACTGGAAAGGCATATACGTTTATCATATTTAAAACCCAACTATCACCAATTTTTTCGTAATACATCTCTAAATTTGCATGTTCAAACCCCTCAATTTTAAAAAACCTTTGATCAAGTTCAAACTCTTTGCTGCTCGTTGGCTCAGTATCCAAGATTTCATTAACTTCTTGCGGACTCATACCAAGCCTTATATCCCCTACACCCTCGCCGGGCGAAATTAACCATGGATTCCCTTTTCCAGGTCTATTAGCCATAAAGTTCTTTGTTTACCTCCTTATTGGGCAAGGTCTTAAATCTTTTTTGACACCAAAGCCATTGTTCAGGGTAAAGCCTTATAATCCTCTCGGTTCTCTTTACTACCTCTGTCATGGCAAGTAAAATCCATTCGTCTCTAGGCAAGGATCTATCAATTTTTATTTCAGGCTCGATTATCAGGCAATGTTTATTGTTCTCCTTTCTAAAAGTGAATGCAGTATAAAGATTTACGTTCCCCTTGTAAGCAAAAAAGGCAGCTCCAGGATAAGTGGAGGCCTTTATCCCAAAGAAATCAATAAAAATGCCATTTTTCCCTGCATCCTGATCGGATAAAAGCGCAAATAATTTTCCAGTTTTTAGAATCTTTAGACCTTCTCTCAAAGACCTTTCTTTTTCTACAAGAATTATTCCCTTTGTCAATCTCAGAAAGGAAAACAATTTGTCTATAATATCCCTTACCTGTTCCTTCACGACTATTGCAATAGGAATTCCAAGACCTATCGACATGGTTGCTAGAAGTTCCCAGTTGCCCAAATGAGCTGATGCAACTACAAAAGACTTCTTTTCTCTTAGCACTTCAGAAAAGTTTTCTAAACCTATTACTTCAACGTTCTTCATTATTTCAGTTATATCCTTATTTCGTGCTTTCACTAATTCTATTAGATTTAAAACGTAGTGAGATAAGTTTTTAACTGCCACATCACGTCTCTTTTCGTCTGACCAGTGAGGAAACGCTAAAGACAAATTTTTTAAAATGAGCTCCCTCGACCTTGGCAGCAAGAAAAACAGAATCCTACCACAAATTGAAGCAAGTGGGCTACTTAATTTATCAGGAATCTTATCGATAATAAATATCAAACAAGCAATAATCTTAGACTTCAAACCTGAAACTCTCAGGAGAAACGTCAATCATAATACAGGCTTTTGCAACATAATTTATATTATTTTTTTTACAAAAGTCTACTGCCTCTTCAGATTCTGAACCTGGTTGAAACCAAACATTTCTAATATTTAGCCTAAGCATATCCTTTAATACTGGCAAAGTTTTATCAGGTGGAATTATTAAAACAACAGCTTCAGGAACTTCTGGCAAAGAAGTTATATTTGGATAAACCTTAAAACCGTCAATTTCTTTAGCAGCTACGTGTACAGGATATACTGTAAGTCCTCTTCCTACAAGCGTTTTGAAAACCTTATAACCGTACTTTTCTTTTTTTGGACTTGCTCCAACTACCGCCCACTTTTTAAACTTTTCAAACATATTAATATTATTTTCTACATTCACTTTATATTAATTTCTCCTTTCAAGATCAGAAAATAAAAGAACACTAAATATAATAATATCATAATCAAACTGCCAAATAGCATCTCTATTTCAAAAGGGTATTATGAAGAGCTGTCCACAAGCAAGATGCTTGTGTTACTATATAGCATATACTTTCTTATATATTTGATCTATAATAATATTGTAAATAATAATGGGGGCGAAAGGTTTCGACATAGAGATTGATGTAAAGGCTTGCGAGTCGAGGTGGCGTTGGCCTCGTTAAAAAGCGCCAAAAAAATAAGTGCCAACAATAACAGTTTAGCTTTAGCAGCTTAATCTACTCTTCGGAGTAGAACTAGAAAATTGTGTGCTCCCTCTCGGCATACAATTTTAATTTAGAGAGGAAGAAGGAAAGTTTGACCTGGGCTTTTCCTTCTTAAATAACAGGTCTTAGTTTCCAAGAACCGTGTCCAGAGCGGGTCTTGGAAACGAAAATTAAAACTCTGGACTACGCTCGTAGACAGCTTTTACATCGCTTTGTGGACGTGGGTTCGATTCCCACCGCCTCCACCATAAAAAATGATAAAATTATATTAATTTTTCTTGTAAAAAACATGGAGGTTTATATCTTGAAAATAGGCATTTTTGATTCGGGGTTGGGTGGAATAAATATCTTAAATTCTTTAATAAATGTCAATTCTCACGTACTTGAGGATATATTTTACGTAGCTGATACAATAAATGTCCCCTACGGGAATAAAGATCCCGAACAACTTGAAGGCATCGTTAAAAATATTATCTCCTTCCTTGAAGAAAAAGGCTGCAATTTGATTATTAGCGCTTGCAATACAACTTCATCTACTATATTAAATAAATTAAAAGAAAATACTTCTGTCCCAATAATAGGCACAATAGAACCTACAGTAAACTTCATAAAGGAGACCTTTCACCAAAAAAACCTAATAATTCTTGCTACAAAAGCCACAATTGAAAGCAAGGCTTTCGAAAATGCTCTTAAAGCGTATAATTATAAAATTTACCCTGTCGCATGTCCAAAGTTGGTTGATGCCATAGAACTAAAAGATCCCTCACTTATAATAGAAGATCTTTTAGAAGAGTATCTTCAAATTAATATCAATCATGATGAACCAATAGGTTTGTTATTAGGTTGTACACATTATCCAATGATTAAAGATAAAATAAAAATGGTCGCATCCAAAATCTTCTCTTCAAATGAAGTAATTATATTAGATCCATGCACAAAGATCTCACAAGAGGCGCTGAATTTGATACCAAGAGATATTTCAATAAACAAAACGAAAAAGGTATTCATATACGATACATTTGACGTAGAATTATTAAAGAAAAAGATAGAGTTTTATTTCAAATTTGACAAAGTAAATATTTACTTTGAACAAATATCAAATATACAACCGTTAAATGAACTCAGGATCAAATAGTCTGAGCATTAATCCTGATTCATTATTTTACTCTATTATTGAAAAACATAACATTACCATTACAGATGCTGAATTTACAAAAAGTAATTTTCTAAAAATACTAGATCATTCACCCTCCCCTTATTTTCTCTGTAGCGATCTCATAAAGAGACCTCTTTTTGCCTATAGACTCTTCACAATACTTTCTTCAAGCATTTATTTAACAAAAATACTTCTACAACATCCAAATTATATGGACCTCTTAAGTTCTGTGAATTTCGAAATAAACCTAAGCTTAGAAGATTACATTACAGAAGCTAGAAAGACTACCGAAATATTCAAGGGATTTGAAAACAAAATAAACGCCCTCAAAAGATTAAAGTTAAGGGAACACCTTAGGATCGCAACTCGAGAGATTCAAGGCAATTTAGACTTATACAACTGTTCCCTTCAACTAAGTTTCCTTTATGAAGCGCTTTTACGAGAAGTTCTAAATGTTTGTCATAACTATCTTGAAGCAAAGCTTGGGAAAAAAATACCTTTTTTTACAGTTTTTGCTGGTGGAAAGCTTGGGGGTAGAGAAATAAATTATTGCTCTGACGTGGATCTTGTTTTTATAGCACCTCAAGAAATTGACTACGAAGATTTTAAACTATTAAACAAATTAGCAAGATTTTACGTAAAGGTTCTATCAGATTTTACACAGGAGGGATTTTTCTTTTATGTAGACCTCAATTTAAGGCCTGAAGGTCCTGACGGAGCTCTTTTGCCAAAAAAAGATACATCAATTGAATATTGGAAAAAATGGGCTGATCCCTGGGAGTGGCAATCATTGATAAAGTTTAGACCTGTTGCAGGAGACATAATTCTAGGCAAAGAAATCCTAAAATCTCTTAATAAAATAATTTACCCAAATTTTCCATTAGAAAATAGAATAGAACATATAATTCAAATAAAAGAAAGAATAGAAAATCAAGTCTCAGATGACTCTTTAGAATTAAAAAGGTCAGCAGGTGGTATTAGAGATATTGAGTTCTTATGCCAACTATTCCAAACCCTCTACGGTTATGTCTATCCAGAATTGCAAGAAGTAAACACGATAAAAGTCTTAAAAGTACTATTAAAATTTAATCTTATCAATTTAGACGAGTTTAATGCCTTATACAACGGCTACATCTTTTTAAGAAGGATTGAACATCTTTTAATGATATACAATAACCAAATAGTACATGAACTTAGCAAAGATTCTGAACAAAACGCTATTATAAGCAAGCTGATGGGTTTTTCTAGCGAAAACGACTTAATAAATGCAATCAAAGAAAACAAAGAAAAGATAAGAAAAGTATTTGAAAAACACTTCAATAAATACTCTTGGTTTAAAAGAAAAGAACTAAAGAAGGGCATCTCTCAGATAATAGAATTAGACGGAAGCGATCTAGAAAGCGTTAAGAAATTATTAATAGATTTTAATAACAAGATTTTAAAGGACTTAAAGGTCTTTTCAAATATAGAGGAATCCTCTAAATATCTATTGTTACTCAAAGTAGGCAGCACAAAATTTCAAGAGTCACTATCCTACCAATTAGAAGATCTCCTAATAGAAATATGCAAAACAAATTACCCAGATTATACCCTTAAAAACCTTTCCCTATTTCTTTCAAATATGAAAGGAAAAGATACCTTCTTTCAGGTATTGATGGACAATAAATATCTAAAAAACTTGATTCTTTCCTTTTCAAATTTTAGCCCGTATCTATTAAGTAAAATCGTAAATGAGCCAGAGTATCTTGATTATCTGATTGAAACGAAAGAAACCAACTTCGAAAGCATAAATAGTAGAGAAATTATATTCAATCCAAAGAACATTAGCAGTTCAATTTTTAGAGAAATTTTAAATATTTCTCAGTGTTATCTGACAAATATGAGAAATGAAACCTGGTTACAAAAAGAGATTTCATACCTTGGCCAAAAGTTATGTGAATATTGTTTCGATCAAAATATTCCAGAAAATTATAAGGACAAAATTGCCATCTTAGCTCTTGGAAATTTCGCAACAACAAGGCTTACCATAACTTCTGATCTGGATATAGTGTTCGTTCACTCAGACCAGGATTCGGAAACAGAATCTTATACTTTACATAAAAATGCCCAAAGGGCTGTTATAAATTTTCTAAATACATACGACAACGAAATCTTCCCTCTCTACTTCGATCCAAGACTCAGACCAGAAGGAGACAATGGAGAATTGATAAGGAGCCTATCAGCTTATAAATTTTACTATGAAAGATATTTAGAACCCTGGGAAAGAATTGCCTATTCGAAGTTAAAATTTATTTGTGGAAATTTTAACCTAGCAAAGTCTTTGATTATGCTAACAAGAGAATTTTGTTATAAACCATTTTCTGATGAAGAGTTAGAAGATCTATTAAAAATAAGAAATAGAGTAATAAATGAAAGAATAGATAAAAATTTAGATCCAAAAATGGACATAAAGCTTGGGCCTGGGAGCCTTATGGACATTGATTTCTTATTGCAGGTCTACAGATTGCCACTAGCAAAAAATTATAAATCTTTAAGACTTTCCGATCCGTGGTCAATTCTTAAAAATATGGATAACTTCGCACCATGGTCACCTAAGGAACACAGCATTCTAAAAGAGGCGTTTATCTTTTATAACAAACTCATTGTAGCACTTAAATTTTTAAAGGGTAATAGTAACAGCCTAAATTTATCAGAAAATGAACTGCATGTTCTAAAAAAAATTATAAAGTACAAAGAAACTACTGATATAGTTGAATACTATACAAATCTTAATAGGTCAGTTAAAGATATCTACGATAAATACTTTATTCAGGCATCAAAAGTAAAGCTTAAAGGTTAGATTACACTGACTTTGACACCTAACAGCAATTTTGGTCAGCTTTCTTTACAAGCTCATCACTTCTAATCTCGTTCACTTTATATTCTCCTTTTCTTTTCTCATTTAATCTTCACTAACAAACCAATATGTAACTCTTGTGTTTTTTTCCTGTTTAGCTTTATACATTGCGATATCAGCCTTTTTTATAATCCTCTCCTGTGAAATGTTTTTTGTTTTATCATATAGGTACACTCCCATGCTTAATCCTACATCTACAAATATGTTTGGAACTATCTCTATTGGAGTTTTCACAGCTTTTTCTATTGCTTTTAATATCTTTTCTAAGTGCTTTGAGTCTTTAATAGATTCAAGCAGTAAAACAAATTCATCTCCCCCCAAACGGGCAACAAAGTCCGTTTTTCTAACAGTGTTCTTTAGGCGTAAAGCAATTGTTTGCAAAACGAAATCTCCTTTATTGTGTCCAAACTTGTCATTTATCGGTTTAAAATCATCTAAATCTATCATACATACAGCTAATTTTGTGTCGTAGCGGTTTGCTCGGCCCATTGCCTTTTCAAGCTCTATCTCCAAATAGGATCTATTTGGAAGCTTTGTCAAAGGATCGTGAAAAGCCTGAAAGTGAAGTTCTTCTTTAGCTTTATGCAGCGGTGTTGTATCAATGACGCTGTATACAATAGCCTCTTGATTATCTGCTAAATCAACAAAGGATCCAGTCATTTCTACCCAAATTTCAGTATTATCTTTTTTCTTAAATTTATATTCTATATTAATGGCTTCATTTTGATTTTTTAAAATTTTTGAAACATATTTTTTAAATGCACCAAATGATTCTGCGCTTGTGTGTAAAACAAATGCACTTTTACCAATGATTTCTTCCTTTTCATATCCAAAAATCCTGCAGAAGCTTTTGTTTACATCGCGTATTATTCTATCTTGATCTACTACAAATATAGCAGCTGGGTTATTATCAAATATTGCCTTGTGGTATTTAAAGGCTTGCTCTAGCTTTAATTGGGCTCTCTTTAGTTCTTCTTCGATAATTTTCTGTTGTGTTATATCTCTACCTGATCCAAGAACACCTATAATATTACCATCTTTATCTTTGAATGGAACTTTTATAACGTCCAAATGCAGGTATTTGCCAGCTACGTTACCATATTCATCAAATCTACCAGCTTTCTTGGTAGAAAGTACTACTTCATCTGAGTTTGTACACAGCTCACCAAACGTGTGATAGTTTGGATCATCAGGTCTTTTAGCCCTTATTCTATTTGCAAAGTACAAATCAGTTTTACCCAGGGGCTCAGATGTGTCTTTTGCAAGAAGAAGCTTTTCACAGATAGCTTTGTTAACAAATAAATAACGCTTGTTTGTGTCTTTTAACCATATCAAATCTGGCACGACATCTGCAATTTCTCTTATAAAGCTCTCTTGCTCTTTGATCTTGTTCTCGTTTTCTTTCAGATCTGTTATGTCAACAAAGTAATGCAAATATATATCTTTATCTAAACCTACCCAGTGAGACTGCCAATATCTATCAGCAATATACAATTCTTTTACTACATGTTCTTTATCTAAAACCCTATCTAATTCACAAAAGTAACAGTGCATATCAGGCGTAATATGGCCTTTTCTGAAAAGCTTTTGGTCTTCTTCTTTTAATGTTTGGCCTTGCCATAATTCAGCAAAGCAAAACCCGCCAACTTTAGAATGAAACAGCTCAAAAGCTGCTTTATTCTGAAATAAGATTATGTGGTTTCTGTTGAGAAGTATAGCAGGTATTTGTATACCATCTAGCATTTTTTTAATAAGTTCAAAGTACTTTAGTTTTGTTAGATCAAAAGGTATGCTTTTCATAAGTATACATCCTTGACTTTAGCAACTTTTTTAAAAATTTTAAATCCTTTATTTCCTACTTGCTCCAACTCCTTAAATCAGTTTTACAAAACTCATATTGTATTTTTACAATCTCAATCTGTCTCAAAATTTTAAATATCTTACTCTAAGATTATTTTTTTGTAAAGAAAAAAAACCTTACTGCTCACCTTACAACCACTAAAATCTAACCCCCCAAAAAAAAGATTAAGAGTATTTTTCTAGTTTTTTATATACTCTTTTATTCTTTTTATCGATAGCTTTATAAACTCATCTTCAGTTTCACAACCAACAAACAATCTGTTTAATTTAATTGCAGCTATTCCTGTTGTAAAGCTCCCAGAAAATGGGTCAAAAATTAGATCATCTTTTACAGTACTTGCTAATATTATTCTTTCAAGTAATTCAAGAGGCTTTTGTGTGGGGTGTTTGCCGAATTTTTTTTCATCTTTTTTAGGAGCCGATATACTCCATACCGATTTCATCTGTTTTTTGTTATTTAACTTCTTCATTTCTTCGTAGTTAAAGCAATGCTTAGATTTTTCATCCTTTGCTGCCCAAATTATTGTCTCTGTAGAATGTGTAAAATACCTACAAGAAATATTTGGAGGAGGATTGAGTTTTTCCCATGTAATATCATTTAAGATTTTCATCCCTAATTGTTGCATAGCAAACCCAACAGAATATATGATATGATGAGTTCCAGAAACCCATATAGTGCCATTCTTTTTTAGTAGCTTTTGACATCGAGATAGCCACTTAAGATTAAATTTGTGGTTTTCATCAGCTCCATTTGATTTGTCCCAATCTCCCTTGTCAACTTTCACCATTTTACCTGAATGACAGGTTATACCACCATTGGATAAAAAATATGGCGGATCTGCAAAAATCATATCAAAAAGACCATCAGGATATTTTTCAATAAGAGTATCCATAAATTTAATACAATCGACTTGATAAAGTAAAATTCCTGCTCTTTCATCTTTGAAAACACAATTTTCTTTGGGAAAATTATAATCAGAAATTTTATTTTGAGTTATTTTATTTACTTTTAAGCTTTTTGAATTCATTTAGATCACGTCCAATTTTTTCTGCAAATTCACCCAACTGATAGAATCAGTTAAACCCAACTCTATTTGAAATGTGTAAATCTTAACTTACTCAAATATTGCAAGTTTATGCAATCACTTTTCCATAATCAACCGATTTTATTATAATTTCATTTTTCATCATTTTGCATATTTCATACAATCTCCATACATTTCATCCTTCTTATTTTATTTTGTTATTTTGCTCCTAAAAGCCAGGAAAAAACTTTGTATAAAATAAATGCTGTTGTAGCAGAAACTAAAAGAGAAACAAACCAGTTTATAACAATCTCCTTTACAACCCTAACCGAATATATTTAACTCCCCTTGCAAGTCCTGCACCACCAATTGCTCCAACTATTGCCTGATTCATAGATGTTGGATATCCCAAGAGCGCTGCTATATATACTGTTGTAGCCTGACCTAACTGAGCTCCAATTGCACTATTTATTTCAAGCTGAACAATATGAAGCCCTACTTTCTCTAAAAGAGATCTTCCCCATGTCAAAGCACCAATACCGACAACTACTCCTCCTATAAATCCTGCAAACAATAAAGATTTAACAGTACCGCTACCATAAAGAACACTAACAGCCAATCCACTGTTGTTTGCTCCCAGA
>Ga0207433_10011271_pt1 | contig 13659 bp, 8 predicted proteins | sample YelNatPaOPGAMG01_FD_187559 | JGI IMG/M metagenome (GOLD analysis project Ga0207433, IMG submission 187559) | Hot spring thermophilic microbial communities from Obsidian Pool, Yellowstone National Park, USA - OP-RAMG-01 (SPAdes) (version 3) | ecosystem: Environmental > Aquatic > Thermal springs >... | reverse complement strand
TTCTTTGTTCTTAGTTTTGATTTTAGTTCTGAAAAAGAAAAAAGATGCTATGAGGAATGAAACGGCGAAAATCAAAATGATATATGGGATGAGATAGTATTCAAATCCAACTTCTTGTGAACTTTTATTTTCCGTTTTCTCGAATGAAATGTATATTTCATAACCTTTTTTCTTATTGATAAGAGGAGGCATGGAAAGGAGAATTCCATCTTCGTTCTCTGTAAATGTTTCAGTCGAATATTTTACTTTCCAATTTTTTGGTAAAGTTAGATTAATTATAAGCATGCTTGTATTGTAAGTAAGCGTTTTTTCGAATATTGCATTGTTGTCGATTACCGAATTTTTTATAGTATAGGTAATAAGTAAATTTACCTTTTCCTGGGCTAATATCGGCTTGGAAAGGTTTATGATTAGCATTCTTCCAAAATGAGAGTATGATTGGCTTGGAGTGTCGTTTATATTAACCGAGCATGTAGAATAATCGACTTGTGAAGGTAGGTGAAAGGCAAGTTGTGTAAGATTTGTTTCTCCAACATTCTCGAGAGTGTATCCTTCTATAACAGAGATTGTTTCGTTCTTTTCGTCAAAATCCAGATTTATATTCCCATAAGAAACCCTTTCTTGTGCGTTTGTTGTTTGCATAAATAGCGACGAACCAATCAGAAAGAGAATAAGGAATAAAAGAATAAGGAATTTAAGAATGTTAATAGTGTGAATATTGCGCATGATTATTTTCTCCTTAATTCCAATTCTCGTTCAAGTTCTCTGTCGAGTTCAATCTCCCAAGACTTATTCTCCTTTTCTTTCTTCATTTCTTTAGTTTCGTTTTCCTGCTTGTTCCTATCCTTTTTCTCTTTTCTCATTATTTTATCCTTTTCTTGATTTCTGTGCTCTGAATTTTCAGTCATGTATTCTGAAATTTTTGTTAATGCAGTCTCTGTAGGGTCAGAGAATCGAATTAAGATTGCAAGAGCAAGAGCAAGCAACCCAGCCCAAAGAAGGTTCATCCCTATGTTCACATGTATCTCGAATGAAATTTTATCAATCTCGCCATTTCTATCAGGGTCGAGTGAGTTTATGATTATATACACATCTTCAGTAACAAGATTAATTACCTCGACTTCGGGTATTGACCTTCCTAGTTCTTTATAATAAACAAACTTCGGTTTTGCTTTTGCCAAATAAGAGCCGTCTTTGTAAATAATCAAATCGACAGTATAAATTGTCTTCTTAGGTAATTCCTCGACATGGATTTCTCCTTTCTCAAACTCGTATTTTCCCACGAACCCTTTTTCGGTTTCAATCTCGAGTGTGTCTGCATACGACCATGTGCTTGATAATATGTATCCTAATATAAGTAACCCCAAGCCAAAATGGGCAATATGCGAACCTGCTTTATAGAACTTTATTTTAGTTACTTTTTTATTTTTATTTTTATTTATTTTTAATTCCTTCCTTTTGTCGTTATTTTTGGAAGATAATGATTCATTAGTTTTGGGTGGTAAGATAGGTGGTAAGTTTGTTTTGCGCAAATCGAGCAAACCTAAGATAGATGATGCAATAAGGAATACAGATGGAGCAACTAAGAGAGATGCCGCTAACTCTCTTGAAATTGAAAAGATACCAACAGAATAGAATAGAGAATTGAAGGGCTTGGATGGTGAGTAAATCAAATCTGAATATGTTAAAAATGGAATAAGCAAAGAAGATAAGAGGGAAATTGCCAATAAAGGAAGAAGTCTCTTTCGATTAAGTTTTGTGGCACAAAATGGGATAACTATAAAGACAAGAGCAAGAAAAGGATAAAGACGCGTTTCAAAGAATAGAGGTGCCGAGGAACTTCCCCGAGTTACAAGCATACCTACGAACAAAAGTACTGGAATGAAAGCAAAGCAAGCATCGCAAATCTGAGATGCAATCCGACACGCGTATCTTAAATAATTTGAATAATCTGTTCTTAAGTAATCTTTTTTGCAACCTGTTTTTGATTTTTCATTCTTTTCTTTTGTATTTTCATCTCTTTTCTCATTCTCATTATCGTCTTTCTCAGTAAGATAACGATATGCAATAATCCCGTACGAAACAAATGCAATAGAAATCATTAGTGCTAAAATCAGATTCGAAGTTGTGGATTCTGTCCAGGCATGTACACTACCTTGAGCCCAAGATCCACTTCTCGTAACATAGGTTGCAAAAAGGACAAGGAGTATGCTTGAGGTTGCATAAATCGATGGAAATGAGGGGTTGGTTCCATTTCTGCGAACTGAAAGTAAGGAATGAATTAATGCAGTTAGAGTAAACCATGGGATTAAGGAAGAAGTCTCGACGGGGTCCCAAGCCCAATATCCTCCCCAGCCAAGAGTTACATAAGCCCAAATTGCACCTATGCCAATACCAAGAGTGAGGAAAAACCATGATAGTCTCGCCCAAAATAATGCTGAAACCTCCTCTTTTCTAATTATCAATTTAGCAAGTAAATAAGAAAAAGGGAGTAGTGAAAATGCATATCCAAGGAATAGAATTGGAGGATGGATAACCATCCAAAAATTTTGTAACATGGGGTTCATGCCATTTCCTTCTGGATAATCATAGGGATTTATTTCCACCTTTTCCAAGCCGTGAGGTCCAATACTTTCGATTGTAAAAGTATGTGCAGGAGTAAATGGGTCATCTACAATTAGAATAATTAAGAAAATGAGAATTACAGAAAGTGCAATTATACGAGATAGCGCATGCACGCTAACATCAGAAACCTCTTTTTGTTTAGAAGTTCTGTATTTTCTGAGAATGTCCTCGACTAATATCGAAAGAGCCATGAGAAAAGTCCATAAGAGGATAGAGCCTGCTTGTCCTGCATATACGCCCGTAAGTTTCAGGTATGTATCTAGGTCTTTGCCTGAATTTTCCCAGACGTAATGAATCGAAAAATCAGATACTGCAAAGTAATAAAAAAGCAAAAATAGCGCAAATGATAGAGATAAAAAGAGAATGTAATCAAATACTTCCTCGTCTTCTTTTCCTTTCTTTTTTTCTGTTTTTTTGTTTTTGGATTTTTTATTTCCTTCGTAGTCCTTCTTTTCCTCGTTCTCCTGCTTGTCATCTTCAAGAGGAGAAGTTTTGTAATGATTAGGATATTGGTGCATGAGAAGAGGTAAAAGTCTATTTTTTAAAGTAAAAATGATAGATAAGAGAGCAGCGAAAAACGCCGTGTATATAAGGATAGACCCTATTTCCATACGACCAAATTCCTCATTTTGTGTTACATTCATTATTTTGGTATTTTAAAGGTTAGTATTTTGAAAGTCAGTATTTCGAAGGGCAGCCTACAGTAATTTCATCTGCAATAATCGTAATAGGGGGACCTGCACTTACCTTACCTTTGGCAACAACTTCAGTACCTTCTTTGAATTGCGCAGGGAGTGCTTTCGAATACTCAACGACGATAGTTTCTCCACCACTTGTTAAATTAAAGATATAGATGCCGTTCTTTTCTGACAAGTCGCTTACCACCCCTTTTACTTCTACAATCTTACTGTCATAGGAAGAAATCGCACGTTTTATATCTCCTGCTGTAAGATAACTTTTAGGCGAGTATCCCCAAAATGCAATAAATAGTGCTAATATCACAAGCCCTGATACAATGACTGCTTTTTTTAACGTGCCTTTCTCTATCTTTTTCTTGCTATCTTTTTTCTTATTATCCGTACTTCCTTTATCTTCTTTTTTATCTTTTTGCATTTTGCTATCGAATATGTGAATACATACTTGTTAATTAAATTTTCTGAACCCTCCAAGCCAGAAATCCAATGTATTTCATGAATTACATCTTGGCACTACCTTACTATCTTTTTACCAAAGAAGATATATTTGGGAAGATACTTTTGGTCAATAAGTGAGGCAAATGTCTTTAAAGTCGAGCGCATGCAATCTTAATAGTGTCTTTTCTATTATTGTAATCTTTTGGTTATGTGTACCTACCTTTGCTATGTTTGCACTGAAGTTAGAGGTAGATGGAGAAAAGGTAGATGATGTTTACATAAAACCAGATAATGTAATTGACCCTGTGCTCGAAAGACATTTATCTGTATCAGAAAGAGATAATTTAGAAATAATCGTGCAGTTCTATAAAGAGGTAAGATACGAAGATAGAATTGCAATGAGAGAAATGGGATTCGATATAAAACATATATTCAGGGCAATCCCTGCAGTATACGCAATTGGTTCTTCTTCGGCTGTAAGGGCACTTGCAGAATATCCGCGCACATATTGGATAGAATACAACGAACCTCTTGTATATATGATGAACGAAACAACAACGGTTATTAATGCCTCCAAGGTCTGGGAAACGAAAATTATTGATAAGTCTGGAATAATAAGACAACATAACATAGACGGAACAGGAATTACGGTTGTGGTACTTGATTCAGGCATCGATGCGGGGCATCCAGATTTGGATTATCACGAGAAGACTATATTGAACCTAAAATCGAATACAGATTTAACTTGGGTCGAAATGGAAAATACAGATACAAGTTCTGGGCATGGTACACATTGCGCAGGGACTGTTGCAGGTAATGGCGATGCATCTGCAGGTGGTAAAGCAGGGGTAGCGCCAGGCGCAAAATTAATTGGTCTATCGACAGGTGAAGCAGTTGCAATAATAAACGCCCTAGGCGCGCTCGAATGGGTATATGAAAATACACGTCCTAACAACAATCCATACAATATCAAAGTAGTTTCGAATTCTTGGGGTTCTAATGAAGTATATAACCCGGAAGATTCTATATGTCAAATGATAAGAAAACTTACATACGAAAATAATGTTGCAGTGATTTTCGCCGCAGGTAATGAAGGCTCCGAAGACCATGATGGCTCAGTGGTAACTACAAATCCATATTCCCTCGAACCTGCTGCGTTTTCTATTGCTGCGCATAACCGGCTTGGAACTGGCATGTCTACGTTTTCATCAAGAGGAAAAGCAACTCTTAATTTTACCTGGCCTGATTTCGGCGCGCCCGGTGTTTCTATATACTCGACAGAAGCAAGAAGAACTTTGATATCCACAATGGTAAAACAAGGAGGTCAGACAGACGCCTATTACATGGCAATTTCAGGAACTTCCATGGCAACACCACATGTTGCAGGTGTTATGGCTCTGCTTTGGCAGGCATGTCCTTCCTTGAAAGTTATGGATTTTCACGACGATTTTAATGGATACGAGGGTCCAAGAGCAGGCACTTCTTCTGCAAGACAGAATAATAATAACGACACATACTGGACCTCAAACGATACTCGAATACATGAAGGAGAATTTATACTCAAGGCGACTGCAAAATACATCTATCCAACAGAGAATAATTACGTGCCCAAGAATCATTCGATTGGAATGCTCGGCTTACCATACGATTATGCACAGGGTTACGGCTTGGTTGACGTGGAAAAGGCTGTTGCATTAGCGTTAACTCTGCAAGAACTTAGACGACAAAACCCTCTTGCTACTGTTTTTGATGCTCTTGAACAATATAACAAGACAATCGAAATGCGCACGATAACAAGATCAACAGATACCCTGAATGCATATTGGACTGGGGAATGGAGTTGGCTTGGAAGTACAGATGGTGCAATATCTTCGACAAATCAGCGAAAACTAATCTGGGTACCGCAAGATGCGAACAAACTCGTATTAGATTTACAATATTCAGCAATGAAAAACGACGATGGAATGACTCTAGGCTCGCTTTATCTTACCCTTGATTTAGATGGCGATGATAATCCAGATTGGACTGGTTCTTCGGGTTTCACAATGAGTGGTAAGCGCACCGAAGAACTAGATATTACAAGTGGCGAATTTGGCTCTGCACGAGGTAGATTCTGGGCAGTGAACATAGAAGGGCAGGGATTCAAATTCGGCAGACCTAATATATTCGATATAAACGAACAGTACAGAGAGGCTTTGATAGAATATAAGGTATCTGCGGAATTAACTTTTGGCGGGAATTCTTCTATATTTTACAATATGTCGGATTATCATTCAGAAGTTGCGCAAATGCAATTCGGAACTCCAAAATCTACAGGGAAAACAATAACTAAAAATCAGAATTACTTTAACTTAACAGGTGTGGTTTATGCTCCTAAGAAACCAAAGAAACCTGCCGAGAATAAGATTGACTTTTGCTTGATAGGTATGCTTCTAGGCATTTTGGCTTTATTAGGTGTGGCTTACTTCATGAGAGACAAAATACGAAAAGAGATTGCGCAAAGAGGGCATATGCTCAGAAAAAGATGGATAAAAAGTAGAAGATAAATAAAATTTACACTATTTTTTATGATTTTCTACTAATTTTGTGAGATATTTACCGACTATTTCCTGCACATTTCCTTTAATTTTTGTTTCATTTAATGTGAAATTTCTCGCCTTCTCCAATGCACTTTCCAATTCGTCTATTTCTAAGACAGGGATTACCAAGCCCATATCCCCAAATACCTTTGCAATCTCAACCTGATGGTCATCTATAACTTCGTTGTGTTTCTTCAATCTTGCAACTGCAATGCAAACCTTTCCTAATTCTAAACAGTTTAGTATAGAGCCCACCCCTGCATGAGTTACTACTATTCTTGCATTTTTTATCATTTGTTGTAACTCCTCAAACGGTATCTCTCTAATCCACTCGAAGTTTTTTGGAATATACTTCGGGTTTCCTATTTGGGCAACGATTTTTTCTTTAATAACCCCTTTTGCTACAAGTTCATCTAATTTCTTAAATAGTCTATCTAAACTTTTGGGAAAAGTCCCAACTACTACTACAATCCCATTTCCTTCGCTTTTATCTCTCTTTATATCCAAATTAAATAACGGTCCACCATAAACCGCTTTCGGCATATATTTCTTTAACTCTTCCCATTGGATTATCGTTAAATCTGCAAATTTAGAAACTATCCTTCCCATCATTGAGGGCTTGAAAACCCTCGAAAAAGTCTCTATATAAATTACTTTTCTGCCCATACATTTTCCAATAACACACATCGGCAATGACACACCGCCGCCAGTGGTTATTATCACATCCGGCATCTCTTTTAAAAAAACTCCAAGAGACTGATAAAAATTGAAAATATTTAAGAACGGATTTCTTACAGGGTCCTTTGTAAAATATACTTTATGCTTCTTCGTCAAGGTCTTTGCCAAGCCAACTTCCATTGTGTAGAAGAAATGCTCATATTTACTATATACAGACTCTAACTGCACCATCTCGTTAAGATGTCCCCCACCTGCGCATGCCAAGCCTAATTTTAGACCCATACTTCCGGGGTAAAATATAATTCCCTTTACTTATAACTATATGCTATAAATTATTTCTTCGAGCATGAAAACCTATACTATAAAGTAGAATAGCATTTTTATTTAACAAATTTTTTTACGCGATAGATTCAAACTTTTGCTTTCTCTATCTTTTCAGTCGAACCTGTGGATGATAACACTTTTTGCAGCATTTCATGATAATTATCTGCATTTGCATTAAGAAGGTCCTTTACCGCAGGTTTAAGATACTCTGCGAATTCTATTTCATGTTTGGTATATTGCCATTTCTTACTTGTCTCTTTCCCCATTGCTAATAAAAACGCATAAGCAACTGATTTCACAGACGTATCTATCTCTTTCATTCGTTCAATTGCTCTTACGGTATCTTCTGCGCCTCTTGTCATGTATATCTTTGTCATCTCATCTGCAAATTTTGCAACTAATGGCAATTTTTCATACTTTGGCAAACTTGAAAGTAAATCGCGCTGTTTTATCTTCACTCTTGCCTCTTTCAATATCTGTGCAGGCGTTTCGTTCGTTATATCTGCTTTTTCAAATACCCCTTTTGCAAATTCCTTATCTCCAGTAACTGCATACAAGGCAGCCTTCCCATATTTTTGCCATAAATCTGAAATGATTTTTCCAGGCGTGGCACGCTCCAATACTGCAGGCCCTTCGTATTTTTTAAATATGGCTTGGAGCGCCTCTTTCTCGTCTTCATTTGGCTTTAAAGATTCTATAAATTTATCAACATCTTTTCCATAACAGTCATCGCCTATTACAAATATCTTCTCTTCCAAGCCTTTGAGACTCTCACTCAACTTTTCGAGATGTCTTGATAAAATATCCCAATCTGATATCTCCCCCTCGATATAGTCCGTCAAATGTTCTCTTGTAACCTTGTAATCGTATTTTACATAACATTTTTTACATTCAGAACAGCAGTTAGGTCTTGCAACCACGCTTATTGTAAAGTCGTCATTTACTTTTGGAATGTATGCTCTCCTTGTAAGTGTCGCAAAAGTAGAATCTTTCGAGTTCTTTGCGCATTTTTTGCATATTCCAATAACTATCTTTGCAGAATGCCAATCAATCCTAAGATACGCGTTTGTCGATGGTCTTTTTTCACTTACATCTTTTGGTTCGAGATGGTCGCAACAGTATACACCTTCAAATTCGCGTAGATATGTCTTTACAGAACTAATAGCCTCTTTTGCAAACTCTTTTGGCGGGCTTGGGTCTTTTCCAGAACATACTAACCCCTCATTCGTGGAATATATGTTCAACCCATTTTCTCTTGCAATATCCCCAATTGCCAACATTCTTAACTCTGGATGATGATAATTTTGCACGCCTATCAGTTTCTCGCGTTTTACCTTACCTCTTACAGCAAATTGAACCTCTCCCGTAGGTAAGTTTACAACCGCAAGATAAGGTGCTTTGCCTGCTTTCGCAAGCATTATCGAACACGCGTAGGCTCTTGCCGTATGCTCGCCCCACTTCGAATAGAAGTTTAGCCAAAATTTGCTCTCCCTCTTTTGGTAAATCTTCTTCATTTTTATTCTAATGGATTCAAAAGGACATTGTTTGCATTCCCCTGCACATTTGGGAAGTATCAATTCAGGGTTGTTCATAAGTGCCCGAGCACGCTCAATCAATTCTTTTTCATAACTTTTAGTTGCAGTTCGGGCGCTTACCCTCATCCTTCTGTGTTTCATCAATTCACCTGCTTATCTCGAATATAACTCCACAAACTGCTATATCGCACATATATTAAATTAACTTTTTTCTGCCAAGATGCCATCTCCATTTATTCGAAAAAATCAAAAGTTACATACTTTTTCAAAAAGTTACTTAACTTACATGAGATATACATATATACCACTTCGTACATTTACCTACTCCAGGTGATGATATGGAAACCCTATATACTCGCAAACTTAACGATGGACGTCTCCTTACTTTGGTTAGGGACGACGATGGTTACATTACAGTCTTGAAAACTTAATTTTTCAGGGGTAGGTATTTACCTACCCTATAATCAATCGATAACACAAATGTAGAGCACAAAAATAACTTCTTTTAAAGATAAAGCATATTATGTATCATTTTTTTATCAATAACTCCTATTTTCCGATGGAATAGAAAAACTACCAGAAAACAAAAACTTAAACATCAGATAGAAAATTTTAATCTCAAAATTCCAACCTTTTTCAATGGGAGCACTGGGATTCGAACCCAGATCGACGGGTATCTTCTCCCGAGAGGCGCGACCTCTCGAAGATTTTAGGGTCATCGCTCCAGTTAGTCATCACCTAGACCAACTTCAGCATACCCTTTTTTTCATCATTCCCTAAACTGGAGCCCGTAAGGATGCCAGCTACCCCATGCTCCCTTTTTTATTTATCTAGCCCTCTTGGCTGCTCTCTTCCTTCTCCTCATCCTTTTCTTTCTCCATTTCCATCTCATCTTTCCGCGCTTCTTCCAAGCCCGCGAACTTCTCTTCATCTTATCTCCTCTTTATTCTTATTTATATTTATCCAAATCTTTATTCTTACTATTATACTTTTCCTATATATACCTTCTGGCGGGCCCGGGGGGATTCGAACCCCCGACCACTGGCTTAGAAGGCCAGTGCTATATCCTGACTAAGCCACGAGCCCTTCTATACCTCAATTATCATCTTTATATTTTATTTTTTGGTATGCATGCTTTTAAAAATATATTAACTCTACCAAGCCCTTTCTCCAGAACGCACAATTTTAACCCCACAATTCGGACACCATTCGCATTCTGCAGGATAACTCGAATAACATATACTACATGCACGCTCCGCCGCCAATTCTATAAACTTCTCAATCCTCGGCGCATACAATCTATCTTTTTCTAACATATCCACAATTCGCCTTGCTCTCTCCGAAGTATTCTCAAGCATACTCACGCTTGCACTCGTTATCGCATCGTAAATTAATATCGAATCCTCATCTAACGCTGCACTCTCTGCAATTATCATGTTCTTTTCTCTCTTTCGCATATCCTCTTCATATTTTCGCCACTTCTCTTCCTCCAACTCACCTACAAGCGCAGATTTCACATCTTCTACATCTCTCTTAAATCCTATTAACTCGTCTCTTGCTGAACCCTCTTTGTATATCTTATCTTCGTCAGGTAACAACGTAATCTTTTCCCCTCCAAGTTCCTTCCTTAATTCGCTTGCCTTATTTGCTAATACACCCGCTAACAATCCTTCTACCTTCTTCGAAGAACTCACCCCAACATCTAACATATCAACATCTATTATATGTCCACTTATATCCTTATCTTCACTCGATACCACAACAGGACCTGAAATCATCGACATCTTCTCTTTTGCAACTTCACATCCTTTCTCTTCAAGAACAGAATATACATACTCAGCACGGTCTGCAAGCCTTCTCACCTTTGGCAAAACATTCAACACCATCCTTAGATAATTTTCAGAATACTCTCTTTCTCTTTCATCTAACAATCTCTGTATCTCACAAAGCCGTTCAAGTTCTTTCGATATATGCAAATCTATCGCACGAAGTTTAGACTCTAACGCCGAAAGTTCATCTGATTTTACCTTTAATTTCTCCATCTCTTCTTGTAATGCTACTTTCTCTTTTTCCAATTCTTCCGCTTTCATCTTTAACCTTTCTTCCTCTTCCTCAACCTCTGCAAGTTTACTCTCAATCTGCTGTTTTATTGTCTCTTCGATTTCCTGCTCTTTCATCTTCAATCTTTCTTCTTCCTCTTCCAATTCCTTCATTCTCTCTTCGAACTTCTCCATCATTACATTCTCTAGCTCTTCCCCTTTCGATTTTAGTATCTCTTCTTCCTCTTCTAATTCTGCTCTCATCTCTTCCAACTTCGCTTTCGCCTCTGCAAGTTCCTGCTCTTTCATCTTCATTATCTCTTCTTCTTCGCTCAAAGCCTCAAGTCTCTCCTCAAGTTTTGCCTGCATTGCCTCCAATTCTTCTTCCTTTGTCTTTAGTAACTCTGTCTCTTCCTCAAGTTCTGAAAGTTTATCTGCTAATTCTGTCTGGATTCCTGATATCTCTTCATTCTTCATTTTCAACTGCTCTTCCTCACTCGCCAACTCCTCTTCCTTTATCTTAACCTCTTCTATCTCGCTCTCTTTCTCCCCAGCAAGCGCTTGCACGATTGCATCTTCGCCTTTTAACGCAAGTTCCATATCCTCAGGATATTCCAATATACAGTAAAAATCAACCACAAATGCTATGCATACCGCAGTAAACACACAATAATACAACAAATCATAACCTGCAAATGCAGGCGTCTGCAGTCCTATATTCACTCCAAGCCCGAGCAACATCGCTGAAGTTATACCAAACGAAACTTTCAGATTCCTCCTCGTATCGAATACATGCAATCCCGCATCTGCAAGAACGAGTACACTCGATATCAACATCACAATCTGCCTGCTCATCATCTCGTCTATACCAGGTATGAATAACACAGACCCATATGGGACAAGCGAAAGAAACGCATCTGGCACATACAACGAAACTCTAAAGAATAATAACAAACCTTCCGCAACCACAAATATCGCAAGAAAGAAAAAAACAGCAAGACTTATAGGCGATATCTTGTAATATATTCCATTCTTCCCATTTCCGTATCTGTATATCCCTTCGTAACCCGCTTCATCCATCATATTGCCGTCTGCAATATCCTCATCTTCAATAGCAGGCATACAACCTCACTTTCAGACTATTTAGTAACTGTTTCCTCGATAGTTCATTATCTTTTCATATAGTTGTGCAAGGACCTTATTTCTCCCATACCTGTGCGCAACCATAATCGCAGTTCCTATAGTCGCTACAATAAATGATACGAACACGCTAATCTGTGCCTTCTGTATATTCTCTATATCCTCAACAGTCGAAAAAGGACCCCAGTATTCTGCACTATCTCCTGCCATGTCTTTTATCGTAATATGAATCAACTTTCCATTATGCGGCTTAAAGTGAAAAGTTACATTTAAAAAACATGCACTTCTATAAGTCTTTCCAGACCATCTCCCTATAGAACTTGTATCAACAGATAGCCATCCACCATAGGTATCGTTGAAAACATCATCTACACTTCCATCTTCATTTATAACCTGCCTATATTCAAAACTCGCATCAAGATAGTTCGCATCTTCATCAGAATATATCTCAACAGAAATACAAGATATATCTTCCCAACCATTAAAATCTGAGGCTATTACAACTGCATGATAATACCCGTTCAATCTCGTTACGTTTATCTTCGCAAACTCAGGCGCTACGTTCAAAACCGATACCCCGGTAGTTTGACCCTCTGCTCTCGGCATGCTCAGCAGAATAAACATTAACATAATTACCAAACACGCCGACGCTCGGTTCATCGCTCGCCCCTTCTGAACATACACATCTTAATTTATATATTTATCGAACAAAATCTCTAAATGTAGATATACACTATTCCTTTTGAAGAACTGTATCCTGTTGCACTTACTAATATATCCTCATACCCATCTCCATTTACATCCCCTGCACTTGCTACACATGAACCAAAATTGTAATTACTGCCCTCACCCACCCCAAGCCATGCATCGTTGATATTCGTTTCTAATCCGTTTTGAGTACCCATAAATAGATAAGCTTTTCCTCTATCGTCATTTGTTTGTGGAGTATCATTAGACCTAGCCCCAATAATGATATCCGGATACCCATCTCCATTTACATGCGATACAACGGCAACTGACTTGCCAAAACTATCACCATCCCATTCCCCACCTACTGCCCAATAACTGCTACTGCTCATGCTTGTCTTTCCCCCAAGAAATATGTATGCTTTCCCACATCCTTTTCCATTGTACCATGCAGAGTATGCACCAATTATTACATCGTCATATCCATCTCCATTTACATCTCCTGCACACGCTACACTGCATCCGAAATTATCCCCATCATTCGCGCCTACTGCAGTCCAAGCCGATGATGATAATCCAGATGCCGAGCCTAAATATAGATACACCTTACCTTTACCGGAACTATATCCATACGCACCAATTATAACATCGTCATACCCATCACCATTCACATCCCCTGCACTTGAAACCGGATATCCAAAATAATAATCACTACCTTCACCTGTTGCAGTCCAAGATGGCGTAGTTGACAATCCTCTCTTTGAACCTAAATACAAATACGCTTTCCCTGTATATGAACTATATTTATCCGCGCCAATTATAACATCGTCATACCCATCACCATTCACATCCCCTGCAGACGAAACCGAAATACCAAAATAATAATCATTATCTTCACCTGTTGCAGTCCAAGATGGCG
>Ga0207433_10011269_pt1 | contig 13661 bp, 15 predicted proteins | sample YelNatPaOPGAMG01_FD_187559 | JGI IMG/M metagenome (GOLD analysis project Ga0207433, IMG submission 187559) | Hot spring thermophilic microbial communities from Obsidian Pool, Yellowstone National Park, USA - OP-RAMG-01 (SPAdes) (version 3) | ecosystem: Environmental > Aquatic > Thermal springs... | reverse complement strand
TGAGAAGGATGTAGAATTTAGATATGCTTTGATGGGCTTACTAGGATATAGAGAACTCCTAGATAGGTTCTCGAGGTTAGAAGAAGAGCAGAGGAAGTTATGGGAAAACCAGAATAGGTTATGGGAAGAGGTTAGAGCATTAAGAGAAGGTCAGAACAAACTTTGGGAGAATCAGAATAGGCTTTGGGAGGAGGTTAGGAGTCTTAGGGAGGAGACTAGGAGGTTATGGGAAAGTCAGAATAAACTCTGGGAGGAGGTTAGGGCTCTAAGAGAAGGACAGAATAAGTTATGGGAGAATCAGAACAAGTTATGGGAGGAAGTTAAGAGTCTTAGAGAAGGTCAAAACAAACTCTGGGAGAACGTTAGTAGGTTATGGGAGGAAGTGAAGGCATTAAGAGAAGGACAAAATAAGCTTTGGGAGGAGGTTAGGAGTCTTAGGGAAGGTCAGAATAAGCTTTGGGAGGAAGTTAAAGCATTAAGAGAGAGTCAGAATAAGTTATGGGAAGAGGTTAGGAATTTAAAGGTTAGTCATGAGAGGTTGGAGAAGTATGTCCGTTCAGGTTTTAGGGAGTTGAGGAGGACTTTAGGCTCCACCTTCGAAGATTACACAGCTGCTTTTGTAGAGGTTATGTTGGAGGATAGGGGGTTTAAGGACGTTAGTGTTGGGAGGAAGTTTTTGGTATATGGTGGTGAGGTTTTAGAGATAAACCTGTTTTGTGAGAAGCCATTAGTTGTTGGTGAGGTTACGTTGAAGGTTGAGGATGTTAGAGGGGCTGAGGAGGAGGTTATGAAGTTGCTTAAGAGGGTTGAGGTCGTTAAGGAGGTTTATAAGGCTGAACCTGTAATGAAGGTATTAGCTGTTGGTAGGGCATCGGTAGAGGCTTCTAAAGTGTTGAGGGAGTTAGCTGAGAAGTACGGTATTAAACTCTTAATAGGTTCTGAGATTGATTGGGAGTACTGATTAAGCCCTCCATAAGTAATTAGTTGGTGTTGGTATGAGTTGTGGTGGTTTTAAATTCCTAGAACATACAGCTGATGTCTACTTCGTATCTAGTGGTTTAACTATTGAGGAAGCCTTCGAAAACGCTGCTAAGGCCATGTTCGAAGTAATTACTGATACGTCTAAGGTAGAACCTAGGGAATGTGTTGATGTTAGTGATGAGTGTTCAGACATGCTTAACTGTCTGTATAGGTGGTTAGAAGACCTACTAATACTCCACGACACACGTAACATGGTCTTCAGTAAATTCAAGTTTAAATTCGTTGAATTAGGTAGTGGCTTAATTAAATTCTCGGGGACAGCATGTGGTGAGGTATTCAACCATGAGAAACACGAACCTAGAGTAGTTGTTAAGGCAGTAACATACTCGTTAATGAGGGTTGAAAACGTAGGTAGTTGTTGGTATGCCTATGTAGTGCTTGATATATGACTCTAAACTCAATACCACGTAGTAAGGGTGTTTACGTACTAGTGATTAAAATCTCAAACACTGTAGTACTTAACTTAAGGATAGGTACATACACATTAAAACCTGGGTACTACTGCTATGTAGGTTCAGCATTAAGTCATGGAGGACTACACTCAAGGATTAAACACCACCTTAGGAAGCCTAAGGAGAGGGTTTGGTGGCATATAGACTACCTAACATCTAGGGATGACGTACTAATAACACATGTAGTGTTTAGTGAGTCAATAAAGGATTTAGAGGAGGTAATAGCTGAAGAACTCATGAAATCTAAATGTTGGGAACCATCAATTAAGGGCTTCGGATGCTCAGATAGGGAGAGTTATACACACCTCTTCAAATGCCTATGTAGTACTCACGAATGTGTTGATGAGGTTAAGGAAGTCATGATGATGCTTGACTCAAACCCTAAAGTACTGGTTCTAACCCAGTAAGAGCAACCTATACACCACCCACCATAGTCATCAGCTCTTTAAGACCTCCCTACACAACCCCTCAAACTTCTCTACATCCAGTATTAGTTGATACCCAGACTCCCCTCCCTCAGTGATAATACCCTCAAGCAGTTGGGAGATAATGTTTAAACCTACACAACCTAATGCGTAGTTATAAGCATCTACAAACCTCGGGAAATCCTCAGTACCTTCATAACAGTTAAAGAGTCCGTAGAAATCAATTACAACCCTTTTCTGACCTGTAAGTCTCACAATATTAAGTGAACGTCTACAGGAGACCTTCAAATGCTTCATTAAGGCATTCCTAATCAACTCTAAAGACTCCCTAACTAACTCATCCCTACACTCACCAACCATAAACACAACCCTCAATAACAGCTTCAATATTGTAAGTAAGGATAAAATACTTTCATAGTTAGTTAACAAGGGTTTACAACCCTAATACCCTCGAGGGGCTTAAGGACGAATCACCTGTGGGGGGGGGAAGTGTTTTAATTATACGGTCTTAAGAATTATTGGTCGGTAAGGTGGGGTTACTTCATAGGTTAGTCCTAGTAGCTTCAGTAGTGATTTTGTTGGTGGTTGCTTACTACCTACTATTCCCGTTAAATCAGTATGTGGTTAGGTTGAAGGTATCAACAACTACATCACTATACGCTACAGGACTTCTAGAAGCTATAGCTGAGGCTTTCAGTAGGGAGTACCCTAACGTTAGGTTAGAATTCATAGCTGTAGGTTCTGGTGCAGCTCTTAGGATTGCTGAGAGGGGTGATGCATGTGTAGTACTGATTCACGAACCATACCTAGAGCATCAGTACTTAATGAAGGGTGTTATCGGTGGGGGGAGGGTCTTCGCATATAATTACTTCGTAGTTGTAGGGCCTAAGAACGACCCAGCAAATATATCCGGTGTTGATAACGTGTTAGAGGTCTTCAGGAGGGTCTACGTAGCTGGTGAGTTAGGTAGGACCTACTTCGTAAGTAGGGGTGATAACTCAGGAACACACCTACGTGAGTTAATGATTTGGGGCTTACTAGGTTTAAACCCGGGTAATACTTCATGGTATAGGAGTTGTGGTTGTGGTATGAGTGATGCGTTATTAATAGCTAATGAATTAGGGGCATACACGTTAAGTGATTTAGGTACTTACCTAAAGTTTAAGAAGGGGGGTAAACTACAGAATCTAGAGTTACTCTACATAAACACTGACGACAACCTAACAATTAACATATACTCAGCATATATAGCTAGTAGATGTAGTGGTGATGAGAGGAGGTATGGTGAGTTACTCATAAACTTCATATCTAAGGATGAAGGAGGTGTTATAAGGGATTACGGTGTTAAGGAGTTCGGACAACCGTTATTCTACCCAGTCCTTGAGAACGAATCTAAATTCTTAAGTATTTGGGAGTGGTTTGCGTATAGGTGATTTAATTGATCAGTGATGAGACTCTAGCTACTATCCTAAGGTCTATATATGTGTCAGGTACAGCAACACTACTTGCGAGTGTGTGGAGTCTACCGACGTCATACGTCTTAACACTTAAACGTAGGGTAGGTATTGTAGAGGCAGTCATAGAGTCTTTAGTAGGTATACCTACAGTCCTCCTAGGACTACTACTATACATACTACTGAGTTCTTCAGGACCTCTAGCACCTCTAGGAATTAAACTACTCTACACACCTCAAGCAATAATACTGGGTGAGTCAATACTAGTGACACCGTTAATGATATCTACATCGTATAGGGTCTTAAAGAACTCAGTAGTAATGTATGGTGAGTTAGCTTTAAGTCTAGGTGCTAGTAAGACACAGGTAATGACGTTAATAGTTAAGGAGTCACTACCAGGTGTAGTAGCGTCGATAATAATGAGCTTCTCAAGAGCTCTAGGTGAGTTAGGTATTGCTATGATGGTTGGAGGAAATATCAGCGGGTATACTAGGGTTATGACTACAGCAATAGCTTTAGGTGTAGCTAGGGGTGAGTTCGAAGAAGCTATAGCTTTAGGGTTAGTACTGATGGCTATAATGGTCGTAATATCAGTAACTCTAAAACTGATTAATAAGGTGTACGGTATTGACTAGTATTGAGTTAAGAGGTGTTTGGTACCGTTACGTAGGGAGTAATGACTGGGTACTTAAGAACGTATCATTAACTATAGAGCCTAAGGAAGTAGTAGTAATTACAGGACATAACGGTAGTGGTAAGACAACACTACTTAAGATCGCATCACTAATCTACAGACCAACGAAGGGTGAGGTATTAGTAGGTGGTAAGGAGTTCTGGAGTTTGACAGAGGATGAGAAGTTAGTAATTCGTAGGAAGGTAGTCTACGTACATGAGAAACCAATACTACTTAGAGATACTGTATTAGGTAACGTAGCTTACGGATTAAGAGTTAGGGGTTTAAGTAATGATGAGTTGTTAAGGAGGTGTAAGGAAGTACTTGAGGAGTTAGGAATATGGGGGCTTAAAGACGTTAACGCATATAAATTATCCGTAGGTCAGGCACAGCTAGTAGCTATAGCTAGAGCATTAACACTAAACCCAGAAGTACTACTCCTAGACGAACCATACGCACACCTAGATATGAAGAAGAAGGAAGTACTGACTAAAGTACTGAGTAGGAGGAGTGTGGAGGGAATGACCCTAGTAATAGCCACACATCAGAAAATAGATAGTACCGAGTTAAGAATAACTAAGACAGTAACCCTAGAGAACGGTGAGGTAGTAAACATATACAACTATAAATAACTCAACATGAAGTAACCCATCATTTAATGCCGTGATACCCCGGCACAACTAATAAAAATATTAACAATGAATAAACCTAAAATCGGTTACCCCATGAGTACTGAGGGTATATCCTCAGAAAACCCTGTAGAAGTTATTAATAAGTTAATAGGTATTGAGAGGGAGTTAGCTAGGGAGTTGAGGGAGTTAGGTTATGAGATTATGCAGGTCAAGCCGACTATAGCTACTTTATTAATAGCTATGTCTTACGACTGTGATAAACATACAGTTATGTTGGAGTCCTTAAGACGTATACTCAGTTTAGTTATTGAGGTCCCTATTAAACATCTTGCTGATAAGTTAATGGCTATTATAGAGAAGCATAGAGCTTATGAGGAGATGAGTATTAAATTCCTTGAAGGCCTACTTAACAACCCTGTTATTACTAAGGAGGGGAAGTTAATAATAAATCTCATTCTGGAGGATGAGAAGAGACATCATGAGATACTAACCAGGATCCATCGAGCATTAGTTGAGGGTAAGGAATTCTATATTTGATTACGGTTAAGACCTATAGTTAAAACAGTATTTAACGTTCTTTAAGACCCCCACTATACTCCTTACCGATCTTTAAGACCTTCTCAACAACTTCTAATGAGTTACGGCCTAACACTATAGTTAGTGGTTCTAAACCCCAACCACCTACATCGAAAATGATGTCTAACTCCTTACTTAACTCCCCACCATACATCCCCAACCTACCCCTCCTTAAAGCCTCCCTCAAACCTATACGTAACGTCTTAAACCCTAACCTACTTACCACATCAACTAACCTCTCATCATATTTAATACTCATTAAAGCCCTAACATCATTGTTGAACTCCATAACCTTCATCAACAACTCCCCAAACTCCCTACATATCCCGAATTCAGGTTCTACCACTGCTTTAACACTACCCCACAACCTAACTATCGGGGTCCCAGCAACTGCGTTGACATCCCTAACGTAGTGTTTAGGTAGTGCCATAACTATGTATGAGGGTGTCTCAGGTATTAACGGGTTGACATACTTACCACTACCCTCGATAACCCTTACCGATTTCTTCAACTCAACCAATACGTTGTACTTCTCAGCAGGTATTAACTGCCATGCAGTCGGGTTTACAGGGCCGTAACCCCTACCTATAGGTAATCCATACATTATAGCTGTGGTTATGAATTCCTTAGCTAACTTAACAGCCTCAGGTATTGACCTACCCTTAGCTAACTCAGCAGTTATAGCTGCTGAGAAACTACATCCTGTACCGTGAGTATTCCTACTCTCAATCCTAGGGGATCTAAACTCGTAGAACCTACCGTCGTAGTATAGGACGTCAACACTCTCACCACCACTCATATGCCCACCCTTAACCACAGCTGCTTTAGCACCTAACTCCTCAACTAACTCCTTAGCAACTACCTTAGCATCCTCTAAACTACTTATCTTAATACCTGATAACCTCTCAGCCTCAGGCTTATTAGGGGTTATAACAGTTGCTAAAGGTATTAACTTCCTGATTAACGTATCTACAGCATCCTCCCTAAGTAGTGGTGCACCACTCTTAGCAATCATTACCGGGTCAACAACTAATGTAACCCCGTACTTAGAGATTAGTGAGGCTACCAACTCAATAATTGCTGAATTACTCAACATACCTGTCTTAGCAGCATCAACACCTATATCCTCAACAACAGCTTCGAATTGAGCCTTAATAACATCTAACGGTACGTCATGAACAGCCCTAACCTCGTAGGTATTCTGAGCAGTTATTGAGGTTATAACACTCATTCCGTGAACACCTAAGGCTGCGAAGGTCTTAAGATCTGCTTGAATACCTGCACCACCACCTGAATCACTACCAGCTATTGTTAAAGCCCTCCTAATCACTTAAACCACCTACTAAGTATGTAGTATATGGCTGAGGTTATTAACATTGAAGGTAATGTAGCACCTAACCAAGACATATAAACAGATATTAACATGTAGGTTATGAAGCCTAAAACCCATGAAGCTATACCGCTAACCCTCACATTACGTACCTTACCACCTACTAACTCATCAATTAAGTACTTACCCCTACACACTACGTAGTAATCAGTAATCATTATAGATGCTAACGGTATGAAAGCACCACCGATAAGTAGTAAGAACCATTCATACTCCTCCATAGGGAATACCAAAGCTATTAAAGTACCTAGTAAACCAACTATTAACACCTGCCTATTAAGTGATTCTTTAGGCCTCATATTCTTAAACGTTATAGCTGCTGAGTATATATCTAAGAACGTAGTCGTAGTTGTGGATAACACTATTATCAAGAGTGCAGGTATTCCTAAACCGTAAGTAGCTATGATAGCTATCGGGTCACTCATACCTAAGTACGCATTACTTAAACCACCTACGAAGTAGAATAAGGTACTACTTATGAAGTAACCTATGAACGTACCTGAGAAGGCACCCCCAACACTTAACCTAGAGTAATCAGCTACTAGGGGTAGCCAGGATACAGGCATAGCAACTACTAAGTCTAGTGCTTGAGGCATTGTTAAAGTGTTAGTACTGTATAACCAGTTAATACTACCTACAGTGTTGAGTGTAACTACTGTAAGCCATATAATGAGTATTAGGAGTAGTATAGCTGAGACCCTCTCCAACCACTTCCACTTCTTAGGACCTGCTAAAGCCCATAAAGTATTCAGCAACCCGAAGAACACTACCCATAACTTATAATTTGATGGATAGCCAAGTAAGGTGAATGTAGTATCTATAGCTTTAGCACCGACTATATTCATAACAGCAGTCCAACCAATTAATTGTATGTAGTTAAGTGTTGAGGCTAAGTATGAGCCCCTAAGACCTAAGGACCTCCTAGTTAAGACCATAGTCGGTACACCAGTTCTAAAACCTTCAATAGCTACTAAACCCATTAACGTATTACCTATGACGTGACCGACAATATTAACTACTAATGCAGCAAGTAGAGATATTGAAGGTACTAATAAAGCCCCAGCCCAAAACTCAGCTATTGAGATACCAGCTCCAAACCATATAGCAAGTATATCCCAACCCCTTAAAGTCCTAAGGTTATGAGGTATAGGCTCTATACCACTACCTACGTCCTCACTACCCACACCAACCACCGTCTTAATTGTGAAAACCTAGTATATATTCTGATAGATTACTCAGTAGTCTTGAGATACTACGTAGAGATAAGTTTTTAAGTTATACCATCATAACATGATGAGGAGTTAGAATGACTGTGATCAACGCCGCATTGGTAGGTAGTTTTCCAAGACCTAAAGGACTTGCTAGACTAGTGAGTAGGTTTAACTCAGGTAGGATAACACGTGAGAAGCTTGAGGAAGGTTATGAGTTACACACTAAGAAGTTATTTAAGTTGTTAACGACGTTACGTATTAAGTACATCACCGACGGCATGTTTAGATGGGACGACATATTCAACCCACTGATTAGTTATGTCGACGGTGTTAAGGTCAACGGCCTGTACAGATTCTACGATAACAACTTCTTCTTCAGAGCTCCTCAAGTAGTTGGTAGGATTAGCTTAAGGAGTGACTGCCCAATACCTGAGTGGTTTAAGAAGGCTAAGGAATTACTTAATGAAGTTACTGAGGGTAGGTCTGAGGAATACATATTAAAACCAGTACTCCCAGGACCTCTAACACTAGCTAAGAACTCACTTAATGAGTACTATAGAGATGTTAAGGACTTAATCAGAGACTACACATTCAACGTCTTAGAACCCCTCATGAAGGATTTAAAGAGGTTAGGTGCGTCAGTTATTGAGATCCATGAACCTGAGTTAGCTTATGGTAGGGCTAGTGTTGAGGAGAAGGCAGTAGGTGTTGATGTACTATCAACACTGATATATAACCTACGTATTAGGGCGTGGGTCCATACATACTTCGGAGATGCTTGTAGAATCCTTGACTACTTAATAGGCTTCGGTAGCTACATAGTAGGTATAGACCTAACATCAACTAAGGACTACAACGCATGCATACTACAGTACTCGAATTTTAAGTCATTAGCTTTAGGACTCTACGACTCCAGAAGTACAGTACTTGAGAGGAGTAGAAGTATTAGGTGGTGTGTGAGTAAGTTCGTTAAACTACATGTGGAGGAGGTCATAATATGTAATAACGCGCCTATGGACTTCATACCTGAGGTCATAGCTGTGAGGAAGTTGAGAAAGTTAAGTAGGGTTACTGAGAGATTAGTAGTGACTGGGGGGAAGGCGTATTGAACCTACCCATACTACCTACTACTGTAATAGGGTCTTACCCAAGGCCTAAGTGGTTGAGGGAGGTTATTAAGGGGTTTAGAACTGGTAGGTATGATGCTGAAGCTCTTAAGGAGGCTATGGATGATGCAGTAATCGCGGTAGTTAGGGATCAGGAGGAAGTAGGTGTTGATATACCATCAGATGGTGAGATGCGTAGGGATGAGATGGTTGAGTACTTCGCTGAGAGGATCGGTGGTTTTAAGTTCTACGGACCTGTTAGGGTTTGGGGTAATAACTACTTCAGGAAGCCTGCTGTGATAGCTAAGCTACAGTATTTAAAGCCTATAGTAGTTGATGAGTACTTATTCCTTAGGAAGCATTCCTCAAGACCTGTAGTTAAGGTAACTATAACAGGGCCTTACACACTAACTGACTGGAGTTTCAACGAATACTACAGGAGTAGGGAGGAGTTAGCCTTCGACCTAGCAAGGATAATTAACACTGAGTTGAAGAAGTTGGAGGAGGCCGGCTGTCTCTACGTACAGGTTGATGAACCAGCATTAACTACGCATCCAGATGAGATGGAGTGGGCTGTACAGGCAATTAATAAGGCCGTTGAGGGTGTTAACATGAAGGTAGGACTCCACGTATGCTACAGCAACTACAACATACTTAAGCCGTACTTCGACGTCTTAAGAGTAAGTCAATTCGCTCTAGAATTCGCTAATAGGGGGTTTAGAGATTTAGAGGTTGTTAAGGGGTTGACTAAGGAGTTAGGGTTTGGAGTTGTAGACGTACATAGTAGGAGGGTTGAGGAGCCTGAGGAAGTGGTTAGGGCTTTGAATAAGTTATTCAGTTACGTAGAACCTGAGTACGTGTACGTGAACCCTGACTGCGGTTTGAAACTACTGCCTAGGGGTATAGCTAAGGCTAAGTTAGAAGTTATGGTTAGAGGTGTTGAGATCGTTAGGAAGGAACTCTCTAAGAAGGGGCTGACTGAGATTCCGTTAAGGACTAAGGTCTAGTTGGGATTAATGGTTAACCTACCTAAGAGAGAACCTCGTAGGACATTAGCTGTTTGTGAAGTTATTTCTAGGGTTTTAATAGCTACTAATAACGTATTAAGTGGTTCTGAGGGTAGGGACTACATACTAAACCTACTCAACAACTTAGAAGTTGAGGTTAGGACTAAGTGGGGTATTGTTAAACTACCTAGGGATTTAAACCTGATAAAGTCTGTAGGTTGGGACACCAGATGCGTTGTTAAGGCTTTTCTAAAAGTGTTAAAACCTATACTCCTTGACGTACTATCTAGTTTAAGTAATGACTACGTAGGTAGTCTTGAGGAGGTTAGGGCTGCCTCAATACTACTGAGGTCTCAACCACCTACTGAGTACTCCTACATGGCTTTAGACGGTAGTGATTACTCAGTAACTAATGAGTACTTAGCTAAGGTCTTAGAAACACTTAATGATGAGTTCATCAACGAGCTTAAGGAGGAACTAAACGTCGAGATCAGTAGGAAGTTACGTATTGATGAGGTATTAGATGAGCTTAACAACTACTTAAGCAGCCTATGTACTGACTTAGGTGTTGAGTGCTACGTAGATGATTACGACCGTATAGCTGATTACCACATAATTAAGTTTGTAATTGATGGTAAGGCATATATGACTGAGGTTGAGGGTTCCTTAAACGACGTTAAGGAATTGCTTAAGGAGGTAGTTGATGAGTTCTCTAAAGACTTAATTAGATGTCCTTTCTGTGGTAGGGAGTACGTTAGGGTTAGGCTCTACGATTTAGGTAGGTGTGAGTGTGGTGCTAAGGTAGTTCAGGAAGTTGATGGCTTATGGGTTGAGGGCTGTAACTCCTTAGGTATTCCAGTACCTCAGAACTTTAAGGACTTATGGATTGATAAGTACTTCAACAACGTTAAGTACTTAGGTAGGGGTGTTGACGGGTCTAAAGCATGGGTCTATAAAGAACCTTGGGAACCTAACTGGGAGGAGATCTCTAAGGGTTTCTTCCCGCATAAGCCGGAGGTCTTAAAGAAGGCTTCAGAAGTACTTAAGGATTTAGGGTTTAAGTACTTCAACTACGTAAATACTGACTGGATCCCAGACTACGGTAAATACGTAGAACGTGGTTGGGGCTTAATTAAACACTACGGTGATAAAGCACTCATAATATTCACAGACATGGATGAAGCTATGATATGTCTAAACATAGGCATTACAAATACTGAAGGGTTTGAAGTAATATTTGATGAGGGTATTGAGGATGAATTCATGAAATACTTAAGTGAGGTCTTCAGGAAGTACCTAGGGTTTAAACTAGTTGAGCTACCACCACCATATACTGAATTAGGTAATCTAGTAGTTGAGGTATGTCTAGACGTAAGTGTTAAGGAACCACAAGAACTAGTAAGTATTGTTGAGGGAGTTGATGAGAGGTTAAGTAACTACGGTGATGAATTAACTAATGAGGTAGTTAAGCTAATACATTCACTAACTACCTCCCACAACCTCAAACCTACTGATGATGCTTAAGCCTTAAGTTAAGTACCGGTATGAAGACTGATAAACTAATCACAGCTATTAAGCACTCCACAACCCACACATTACCTAATATACTTAATGTCGAAACAGCTAAGTAGTTAATCAGTGAGTGTAGGGTTATAGCTAGAACTAATAACTTGAAACTCCCAACCCTTAAACTCATAAGTAGAGTTAATGATAGGTGTATTAGAATTGCTGAATTCCTCTCTAAAGCACCTGGAAGTAAGTCTAGTAACCCGTAGTTAAGTACTGTACCTAACATGTACGCAGGTACTGCATAGATTATCAACGCCTCAGTTAAACCCCACCCAAGACCTAACGAGGTAAACCCCTTAAGTGAAGACCTACTCACAATACCTAACCTAAGTATTAAGAATCTAACACACTCCTCAAAAACACCAGCCATTAAAGAAACTATGAGTAAGTAGTGAGGGTTTCGAGTAAAGAGTAGTAGTAATGGCGACCTAAGCGTTAGAGCTACCAACCACCCACTACCACCTAATAAAGCTACCAACCATAGAGTGAGAGACCTCCTAGCAATTAACGATAGAGCTGTAAGTCCTGGGACTAACGATATAGCTATAGGGATTAAGATAATCACGTAAACACCTCCTAAATCTTAAATCAACAACTTATAAGGATTTCCGAAAGTACTTAATCGTGAATGATTACAGTAATTACGCGTTAAGAGGTGTTATAGCTGGACTCATAACAGGTATTACAACCTCAGCAATCCACATACTCATACCACCTACGGTGGTAGAACTTACAGAAGCTATAATCAACTCACGAATACCTCAGAACATACCTCCTGAGGAGTTAGAGAAGCTTATAAGTAATATTAAGAATGTAGTCAATAGCTTAACACCTATAACACCTATAGTACAGGTAGTACAGCAATTAATACTTGGGTCGTTATTCGGAGTACTCCACGGATCCCTCACACTAAGGCTTAAGATTAGGGAATTAACCTCAGCATTAATTACAGGGATAGTATATACCTCCACATTAAATTTAATTCCTTTAATAGTCATGCATAACTTAATGCCTGAAACTATGGAGTTATTAATTAAGTACTTAGGACTCAACACATACTTAATAATTACCTCTCCAGGAATATCATTCACAACAAGCTTAACTCTACTAAGCATAGCTAAGGGATTTTCAAATAAGTTAATGAGTGTTAAACACTTCTAACTCATAAGCATTTAAATTATGTTTAAGTGAGTTACTTCAGTCTTCATAATCGCTCGTAGTATTCGTATCTATTGAGGTTCTAACCATCTTAACACTACGAAAACACTAAAGATGATCTCACAGATACACTACATCAATATTTTATTCTAACTTTACCTCACAATCCACGCAGATAATATATCTAACTAGTAACTAGTAATTCTTGATGAAGAAATCTTAAGTGTTTTAGTGTTAAAGTTTAGGAAAGATCTGATAGAGGAGATAGATAAATACGAAGATAAAGTTAGTTAGGCAGATGATATGAGGAAATTCATTTAGATGAGAATTAAAGAACTTGAGGCTGGGGACAATTCCAATATAATTTTGATGAACCCGGTAAAGCTAAATGGGGTGTCCCAAAAGGTTTTGCGGTAGAGTCTGTGAGAGGGGATTGTGATGATAGTTGATGCTTCAGTTACTATAACACTCTTTTTCATGATGGAAATTGGGGGTAAATTAAATTTGTATGAAAACTACTATGTCTATAGACTATGTTGTTAAAGAATTCTATAATACAAATATGATATGGAGAGCTGTTTACCCCAGAAGAATTTTAACTATTGAAGATGTAGAGAAAATAATAAAACTATTTAGAATCATGATAGTATTGGAACTTATAAGGAATACCCTCTGGTACGTTATTTACAACTCTAAGATTGAGTATATAAGCTTTTAAATTTTAGGAAGTTAGGGAAGGAAATGTACAGATAGGGGGAATGATTTATTGTATCTAACCTTAATGCTTATAGCCAGTGTAAGTACTTTCTATACTTTTCACAACGAAATTATTCAGAGCATATGCATCTTAGATTGCCTAGGATTTATGGTAACACTTTTAGCAATTTTAATTACTATACGTATACTATCACGTGTAGTAAGCTATAAAATGTTTCGCACATTAATTAAGTTAGTTAGGAAGATCGGA
>Ga0207433_10011268_pt1 | contig 13663 bp, 14 predicted proteins | sample YelNatPaOPGAMG01_FD_187559 | JGI IMG/M metagenome (GOLD analysis project Ga0207433, IMG submission 187559) | Hot spring thermophilic microbial communities from Obsidian Pool, Yellowstone National Park, USA - OP-RAMG-01 (SPAdes) (version 3) | ecosystem: Environmental > Aquatic > Thermal springs... | reverse complement strand
CTCTACTTAACATTCCCACTTCAGAAAGCCTTCTCAGGATTTTGTTCGCGGAGCCTTTACTAACTCTAGCTTGTCTAACAACTTCTCTCTCATGTAGTTCCCGCATTGGGTCTTCATGGAACAGATATAGAACTTTCAGCAATGTCGGGGTAATAAAGTCCAATTTTTCGGGTATATGCTCATTATTTTGAACTTGAAATATAAAAACTTTTCAGGCTTCCATCAGGGCGGCGGTCTTTTCTGCGCATATTGGTATCTGCGTGGTTTCCCTTCTCTTGTTAAAATTCCATCTTTAACTAGATCTATTAAGGCGTGGGCTACGGCTGTGCGGTCGTAGTGGAAGCCTCTTTTTGCCATTTCGCTGTGGACTTCGCTTAGGCTTTTAGCCTTTGCGAACCAGCCTTCTTCCCATAGTTTCTCTATTATGCCTTTACATGTTTCTGCGCGTGGTGGTGTTGCCCTTTCGCTTATGATAGGCGATTCTTTCAGCTTTTCTGTTACTGTTGATAGTATGCGGTCTACGGCTGTTTGCAGTTGGTCTTCTTGGCATTCTATTTCGAATTCTATTTCGCCTATACGCATTTTTACTCGTATTGGCGGTTTTGGGCTTGTTTCTGTCAATCTTTCACCTGTTGTTTATTGAATTGTGCATCTTGTTCATGCACAACATTTAAATACTCCATCTCTAAACAGTTGGCTATTGGTGAATCTTGGTGATTGAACAATACACTATAACAACAACACCAAAATATAACTTTCCACAAGCAACCATGGACACGGCGCTACCGCAACGTCTACTAGAGCTAAGCATACATTCACTAAAGCACACACAAAACCAACAAATTCAAATAAACCAGCAACCAATTCAACAAAACAACAAAACAGAAACACAAATACAAATGCTAGACGCTACATTAACGCTAAAACCAATACAAGTAAAACCAAGAAACACAGAAACACTCGTAGCGGCAATAGACACGTCAAGCATAAAAATCGGCGAAACAAAAAATGGCGTACTAGTAGCCATAAGAGGGGCAAACATTTGGAAACAAAACAAACATTACAGGTATATTCGCCTAGGCCCATTCATATTCCACATAACAGAAGAAAACAAAACAGAAGTCTACAATACGCTGCAAAAAGCTTACATCAAACAGCAAAGTGAACAAAACCACCAACATACGCCAAACCTTACGCAGATGCCAACACGCTTGGCAACCCTCCTAGAAAGATGGCTTCAAGCAGCAGCAGCAAAAACAATGAGCAACAGCCTAATCCTATTTGACGGTTCACTAACAGCTGGAACACCAGACGCGCCAGCAAACGTAATGCGGGAAATCTTAGGAAACGCAAGAGAAATGGAAAACGCTGTTCTCGCCTTTTCAAAAATGACCACGATGAGGCTTAATGGAAACCTCATCACGGACATCCTATCAAAATGCACTCCACCATACATACTTGAACTTGCGGGATTAAGGGTTAAGCCACCACTTATCCCTTTTGGCGACATTTACGTGGCTAGGCTCTCCAAAGGAAATTACGCCTTCCGATTAGACATCGACAAGGAACTATCAAGCCAAGAAAAAATAGAAGCTGTTGAAAAACTGATCGGAAACGACTTGCTTTCACAAGGTTATCCGGAAACTCTACGCTTGGCACATATTCTCTGCACGTTTACGGCAAATGAGGTAATAGCCATGCAACACTTCATAGCACGACGATATGGATTGAAAATGATAAACAGACCGGACATGCATAGGCTTCTATTTGGACCATTCGGAAAAGGAGAAACAAGCGCATGAAACTCTACAAGAAGGAAGGAAACGTGGTCCAAATCCTGAGTTTCCCAAACGAAGCAGCGGAAAAAGGCGACTACCTGCTGATTGAGGATGCAGAAGCTGGAAAAGCACTAATAGCCCAAGTAATCGACGTGCAGTTCGCAAGCATACCAGGCGTGCTAGAAGAATTACTTAGGAGCTTGCCAGACGGCGGCGAAATAATGCGAGGCGAAGATTTTGACCCGCTTGAAATAGCGCCGCACATAACGTATATTCAAGACGCAAGCTTGCTAATATGCAAAATACGCGCGACAATAGAAAACGGCGAAAACCTAAGCCCAACGAGCGCTTGGCTTCCATCACGCTCGCAGTCAACAATAAAGAAGCTTTCAATCCCGACGCTGCTTAAACTTGCACGCGTTGACGGTGAACTCCCAATAATTCTGGGCGGCACGAAAGATGCTTCGCTTTTAACAATAGATGCTTCATCGTTAGACGGACGACTGAACATCATCACTGGAAAGAAGGAAACAGGCAAATCGCACCTTTCAAAACTCCTAATCTCAAACCTTATAGGTTACAGGGCAACAGTCGTGGTTTTCGACTTAAACGGCGAATACTTGAGCCTAGGAATGACTTCAGATGGAAAGCGAAATGCGCTTTACGATAAGATTCATGTTTTGACGCCAGCGCAAAACTTCAAAGTAGCCCTTAAACAGCTGAACTTGCACGTGCTGCTGGAAATTCTGATACATGCGTTGCATTTGCCTGGAACATCAGCACGGGAGTTTAGGCGCATCTGGCAGTCGCTTAAAGAACGAGATATGCTGACGCTGCATGAACTTGGAGAAGCCATACGCAATTGGCACTGCAACCAACACGTGCGCGATGCGCTTTTTTCACGATATTATGCGTTGGTTAATTCTGGTTTTTTCACAGACAACATTGCAGAGGCGACCCTTTTAGAAGAATGCCTGTTTAAGGCTAAGGAGCAAGGCAGCGCCATAATTGTCAATTTGCGAAACACTTCGCCGATTGATAGGCAAATAGTCGTCGAATACCTCTTAGGAAAGCTTGTCGAGCTGTTAACAAGCTGGAAGATTAAGGCTGTCTTCCTATTTGCAGAAGAGGCGCATCTATATTTGCGCGAGACTTATTGGGATGACATTGTAACGCGGATGCGCCACTTTGGAATATTCACCACATTCATAACAAACCAGCCGGACACAATAAGGGAAAATATTTACCGCCAAGCAGACAACATATTCCTATTCAATTTCACAAACGAGCATGACTTGGAGGTGGTTTCACGCGCAGCCCGCGTAGACGCAGAAACAGTCAAATCCATAGCCCGCGACTTACCACCGCACCACTGCCTAGTGCTTGGAAAAGTCGTCAGAGACTTTCCAATAGTGGTGAAGGTTAGAGCATTGGACATAAAAACAATGGGAGAAACACGCTTATTCTTTAAAAATCTGAATTAAGTTCTTCAAGTCTTTTCTTGTTTCGCTGGAAGAAAGCCCTAAAGGTTTTTGTTAAATCGTATTTCTCCACTTCGCCAAGTGGAACCCAGCGTAATTCTTCTGCGTCGCTTGAGGCTTTCGGCGTTCCACTCTTAAGCTTGACAAAAAAGTCTATTATAACAAAGTGATATTTTACTTCGCCATTTTCATCGCGAACAACGTTATCAACTACGTCAATAAGCTCTGGCTCATAAACTTCTAAATTTGTTTCTTCGGCGACTTCTCTAACAACAGTTTGGCTAACGTTCTCGCCAAGTTCTACCAAACCGCCTGGGATGCTCCATTTCCCTCTTCCAGGCTCACTTTTCCTCTTCTCAAGCAGGATTTTTCCATCTTTGATTATGACTGCGCCGATGCCTACAACTGGCTGTTTTGGGTAAAGCCTCTTAACCAAAGTCACTGAACCCCGCTGTTTAACAGTACATTGGTTAATGAAGTTTCTTACTTATATTATTGGCTCAAAACGGCGCCAAAAAGTTTCAGGCTCTTCACCAACAACAGCCAATTCCTTATCCTTTTTTATGACTATAACAAGCGCTGCAGCTGAAAAAAGTGTTGATGAAGCGCCAGTATATTGCATGACGCCTGTGAGGTTCACCGTCTGAGAAGAGAGTTCAAAACTGTAGGTTATTGGCTCGCTTTGCGCTACGTATATTGTTCCATAGATAAATTGAAAGCTCACTACCCGTGTTGTCAAATTTCCAACACCGTATTCTAGAAAGCCTTCGGCGTCGTATATTCCTCTGAAGTCTATTGTCGTATTGATGTGAACCACTGTAGACGAGTCCCCCACTGCAACTTTTATTGGTAGTTCGCGGGTCCAGTTGCTCAAATTTAACTCACTGTTAGCTTTTGAGACGTTATAGATTAGCCCAGCAGCGTACAATCTATTTAGCAGTATTCTTGTTTCATCCAGTGATATGCTTGCAAGCTGCGATTCTATGTCTGGCAACTGAATTCCAACATAATCCGTGTATGGCGTTCCATCACAAGTGTACTGTATGGTTATCGCTTTGATTTTGCCTTGGCTTGTTAGCCCAGCCGAAGCATAAGCAGTTCCAACTAGCAATGAGGCTAGGAGCACAGTGACAATCGCTTTTGTGATTCGCCCTAAACCTCCAGTTTTCTGAGGCATAAACGTCAAGTATGGTGGGAAGGCAATGTTTCGCAGCATTTTAAGTTGGCTTATCTCCTCCTTGTTGACAAGTAACGGAAGCAGGGCTATTCCCGCGATGAACCCTCCTGCGTGGGCGAAAACGGCTGTGCTTCCCGCTGCACTGGCATAGCCATAGATTATTTGAGTTGCAAACCAGAAGATTAGGTAGTATGCGGCTTTCATTTTAAAGAACACTGGGAATATGAAGAAAAACCAGCCCATAACAAGCGATGTGCCTGGATAAAGTATTAGATACGCGCCTAAAACTCCGCTTATGGCGCCCGATGCGCCTATGGCTGGAATCACGTATGCTGTGAATCCTCCTATGAAGCTGAAGGCTGTGTGAAATATTGAGGCTGCAATTCCAGAAATTAGGTATAATGCCAAGTATTTTGATTTGCCCAAAACGTTTTCAACAGCTCTTCCGAATAGGTATAGAAAGTACATGTTGAAGAGTATGTGGAAGAAGTCTGCGTGGAGAAACATGGACGCGAAAACTCTGTACCACTGGGAAGGCAGTGCAATTAATGATGGAACAAAGCCTCCAGCGCTCACCCAGTAATCGCTGACTTCTAGGAAGTAGTTCGTGTAGGATGTTATGGCGTACACTGCAATGTTAACTGCTATTATGATTATGGTGACTATGGGTCTTTTAGGGGAGCGGGTTGAGTCACCCATTGGAAAGCCTATGCTTCTTTCCACATTGCCCATCAAATTTGCCGTTGCCTCTATGCGAGCGTTATGTTACCGCGCTATATAATTTGCTATTCATATCTCAAGGCTTCAACTGGCTTGAGTTTTGAAGCGCGCCAAGCGGGATAAAGTCCAAAGACGACGCTTACGATTATGCCGAAGGCAAACGCGCCCATTAGGACAGTTGGCGTTAAAACTGGAGTTATTGAAATTTGTGTTGTTACCGCTGTTTGATTTGCGCCAATTCTTCCACCGCTAAGAATTCCTAATCTTGCGACGATGTTTGCTAAGCCCCATCCGGAAACTATGCCTATTGCTGCGCCCATTAATCCTATCATCATCGCTTCGCTTAAGAAAATCATTAACACCGTATGGTTTTTCATGCCTAAGGCTTTAAGTATTCCGATTTCGCGGGTTCTCTCCATCAGAGAGACAATCATTATGTTCATTATGCCTACTCCGGCAACTAAAAGCGATATTCCAGCAATGCCAGCTAAGAAGAAGTTAACGTTGGAAAACACTGAGGAAATTATGTCAATGACAGCCGTAGCTGAGGTAACGGAAACTTGGTTGTTGAATTCGTTTTTTATGGCTTCAGAAACTCCATCAATCGTCGCTTTGTTGTCATCCTTTAACAAAACAATAATTGTGCTGCATGCATCTGTTTCAAAGAAACTTTGCGCTTGTGAAATTGGAATGTAAACACCAAAGTCTGAAGGCCCACCTAGATTGAAGCCGCCAATTTCCTTAAGCACAGCCGTTATCCATCCAGTGTAAGTTTTGTTCTCCTGTGTGCCTGAACTGCTCCGTTTTGTCCATGTTACCTCAACTGTGTCACCAACGTTTGCTAGTATTGTACCATTTTGCCATGGATTATGCACCCTTGCACCTATGACAACTGAATCGTTTTCTGATGTTATGTTTCCTTCGGCGGGGACGAAGGTGCTTTCGTAAATTTCCTTGTATTTTTCAAAGTCTACACCTATAATGTTAACTATGAATGTCCTTTCGCTCGCGTTTATGAAGCATGCTTTTTGCATTATCGACACTGCGGTGCTTACGTTTCCGCTTAAATTCTCTATTCTCTGTGCATCTGAAACAAAAAGTGAGATGCTTGCCTCTCCGCCGCCTAATCCGCTTCTTGGCGAGACTATGAGCGTTTTTGTTGCGAAGCCTTTTTGCAGCTGTGTTGTTATGGTGTCTTGGAATCCTTGGCTGAAAGACAAGAGCGCCACTATTGCTGCTATGCCAATAATCACTCCGAGTGTCGTTAATGCAGCGCGAAGTTTGCGAAGTCTTATGGCGCTGAAAGCGTAATATAAAACATCAACAACATTCATTCTAGTTCATCACGTCTTCAACGATTAATCCGTCAAGCATCTTGAGTGTTCTCTTTGCCTCAGAAGCCAAACGCTGGTCATGAGTAACCATAATAATCGTTACGCCTTTACTGGCGTTTAATCTCTTAACAAGCTGTATTATTTCCATAGCGTTTTTTGAGTCTATGTTGCCCGTTGGCTCATCCAGCAAAAGAAAGCTCGGGTTGTTGGCCAGTGCTCTTGCGATTGCTACGCGTTGCTGTTCGCCGCCGCTGAGCTCGGTCGGCTTGTGGTTCATTCGCTCTTTTAATCCGACGATTTCAAGAAGTTCTTCTGCACGTTTTCTGCGCTCGTCTTTGCTTAAGCCGGATATTGCCATTGGCAACTCAACATTTTGCCTCGCTGTCAAGCGCGGTATTAAGTTGAAGAATTGAAAGACGAAGCCTATTCCACGCCTCAAGTTTGCAAGTTGATTATCATTAAGCCTTGAAATGTCAACGCCGTCAATTAGCACCGTGCCGTCAGTCGGTTTATCAAGAGCGCCTATCAAATTTAGAAGTGTTGATTTGCCGCTTCCAGAAGGCCCCAAAACTGCTAGGAATTCGCCTGTCTCAACTTTTAGGTTTACGCCTCTGAGGGCTTCCACTGGAACCTTGCCAAGCATATACGTCTTTTTTAGGTTGACAGCCTCGACAACGGCCGCCATAGTCTTCACTTTTCTATTTTACTTCGTTAGATATTTCCACGAGAGTACTATGCCTATTGCGGCTAGGACTGCGGCAAATATGCTGAGATACATGAAATCCATTATTAGTGCTGAAGCATCTAATGTCAATATCGTCAGCTGCCTAACAGCGTCTGTTACGTAGGAGAGCGGGTTAACTCGTGCTATTGCTTGCATCCAGTCTGGCATCAGAGAGATTGGAAAGAAGGTGTTGCTTGCAAACATCAGAGGCATCATTATCAAGCTTATGATTTGCATTGGTCTCTCCATTCTTGTGGATCTTAACGAGAACGCGATGAAAATGGATGAAAGCCCTACGCCTAGTAGGAATATTGCAGCGTAAATTCCTAGCAGGTTAAGCAACGTGAAGGTTGAGCTTAACTGCAGTCCTAGAATGTATGCGAGTGCCAATATTATGGTCGCTTGGAACATTGCCCTCAAGGTTGCGTTGAGAACCTTTGAAAATATTATTGCTCCGCGTGGCACTGGAGTACTTAACACTTTGTCTAGAAAGCCTAGACGCCTATCCCAAACGATTGACATGCCGCTGAACATAGTTGTTGTCATAACGATCATTGAGATCATGCCTACAGCCATGTAACTGAAGTAGTCTGCAACACCGAAAGTGTTCTGCATAATGCTTGTCCCCATGTTGGCGAACATCTGTGAAATTATCGTACCATTAAGAAACACATATGGGATTCCTGGCGGTATTGTAGGGGAAATAACTGCATTGCTCGGAATTGGTATTTGCTGGGGCAAGTTTATGTTGTTGGCTGAGAAAAGTGCGTCTATCCTCATTGATTTGCCTAAAAGACCCATCCATATTAGTGGCTGAAGCACAAGCATCAAAACCATCACTGGGTCTTTTAACCATTTTTTAAGCTCTCTAACAGTTAAAGCCCACAAACCGCGAATAAGGTTCGGCTTATACTTGTTTGCGTTGCTCATCCGCCTCTAGCCCTCCTAAGCGTTATTCTCTGCGAAATGAAGGCTTCCTTGGATTCTTCCGTGTCTCGCATAGCCTTGCCAGTGTACTCTAAATAAACCTCGTTCAGCGTTGGCTCCGTGAGGGAAAGCTTCGTCACAGTGTAGCCTTTCTTCCGCAACGCTTCAATTATAAGCGGAGCTGTGACTTCTCCAGCTTCAGCCTTAATCCGGTAAGCGCCGTCTTCGTTTTTTACCTCTTTAACGTTTTTAACACCTCGGATAATTTCGCTTACGTCCTCGTTTTCCTTTATGCCTATAGTGATTATGTCGCCGCCTAAACCTTCTTTAAGCTCGCTCGGCGTTCCCGTAACGATTATTTTGCCGTGGTCGATTATGGCTATGCGATCGCATAAGGCGTCTGCCTCCTCCAAATAATGCGTCGTCATGAAAAGCGTCATGCCATACTCCTTTTTCAAACGTTTAATATAATTCCATGTCGCGGTTCTGGTCTGCACATCCAAGCCCAGAGTCGGCTCGTCTAGGAAAAGCACCTTCGGCCTGTTAACAAGCCCGCATGCAAGCTCAAGCCTGCGCCGCATTCCGCCAGAGTAAGTTTCAACGCGTTTGTCTTTGAAGTGGCTCAGTTCCACGAGTTCAAGCAGTTCCAAAGCGCGTTTTTTGGAAATCTCGCGGGGAATCCCGTACAAGTCTGCGCATAAAATTATGTTTTCGTAGCCGGTCAAATCCTCGTCAGCCGTGTACTCTTGGGGCACAACGCCTATAACCTTTCTAACTTCGTTTGCCTGTTTTGCAATGTCGTAGTCCAGTACTGAGGCTTTGCCTTCTGTTGGCTTCAAAACAGTTATCAGCATGTTAATGGTTGTTGTTTTTCCGGCGCCGTTTGGACCTAGAAAACCGAAGATTTCGCCTTCTTTAACGCTGAAGTTCACGTGGTCAACTGCCACAAGGCTTTTGTTAAAAACCTTTGTTAACCCTTCAGCCTTAATTACGTCGTTACTCATTGTGTTTAGCCCCCAATTTCTTGTTTATTTCTTCAAGCTTGTTCGCAGCTTCATTTATAACCTTTAAAGTTTCCTCAAAAACTTGTTCTGAAAATTTTTCTTCCACGCTAATGCCTATGTTCGTGAACGCTTTGAGAAGCCTCATAGATGATTTTCGTAATTCAGCGGCTTTCTCTAATGAGAGATTGCACCACATTATGCCGAAAAATGGCGGAGCAAAAAACTTTCCTTTGCCTCTAAGCTGCGCTCTAATTTTCCGTTGTTCTTCAAGAAGCTGCTTCCCCTTATCTGTGAGTGTGTAACGTTTTATTCCACTTTCCTCGGCGGGCAACTCTCTTATGCATTCATTATCTTGCAACCAAGCTAGTAATGGATAGACGGACCCTGGGCTCGGCTTCCAAAGCCCATTTGTTTGCTTTTCCATTTCGTGTATTATCTCCGACCCTGAAAGGGGCTTCTCGTTTAGAAGTTCCAGCACTCGATAACGTAGAAACCCTTTTGGAACAGCTGCCATGTGCCTCATCCAGTACCTCGGTATAGAGATGGAATCTAGTTCATCAGACATAAGATCACCATTGATATCGAATTCGATATTTCAGACCGATATTTAAACCTTTTTCAACTGCAACCGTAGTCATCATATGCAGACATTTCAGAGTTCCAAGTGAAATGAAAAAGTATATCATCCAGCAACTGAATTATCCGATATGATATGAAAAGTGCTGTTGATTTGAATTATTGAGTATTTTGGTGATGCGTTCCATCCCTTTTCTTGGCGCATACAAGCTTTCGTCCGCAGCAGCCTATTAGGTATCCCGTTGTGCGCACGATTTTTCTTTGATGAAGTCTTTTAACACTTCTTTTACGGGCATCTCAAATCTTTTGCGTAGCTGGTTGAGCATCTGTGTTCCTTTTTCAGTTATTAAGTAGTATTTGATGCGTCGCCTGCCTTTTTGTGTCCACTTGCCAATTATGAATTTGTTTTCTTCTAACTCGTATAGGAGTGGGTATACTATCCCTGCATGGAATTTTTGTCCAGTTAGCTTTTCTATTTCTTTGATGACTGTGTAACCGGACATGGGCTTTTGGCTTATAAGCCATAGAATAAAGGCTCTGCTAAAGCCTCTCATAATGGCTCTGACTATGTCTATTTCTTCTTCAGCCATCGGATATTCACCTCTCTAGTTCCCATTGTGCCTCTACATTCTTATTAACTTCTTTTACGTCAAATTTGCAAAAGATTGATATGTCAGAATTTAAACTATTGTATTCGAGGCAGCTGCTAATGGTTGATGTTGTTGACGCGTTTATGCGCGGCCTTGAGAAGCCGCTTATACTTTGGCTGATATCTCAAGGGCCTAGGCACGGGTATGAACTCATTAAGGAAGTTAAGAGGCTGACTGGGCAGAAGTTGAAGCCTAGCGTGTTGTATCCTACCCTTTACCAGTTAGAAGGTGAAGGATTTCTGGCTGGCGAATGGGTAAGAAGGGGTCGGCGGGAGTTGAAGTGTTATCGTTTAACCGAGAAAGGAAAAACTCTTTTCGCCAAAGTGCGTGGTCTTTTCAGCAATCCAATCAGAAGAGTGATTGCTGATTTAATAAGTGAGCCAGAAAGGAAATGAGTTGGGAAGCCAAGTGTTCTTTCCGCTAGCAAATAGGCTTCTACCACCATTATTATGATGCCGTATCTTGTAGCTTTTTATAAGTTCGCCACTTTCCTATGTCCTGTAGACGCCGAATATTTGTGTTAGAAATACCATAGTATTAGGCTCGAATTAAGTGCATGAACAGCTAAGCCTGTGTAGGCTGCCATGTTCACCATGAAGTTTTGGCTTATGAGGGCGACTCCGAGGATGAGGGTTACGTTTATGAAGCAACTTCCAACAATGTTGCCTAAAACCAGCTCCACATGACCTTTTAGAGATAATTTCAAGTTGTTTGCGAATCCGGGAAGGCTTGTTCCAAAAGCAACTATTGTGGCGCCTATAACCACTTTGGGAACGCCCATCCACTCTGCAATGTATAAGGCTGAATCAACAATACGCGCGCTTGCCGCGACAATTGTGACTCCAACAATGGTTAAAAGCACAGGCTCTGTAAATGTTGTATGCGAAAATTGCTATGAGGATTACGCCTATAAACCTGCTCGCATACCCTAAATAAATTAGGGCTAAGGAACGATTGAAGCTATGAAAAGACCAAAGTAAATGGTCTCCACATCCTCTTTAACTTCCAAATAGGTTTCTGAACTTTTCAACGACGTTATTAGAAAAGCCATGCCGAGGATTGGGCATATGTTCACAACGTTTGAGCCTAAAAGCGTTTCCAATAGCCACGCCTATATCTTTGACACCCAATGCGGTAAGCATAGAGATGCTGAGCTCTGGCAGCGTTGTAGTCATTGCAACCAACATAAAACCTTAATAGTCTTACCCAAACCCGTCAAATCCGCAACTTTAACAGCGTTATCAACTGCCAAGTCGCTTGTACGGTCAAGAATAAACAATGAAAACAGGAGGATAAACACGTTGCCAAGCAGACTCAACCACTCAAACAATGTGATTAACCTTAGCCGTTCAACTCAAGCATTATAGGCCTTAAGGGACGCTGAGCGCACGCATCTGGCATATGCAAGTTTTTTATTAAGAGATAGCTTGCGATCCTTTTGTTGCATTATCCATAGGCGGATGATTATTCTATTATTTTAATGGCCCTGGTTGGGCATTGGATTTCACATGCTAGGCATATGTGGCAATTTTCGGGGTTAGAAATCGCCACTTTTCCTTTTTCCACCTCAAAAACTTTGAACGGGCAGGTTTCAACGCATTTTAGGCATCCATTGCACTTGCTGGCGTCAAGGAAGAATTGCGCTACGCCGCAATCATTGTCAACGTTTTCAATTTTTATGTTTTCATATTTAGCATTTGATTTTGCTTTTATCATTTGTATTGTGTTTATGATTTCTGGGTTTTTGCTTAAGGATCTTAGTAGTTTCGGAAGCATTCTTTTTGCCATGAAATAGCTAATTATCCACGTGAGTATTGTTCCAGCAACAACTCCAAAAGCTACAGTAAGAAAGTTGGAAATTGCTTCGACTAGATTCATTTTATTCACAGCGGATTTATGAGACATATATCAAAATTTAAATGTTCCGGAAAATAAAATATATTAACTAGCCGCATTTGAAGTTAGGTTTTAAAGGTGGAGATGATGGGCGAAGGTTGTAAGGTTGTTTTGACTGCTGATCGCACTCTTATGAGTGATTATCACCACAATGAATTTGTGGGCTTTGGGACATGTGCTCCTCCCAACGTTATTCCAGACTGGCTTTATAGCTGGTTATTCTTTCCACCCATTAAAACGAAGGGCGGAGTGCCCATCGCAGCGCCTTATGGTCTTAGAAAGATTGAAGCTCAGCTGCTGATGGAAGGTTTTGATGCAGCCGTGGTCGATCCAGACCATTTAGAGAAATACCTTGATGAAGCGAAGGTCTTGGGTATTCATGTTATGGATCCTTTCGGCGTAGGTCCAGCATCAAGCACATTCGCAGCCATCTTAAAAAAGGAGCCCTTTTTGGCGCAGCACTTCCGCATGTTAATGGAGAAGCCTGAAATAAAGATGGCGAGGAGGCGCGGTTTGAAAATAATAGTTGGAGGCCCTGGTGTTTGGCAGTTTAAGTATAGACCAGAATTTGTTAAGGAGCATGGAATAGACTGCATAATTGATGGAGAAGCCGAAAAAGTTATTGGAAAAATCGTTCGAACCGCTTTAAATGATGAAGATCTTCCACAACATTATGAGGTCCCAGTTGAGGAAACGCCCAGTTTGGATGAGATACCCGATATTGTGGCGCCTTCAATTAATAACCTAGTGGAAATCGGGCGTGGGTGTTGCCGTGGATGCAGGTTCTGCAGCGTAACTTTAAGGCCTTTAAGGTGGTATCCTTATGATAAAATTTTGCGGGAAATAGAAGTGAACATGAAAGTTGGGGATGGCGCATGTCTCCACGCTGAAGATGTAATGCTCTACGGTTCTAAAAGCACAATTCCGGACGATGAAAAACTCGTCAAGCTTCACGAAACTGTTTTGGAGAAATGCGAGGGAATCGGATGGAGTCACTGTTCACTGGCGGCGGTCGCATCAAAACCGAAGCTTTTCTCGAAAATTTCAGAGATCATACTGCAAAAGCAGTCATGGTGGGGGGCTGAAGTTGGCATAGAAACAGGCTCGGCGGAACTTGCAAAAAAGATTATGCCAGCGAAGGCTCATCCTTTCAAGCCTGAAGAATGGCCGGAAGTTGTCCGCACGGGCATGGGTTTAATGCATGATTATAAGCTTGTTCCAGCATGCACTTTAATTGTTGGCGTGCCAGAAGAAGCCGAAGAAGACCTTATCAAAACAATTGAGTTGGTGGAAGATCTCAAGGGTGTAAGAAGCCTTATCGTGCCATTATTTTTTGTTCCAATGGGCAGGCTGAAAGATGAAGACTGGTTTAAGGAGACGGAGATGAACCAGCTCC
>Ga0207433_10011266_pt1 | contig 13663 bp, 9 predicted proteins | sample YelNatPaOPGAMG01_FD_187559 | JGI IMG/M metagenome (GOLD analysis project Ga0207433, IMG submission 187559) | Hot spring thermophilic microbial communities from Obsidian Pool, Yellowstone National Park, USA - OP-RAMG-01 (SPAdes) (version 3) | ecosystem: Environmental > Aquatic > Thermal springs >... | reverse complement strand
GGAGGGAGAAACAAGGCTCCCTCCCCCCTTGTGGGGGAGGGTTGGGGTGGGGGGAAAGGGAAAACATGTCCAATCTCCCCGTGCCCAGCATAAACTGCCCAGATGCCAAGAAAGAGAAGCAAAGAGGGACCAAATGTCCAAAATGCCTCTTTTTTATCTTTGCTAGTTTTTTCTATTCTTCTGGGTGTTCTCGGCGTCTGGACGGTCCTTCTTTTACCCAAATCAGCAAGTGATTGCGGCCATAGCGGCGTTGGTCCCAATTGGCGTGGGCCGGTAGTCCCTCCAGCGGGGCCTTGCTCTCGGCTTGTAGGACGATTACCGAACCCGGTTGTACCTGCTCTTGCAGCTGAGCGATTACGTTCCAAAGTTGCTCCGCCCGTTGATCGAAGTCCCGAAATGGCGGACTCAGAAAAACGGTGATAGGTCCGTCCGGCGCCTGCCAGCGCTCGATCCAGCGATAAACATCGGTGCGAGCAATACGGACGTGTTCACCGACGCCGAAAGCGTCAATGTGCCGCTCCAGCTCACCGATCAGACGAAAGTCGCGCTCAATGAAGGTGACGCAGGAGGCGCCGCGGCTGATGGCTTCGAGTCCGACGACGCCGGTGCCAGCGAAGAGGTCGTAGAAGGGCCGATCGGGCACAGCATTACCGAGAATGCTGAACAGCGCCTCGCGCACCATCTGCGGTGTGGGACGGAGATTGGCATGGACAGTACAAGTCACCTTGCGCCCGCGCAGCGAACCGGCCACGATTCGGATGTGAGTACGCATAGAAGTATTTTCGCACCTGCCGGCAACACCAGCAAGAGGAGGCGGATCAAACCTCGATACCCGCTTCGCCCGATTGAATGCGGCCTTGATGTTCGGCGCTGTAGACGTCGGGCGGGGTTGCGGCGATGGTTTCGTTCCCTTGTACGTCCGGCTTACGGCCCTGCATGCGGAAAAAGAGGACGAACACCGTCAGCGACGCCAAGACGCCGATGCAAGGCACGAGCCAGAAGTGATACCAGTCGCCGGCGTACACTGCCCGCAGTGTTCCGGCCAGCAGATTGCCTAGCCACATACCGATGCCGTAGCTCAGGAAACTGAACAGCGCCTGGCCGCTGGCGCGCAGGGCACGCGGCGCTTCGTTATCGACATGGATAAAACCGGCGGCGAAAAAGAAATCGAAGCAGAAACCGTGCAGCGCCACGCCGACAATCACCAGGGCGAACGGCAAGCCTTCCGGCCCACCTACGGAGAACAGGGCATAGCGGACGCCCCAACACAACATGCCCAGGGCCAGTACCCATTTCATGCCCAGCCGCCATAAGAAGAATGGCAACAGCGGCAGGAAAATCAACTCGCACACCTGGCCGATAAGCATGGTCGAACCGATGCGCTGGATGCCAGCTTTTTCCTTGAGGAAATCACTGGTGCAGGTGAAATAGAAGGCGAGCACAATCGTGATAATGAAAGCGACGCCAAAGAACACCGCGAAAGAGAAGTCTTTGAATAATCCCACGGCCTTGAGAAAAGGGACGGCCTCCTCCGTCCGCGCGGCCGGCGGCGTATGGGGCAAAAACAGACAATAAAGGCCCAAGATTGCAGAAAGGCTGGCGGCCAACAACAGCGGCCCGTTGGTGTCGGCGGCCGTGCGGCCGTCCGAAGCGAACAAGGCATCGATCAGAAAGCCGACGGCGATCCAGCCCAGCGTGCCCAGTACGCGGATGCCCGGAAAATCACGGGTGGCATCGGGAACGTGACGAAACGTGACGGCGTTCGCCAAGGTCAACGTTGGATTGTAGAGCAACGAATAGGCCAACGAGACGCTGAAAAGCAGCCAGTATTGGCTGGCATCTTGAATTTGGGCCATCCAGTAAAGAAGCCCGGCGCCCAGCAAGTGCAGCACGGCCATCATACGTTCGCTGGCGAAAAAGCGATCGGCAATGTAACCGGCGAACAAGCTGGAAAAGATGGCCCCCAGGGCCAGGTTGCCGACCAGGGCGCCAGCTTGTTCGTCTGAGAACCCCTTGCCTTTCAAGTAAGGGTAAAAGACGACGAACCACGATCCCCATACAGCGAACTCGAGGAACATCATCAGCGAGAGATTGAGACGCAATCCCAGCGCCAAAGGCGGCGCTGCTGCTCTTTGGAGGACAAGCGTCGCGCCCATTGCAGGTTCCCTAGATGACATGTGCGTCTCCTCATCGATTAAAAAGGTCTAGTTTATCTTTAATCCTTAATTTTGGAGTAGGCCGTTCCCGTTTCCTGCATGCACTTTCGATTCGATACAGGACCACCAGGCGGCGCTCCTCTAGTTTTGTATCCATCTTGTCGGGCCATTTTAGTGCGCCTCGAAAAAGGAGACCATCAAGAGCGCAGCCGATTCCTTCTCTGGGCGGGTATTCGGCGACGGTTTCGCTCGGAGCGCTGACGCGACCCCTTCGCCCCAATAGAAGAGACTCTTCTCTGGGTAAAAGTCCTCGCTTTTTGGAGGGACGAGGAGTAAACTAATTCCATATAGCTTGCCGTTATGCCCGCCTCTTATTCCCACCTACGGGGTATGTTTGATCTGCACGAGGGCAACATCCCATGAACGTTTCGTCACTGCAATGGCTTTTAACTCATCGCCTTGTCCTCACGAGTCTGTTATTGTCCCTGACAGCGCTACAGGCTTGGGCCGCATCTCCTGCGGAGGCGGTCGTTATCGGTCAACCTGTGGCCTTGCAAGTACAACCTGAGTCCATCAAACTTTGCGGCCGGCACGCTTATCAACAATTGATCGTCACGGGAAGCTACGCCGAAGGACGTGTCCGCGATCTCACCGGCCTATGCAGGATGAGGAGTGAATCGGCGGACATTGCCGCCGTCGATGAGACTGGTTTGGTCACCCCGAAGAAGAACGGGCAGACGGCCATTCTCATTAAGGCAGGCAGCAAGACGGCGCGGGTGCCGGTGATCGTGATGGATCTCGACAAGCCGCCTGCGACCCATTTCCGTACGGAAGTGATCGCCGCCCTTAATGTCGGGGGCTGCAATTCTGGTGCTTGCCATGGTACGCCCTCCGGCAAGAATGGCTTCAAGCTGAGTTTGCGCGGCTTCGATCCCGCCGCTGATTACATGCAGCTGACGCGCGATGCGCTCGGCCGGCGCACCGATCGCCAGCAGCCCAATGCTAGCCTGATCTTGCAGAAGGGGTTGGGCCGAGTGCCCCACGAGGGCGGACAACGTTTCCGGCCCGATAGTGTTCCGGTGCAAGCCCTACGCGATTGGCTGGCCGAGGGGTTGCGCGATGATCCGCCCGGTTCGCCGGTCCTCCAGGGCCTCGACATCCTGCCCGGCTCACGTGTGCAATGGGCGCCGGCCAACCGGCAGCAGTTGGCCGTGCTCGCCCATTTCTCCGACGGCAGCATCCGGGACGTGACGCAGTTGACCGTCTTCAGCAGCAGCGATCCCGCCGTCGCCGACGTTTCCCCCACGGGGCTGGTCTCCTTCCAGCAAGCCGGTGAAGTAGCGATCCTGTGTCGCTATTTGATGGAGTTGCAAACCGTTCGCCTCACCTACCTCCAACCGCACGATGGCCTGGTCTGGACCGATCCGCCCGCGAACAACTACATCGATAAGCTCGTCTTTGCCAAGCTCAAGATGCTCAGCATTCCGCCATCGGATCTGTGTACCGATGCAGAGTTCATCCGCCGCGCTTACCTCGATGTGTGCGGAATTTTGCCGTCGCCGAAAGAAGTGCGCGATTTCCTTGCAGACGGATCCTCGAACAAGCGGGCACGCCTGATTGATGCCTTGCTGGAACGTCCCGAATATGCGGACTTTTGGGCCCTCAAATGGTCCGATGTGTTCCGCAGCACTCGCAAGGCGATCCAGGTCAAGGGCACACATGTGTTCCAGCGTTGGCTGCGCGATCGCATCGTGCAAAACGTCGGCTTCGATGCGCTGGTCCGCGAGTTGTTGACTGCCAGCGGCAACACCTTTGCCAATCCCCCGGCCAACTACTACCGTGTGGCCCGCGATCCCCAGAACTTGGCCGAAACGACGGCGCAGTTGTTCTTCGGTGTCCGCATGCAGTGCGCCAAATGCCACAATCATCCCTTCGAGCGCTGGACACAGGACGATTACTACAGCCTGGCCGCTTTCTTCGCCCGTGTCCGCCACAAGAAAGATCCGCTGGAACCAGGGCCTGATCCCAAGAAGCCGGGTGGGGCTGAGATCATCTACGATGGGCGCTCTGGAGAAGTGACCCAGCCGCGCACCGGCCAAGTGATGAAGCCGAAGTTCCTGGGCGGCGCTGTGCCGGACCTTGCACCGGACGCCGACCGCCGCCAAGTATTGGCCGATTGGTTGACCAGCGGTACCAATCCCTTTTTCGCCAAGTCTGTTGCTAATCGGATCTGGTATCACCTTCTGGGCAAAGGCATCGTCGATCCCGTCGATGACTTTCGTGACTCCAATCCCTCGGCCAATGACGAATTGCTCGACGCTTTAGCGAAAGATTTTGTCGCCCACCATTTTGATGTCAAATATCTCCTTCGTGTCATCCTGAATTCGCGGACCTATCAGCTCAGCGCCCAGACCAATCCCTACAACGCCAACGATAACAAGTATTTCTCTCATGCGGTGACTAAACTCTTGACGGCAGAGCAACTGCTCGACGCCATCTGTACAGCCACCGAAGTGCCGGAGAAATTCCCCGGTTTGCCGTTCGGCACGCGTGCGGTGCAATTGCCCGACGGCGATATAGCGCACCCGTTCCTCAAGACGTTCGGCCAGCCCGCCCGTGAATTGGCCTGTGAATGTGAACGCGAAAGCGATAGCAATCTGGCCCAGGCTTTACAACTCATCAATGGACCGACCATCAACGACAAGGTCCGCAATCCCAACAACCGCATTGGTCGGCTGCTCAGGGAAAAGACTTCGGAAATAGAGATGCTCAACGAGTTGTATCTGGCCACGCTGTCGCGCTTGCCGGACCCAGAAAACGCCAAGGCGGCGCTGGAACACATCGCCCGCGCCCCAGACAAGCGCAAGGCATGGGAAGACATTCAGTGGGCGCTGTTGAACGCCAAGGAGTTTCTGTTCCGTCATTGATGATGATTGCGGACCTTGGCGAGCGGGGGGTGTGCCCCCCCCGGTTTACCGGGGGGTTGACACCCCCCCGCTTGCCCCCGGTTGTATCAATCTCCACCGCTTGGCGGTTCATTAGGTTAGGGAACCCAAGACATGGATTGGATCGCCGACATCGGAGATTTTTGGCTGCACACCCTGGCCTGGGTCACCGGTCTGTCGTTGGCCTTCGGCGTGCTGGCCTGGCTGATGCCGTGCAATCGCGGCATGTACTGGTGGAAAAATCTGCGCGGCGCGGCTACGGACCTTATCTATTGGTTCTTCATGCCGCTGCTCATGCGCCTGGGCCGTGCCTTGCTTTTGTGGGCCGGCATCCGCCTTCTCTTCGGCGGCGCGGGGCCGCAACCTTTGCCGGTCAAGCAGCTGCCGTTGTGGCTGCAAGCCATCTTGATTTTGCTGATTCAGGACGTTCTGCTCTATGGGATTCACCGTCTCTTTCACACACGCCTGGGCTGGAAATATCACGCCATCCATCACTCGCCCACTGTACTCGACTGGATGTCTACGGCCCGCTTCCATCCCATCAACCATTTGTTGGCCTTTATTGTCGCTGACGTGGTGGTGCTGCTCATGGGCTTCTCAGCCGAGGCGTTGGTCCTCTTGGCGCCGTTCAACCTTATCTACTCCGCTATGACGCATGCCAACCTGAACTGGACGTTCGGGCCGTTGCGCTATGTCTTCGCCAGCCCGGTGTTTCACCGCTGGCACCATACGACGGAGAAAGAAGGTCTCAATAAGAATTTCGCCTCCACCTTTCCCTTTCTCGACCTGCTCTGCGGCACGTTTTACATGCCGCCCGGCAAGCTGCCGGAGCAGTTCGGCGCCGGCGAAAGCGACTTCCCGGAGGACTTTTTGGGTCAGTTCCTGCATCCGTTCCACAAATTCCAGCACCGCGGGAGATGGCAAGTCGTCGCCGGATCGGTCCTCGCCTTCACGGTCTGCACCGGCATGGTGCTCGGCATCGTCCAGGGACAGCATCACAAAAAGCGCGATCAGCATTTCAATCAGGGTTTGGCCTATTTTCATCGCCAAGAGTACGACCGCGCTCTGGACGAATACACTGAGGCGATCCGTCTCGATCCCGCTTTCGCCCCGGCTTATGCTAATCGCGCCTCGGTTTACTTCAATAAGGGTGAAATGGAGCAAGCCATTGCCGATTGTAACCGGGCTCTTGAACTTGATCCGCAACTGGTGCTCGCCTATGCCAATCGCGCTGGGGCCTATCTCAACCAGGGCGAGTTGGACCACGCCATTGCCGATTGCGCGCGCGCTATCGAGCTGGATCCGCAATCGTCGCTGGCCTTCGCCAACCGTGGGGCGGCCCATCTCAATAAAGGCGACCTTGACCAGGCCATCGCCGATTGCACGCGGGCGCTGGAATTGGATGGAGGGTCGGCATTGGCTTTCGCCAATCGCGGGGCCGCCTATTTCAACAAGGGGGAATTCCATCGCGCTATCGCCGATTGCAGCCAGGCCATAGTCCATGATCCCACGCTGGCCATGGCGTATCTCAATCGCGCCGCTGCTTTCCTCGCCACAGGCGACAGCGCCGGTGCTATCGCCGATTGCAGCCACGCCTTGCACCTCAATCCAGGGATGGCGCGGGCCTATGCTCTGCGCGGCACCGCTTTCTTCAACAAGGGCGACGATCTGGCGGCGATTGAAGACGCCACGGAGGCGCTGCGCCACGATCCCAAACTGACGTTCGTGTACGGCAACCGTGGTCTGGCCTATCTCCGCTTAGGGGAGGTCGAAAAGGCGCTGCAAGATTTCAACCAGGCGATCGAGCAAGAGCCGCGCCTGGCGATCGTCTACGTTTACCGCGGCGCTGTTTATCTCCACAAAGGCAACTACAGCCAAGCTATCGCCGATTGCAGCCGGGCCATCGAGTTGGACCCGCACCTGGCGTTGGCCTACTGGAACCGCTGTCTGGCCTACGCTCGCCAAGGCGATTACCAACACGCCGAAGCCGATCAAAAAAAGGCCCTCGAGCTGGACCCGGCACTGGGACAGCAATGACGCAGTAAAAAGAGGAACCGAATTCGGGCGCGGAGGTGCGCCAACGCCCTCGGGGCGCTGACGCTACCCCGCTCGCCCCAATCTAGCGGCAGACCGCTTCCATGATTGACAGAAGGCGGCGACGGGGATATACCATAAGGAGATAGCAAAGACCTCTCCATTCGATTTGGCCTATGGGCCGTCCCTTCTCTTTCTCTTGCGGCCTGTAGGTCCAGAAGCCCTGCGGAAGACGGACGGTGCGGAACCGGCCGTCGACAGAAAAACGGGGCCGCAGGGTGGGCAACAACGAGGCTGTTTGCGCGAGGGGATTTCGATACATACGGACTGGGGAGAAGGGACCATCCTCCCCCCAAAAACTCGCTAGCGATTACCGATCCGGTCTCGTGTCAAGCAGGCTCTGGACCAAGTTTGGACAAGGAGGTGTAGCAGTCGAAACGTCCACATGGTTTTCGTGGGGCCCGTTGCCGGGCTGGATTTCGGCGAATACGGCGGTTGCGGCTTGCGAGCAAGCCGGGTTGGAATGCACCCCTCAGCAACCTCAGATCAAACCTTTCCGATCCAGCCCGGCCGCGGGTTTCCCTTTTTGCTACCCTAGTCCCCACAGAATCTCTCTCATGCAACCGCAATCCCTTCCGTTTCCTGGTACGAGCTATCTCTTTCCCGGTGTGGAATTGCACCTGACCAGTCCGCTCTGCTCGGCGGACCGGGTGTATTCGGCGACCGGCTTCGTCCGCCTGGAGTCTGCCCATGTCGCCTTGGAGGGCAGTTCTGTACGCATCCGTTCGCTGGCCACCGGATTGACGGAGGAAGCGTTTCTCAATGCAAACGGCTCCTTCGCCCAAGAAGTGGAGTTGCAGCCGGAGCTAGACAATCCTCTGGAGTTCAGCGTCTGCGACGGCGTGGGGCGGGAGATAGCGCGTGTCGTGGTCGTGGTACAGCGTCCGGGCCGCGCCCATGAGAAGACGGCCCCCTCCGCAAGGGGAAGCGCCGGCGCTTCCCCATCGCTTGCGGCTCGTAAGGACCGCAGCCCCATGCTCGATCCGCCCTGGCCGCGATTCGCTCAGCTGGTGCAACGCTGCCTGAACCTAGCCGCCGAAGTCGCCGACAAGACCGGCCGCGACCTCGATGAACTGTGCGACCACATCCGTGCGCAGCAGCGTTACGCCGAACAAGCCTACGAGGAGCGCAATCCGACGCTGTATCACGAATGCAAGGACAACCTGGAAAAGTACCGCGGCTACCTGGCACAACTGCTAAGCGAAACGTCGCCGCGCCTCCTGCGTCCAGGCCCTTCCCTGACAGATGAAGCCCGCGCCGCCATTGACCGCTTCCGCGCGTCCCTGTCCGCGGTGTGGAAACAGGTCCGCCAGAAGCACCGAGCCGATCTGGAGGCGCGTTTGGGCGAAATCGCCGCTTTGGCCCGCGGTCTTAGCCAACGCAGCAAGGACGAGCCGTTGTCCGTAGTGCAGGAAACAAATCGACTGAGCGCCGAAATCGAGCAAGTGGCAGAAAGGCTCGGCGATAAACAGCCGCACATATCGGGCAGCGATGCGGAGTTGCTAAGGTAGGGAGGGCTTCTTGAGACCAGCGGCCTTTGTCCTCCCCTTTGGGGAGAGAAAGTTTTATCCACCGACTCTTATGTTATGTCCGCTGGCGCTCCAGCCGTCGTGCCAGCAACGAGAGTGGATAACTCATCAGCAAATACAACAGTGCGGTTATCAGCCCCAATTGCAATCGATAATGGGGATCATTCACCATCAGCGTGCGATAACGGCTGGTCAGCTCCACGACGGCGATGACGCTGCACACCGACGTATCCTTGAACAGGGCAATGAAATCATTCGTCACCGGCGGAATGACCAGGCGGACGGCCTGGGGCACGATAATGCGTCTCAGGGCTGCGGCTTTGCTCATGCCCAGAGACAACGCTGCCTCCATTTGGCCACGCGGGATGGCCCGCAGACCAGCCCGGTAGTTCTCCGCTTCGTAAGCCGAATAGTTGATTGCCAGCCCCAGCACGCCCGCCCAGAAAGCGCTGAGGTCTACGTAGCCGGCCAGCAGGTAATAGATGACGAACAGCTGCATCAACACCGGCGTGCCGCGCAGCAGCTCGACATAAACGGTCAAGATCCAATCCAGCCAGCGCGGCCCGTACAGCCGACCAATAGCGACGAGCAAACCGAGGAGCATGGCCAAGGGCATCGCCAGGCAGGCGAGCAGCACCGTGACGCCAGCGGCTTGTGTCAGCAGCCAAGCCTGTTCCAGTATCCCTTGCCCTGCTCCCGCCTCCGGCGCCCAATTGGCAGCCAGCGCCGCCAGCTTTTCCTGGTCCTTATTCCACAGACCGTATTTATCGTAAATACGCCGCAGGGAACCATCGCTCAGGGCGGTGCGCAGCGCCTCGTTCAAGCGCTCGCGCAACGCGGTGTCATTGGGGCGTACGAAGATCACGTAATAACCCGGCTCAATAGGCTCACCGACCATCCGCAGGTCTTCGTAGCCGTGCTTCTGATGGACGTAATACAGCGCCGTTGGCAAATCCTGTACGGTCGCATCCAACTGGCCCTCGCGGACCATGCGCATGACGCCCGTGCTCCCCTCTTCCGCCAAGGCCACGATTTCCACATCGTCGGAGTACGTTTTCTCGACATAGCGATGAGCCGCCGAGTCGCTGAGGACGCCGATTTTCAGCCGTCTGCCGGAACGGGCGCGGCGCAAGTCGGCCCAGTCGCGGATCGGCGAAGTGGCGGCGACGAGGAGTTGCAAACGATAGACGTAGTAAGGAGCCGTCGAAGCCATCGCCCGTTCGCGCTGCGGGGTCCATTCGTAGCCGTTGAGGATCATGTCGATGTCGCCGCGGGCGAGATCTTGGGGCAGCATGTCCCAGTATTTTTGCACAAAGCGCGAAGAAACGCCGAGTTTTTGGGCCAGATAATCGGCCAATTCCGCTTCGAAGCCGGCAATCGGCCGGTCGGGGCCGCGATCGAGAAGATACGGCGCACCGCCGCTGGCGTCGCCACCCCAGCGCAGCACCCGGCCGTCAAACCTCGCCGGTGCGAAATGCCGCCAACCGATCGCCGTGAGTAAGCCGGCGACAAACAGTACCAGTATCAGAATTAGAAAACGCCTAGCCAACGAAAATGCTCTGCTCACGTCACTCATGGACCGCGGCCCGCACTCTGGATCGCTTCCACGCTCTTGCCTAGCTCTTCCAGCAACTCCTGCTGCACAGCGAGATAATCCGCCGTGGCCGTCCACGCGCTTACGACCAGTGTTTGTTTGTCGGGCGTCCACTCCTGCACATAGATCCGCGGCGGCGGTCCTTTGTGGATGCGCGGGTCCATGTGCAAGCGGCTCAGGAGCGCCGCCTTAGCAGTGCTGAGGTCCGTGCCTGCACGAATCGGCAGGGTCCATTGCACGCACCGCGCTGGCAGATACGTGTTATTGCGCACCGGACCCGTGGTCAGCAGGGTATTGGGCACGGTGATGCGTTGGTTGTCGAACGTTTCGACCACAATATGAAACGGCAACATCTCGCTGACCCGGCCGCGCACGTCACCGACTTCGATAACGTCCCCAATGCGCACGGTGCGGAAAGCCAAGAGCATCAAGCCGGAAGCAAAGTTGGCCAGTGAGCCTTGCAATGATAACGCCACCGCCAACCCCGCGGTCCCCAGTAGCGTTAACAAGGAAGTCGTCTCCAGGCCGAACTGCTGAAGCACCGCGATCAACACAAACAACAGAATGGCCGTGCGTACAGAATTAACGAGGAAGGAAGCCAGGGACGGATCGAGCCGGCTGCGCGCCAGCAGCCGGCGCAGCGGCCCAACCAGGAAGCGATGGGCTGTCGCGCCCAGGAGCAGAATCAGCACCGCTCCGGCCAGTCTCCGAGAAAAGTCGCCTACCCAGGAGGGAAGATGCTGCCACTCGAACATAGGTTGCTTCCCGGTTCCGTTGGCTAGTCGAGGCGGCGAAGCCAAACACGATTGCTGTGAAACGTACTTTGCCCCGCCATGTCGGCCAGCGCATCGGAGGTGGTCCAATTGACGTTGGCTCCGCCGGCGAGCTTGGCCCAGCGTCCCTTGGGCGAAATGACGACGCCTGGCCTGGTTGCCTCGGTGAGGACGGCCCGCAAACGGCATTCGCCGCGGCCGTTGTAGACGAGGACGTTATCCCCGTTGCGGATGCCGCGCCGCGCCGCATCATCGGGATGGATCTCGACAAACGGTGTTCCCGCGTTTTTCAGCAAGCCTGCCTGATTGGCCAAACTGCTGCTGACAAAATGGTGCGCGGCCGGGGTCAGCAGGTGCAGCGCCTCCTCGCTGGGTAAACGGGCAGGAGCAGTTGTCGCCGCTGAGACGCCGCCCGAAGCGCTCCATCCCCCGTCGTCCTCATCATCCCGGAAGCGGCCGGGGAGAGGGTCGATGCCTTGGTCAGCCAACTTCTGAGAATACAATTCTACTTTGCCACTGGGCGTTGGGAAACGCCCGTTGGCGAACGGCGTTGCTTCGTCCAGGGGGATCGGCACCGCTCCCTCGGCTTTTAGCCGCGCCAACGTGATGCCGCGCAGTGCCGGTGACTTATGGAGCACTTCCTCGATCACTTCCTCGGCACTTTGGTGCAGCCACGGCTCCTGCAAGCCCAGCGCGGTAGCGAGCAGCCCCATTACCTCCCAATTGCTCTTGCACTCGCCGCGCGGCGCGAGGGCCGGAGAATTGTAGGTCAGTAGGGTCGTGCCGTAGCCCTTGTGCAGGTCGGTCTGTTCCAGCTGCGATGTCGCTGGCAATACGATGTCGGCATAGTCAGCCGTGTCGGTGAGAAACAACTCATGAACGACCGTGAACAGATCGGGCCGGAGCAGCCCTTGGATGATACGGGCCGAGTTGGGAGTGGAGGCCACCGGATTGGCGGCGAAGACGTAGAGGGCCCGAAGGGGCGGATTGTGGACCTCGCCGAGCAGAGCTGCACCAAGACGATTCATGTTGACACTCCGCCCCGGCGGCGGACATTCGCGCCAGTGGTTGATCGCCTCGCTGTCCCATTTGCCATAATCGCCGGTGCTGTACGCCAGGCCGCCGCCGCGAACGCCATATTGGCCGATCAGCGCCGGCAAGGCGCAGATGGCCCGCACGTTCTGTCCGCCGTTGCGATTGCGATTGATGCCGTCGGCGATTTTGATAAGGGCCGGCCGCCGAGTCCCGTAAAGCCGGGCCAGCCGGAGAATGTCTTCCTCAGGCACTCCCGTGATTTTGGCCGTGCGTTGCGGCGGATAGTCGGCCAGCCGTTCGCGCAGCAAGGGCCAACCAACGGTATGTTCTTCCAGCCACGTCGGTTCGTGCATCCCCTCGGCGACCAGGACATGGGCCAAGCCCATTGCCAACGCTCCATCTGTGCCGGGGCGGGGAGCAAGGTGCCAATCGGCTCCCGCCGCAGTTGGCGTGCGGTGCGGATCGATGACAACGACATGACAGCCGGCATGCTGCGCTTGCCGTAGAAACGGCATAAAGTGCGGGGCAGTGCTGACTGGGTTGTGGCCCCAGATAAGGACGAGCTTGCTATGCACGACGTCGCTGTACGGCGGCGACCAACATTGGCCGAGCGTGGCCCGGATCGCCATAAAAGCGGCGGCACAACAGATGGTGCGCTCCATTCGGCTCGTACCCAGCCGATTCCACAGTCGGGCGCTGGACACGGTCATCTGCACGAGGCCGAGCGTACCGCTGTAGAAGTAAGGTAGGATTGCCTCCGGGCCGGACTCGGCGATAATCGCCTTCCACCGTGCGGCAATCTCGGCGATGGCTTCTTCCCATCCTATGCGCTGCCATTGGCCGCTGCCCTTGGGGCCGACGCGCCGCAGCGGATAGAGCAGGCGGTCGGGATGATAGACATGATGCAGATAGGGCCGGACCTTGGCGCACAACCAGCCGCCCGTAACCGGGTTCGCCGGATCGCCGCGGATCGAGACGGCCTCGCCGTCTTGCACTTCCGTGACAAGGCCGCATGTATCGGGACAATCATGCGGGCAAGCCCCGCGAACGAGCAATCGCTCCATATCGAATGGGGCCTCCTCCCCGAGTGGCACAATATTTCTACTATCCAACCCCGCTAGATCTTCCGCGTCAAGTCCGTTTACGAGGACTTTGCAATGAAACGAGCGAAGTGGCGTGAGCGCCCCGAGTGAGAAAAATACTCGGGGCGCTCACGCAACCTTCTCCGGGGCGAGCGGGGGGTTCACGCCCCCCGCTCGCCTAAAGCCCCGACTGATAGCGGCCAAGTTTGTCCTCGCCAGGAGCAATTTGTGCGGCGGGCTGGTTATCAAAGCTGCTCACTTCCGTGCAGGCCCAGAGGAAGGGCTGCGGCGCGGTTGGCTGAGGTAATATTGGGCCAGCTGCCGTACTGTCGGATTGCTGTCCTCTCGAGCAATTTGATCGATACGGTCGCTGAGATCGACAAAACTCTGCTGCGTCATGGCCCGTATGGCGGCGACGCGAACCGAGGGAGACGGATCGTGGCTGAGACGACGCA
>Ga0207433_10011265_pt1 | contig 13663 bp, 11 predicted proteins | sample YelNatPaOPGAMG01_FD_187559 | JGI IMG/M metagenome (GOLD analysis project Ga0207433, IMG submission 187559) | Hot spring thermophilic microbial communities from Obsidian Pool, Yellowstone National Park, USA - OP-RAMG-01 (SPAdes) (version 3) | ecosystem: Environmental > Aquatic > Thermal springs... | reverse complement strand
ATTTTTTTTAAAAAAATTGCAAGATATGGGAACAAAAAGTATATAAGCATGGCTTACCAATACTCCTAACTCGAAAGGATATGTCTGAACCTAAAAAGGTTGGTAGAAGAACTTTTCTCAACTACGCTATCGCAGTTGTAGCTACAGGAGTTATAGTTGGAGCAGCAACGTATTTTGCAGTACCAAAAGGTGTTACAACAGTAACAGCGCCAGGAACAACAGTAACAACAACTGTGACAACAACAGTAACAGGAACACCAACAACAAGCCCGACAACAAGCCCGACAACATCACCTACTACCACTCCCTCAGATCCATATATTGCTGCAGCACATGAATGTGCTCAGTGGGTAGGTGAGGATACGGTATTAACACAAAGTCAATTGATAGAAGAATTAGAATTCTTTGCTAGGGCAGCGGCACCTTACCGAGGAAAAACACTTCTGATAATGTACGAAGCAATTCCTCCCGCAGAATGGGAGGAAAAATATTTGGGACCTTGGTTCGAAAAAATTACAGGAATTAAAGTAAAATGGGAGTCGATGTCGAACTGGGAGACCATTTTAAAATCCATTGAAGACGCGCAGTCCAAAGCTGGAATATACGATGTTATAGGGTCGGATCAGGACATGACTGGATATTATGCCTATAATAGAAGTGCCTTGGACCTTACAGATTTTATGGAAAAAAACCCAGATCTTGTGCCTCCTCATATTGATATAGAAGACTTTTACGCACGCGCTTGGTATAGTGACTGGCGGAATGGCCATTTAATAGCATTGTTAGCGTATAACGCAATCCATGGAACAGTTTATAGGAAGGATCTTTTTGAAGACTCGACGAATCAGCAAAAATTTAAAGCAAAATACGGTTACGAGCTTAAGACACCACTGCAGTACTTTTACGACGCCCAAAAAACAGGAGATGTTCATGATGACTGGACCATTGATAAGGCAAAAGATGTAATGGAATTTTTCACCCGCCCAGAGGAGAACTTGTATGGTACTATAACTTGCTTAAAGCCAGGAGACCATATGGGTTGGCTGACTTGTGATGGAATGGATGATGTCTTCCAGTTACCTTCACCGCCCCCAGCTGGAAAAAATCCCATAGAATGCACTGGCTACGAACCAATTACAACCTCCTGGGGCTTACATATAGAAAACGATATCATTTATGGTGTTTCTAAAGAAAACGGTGGGGCTCTAAATAATGATCAACCTCCTGAAGACGGTGTTGCAATGTTCAATCACTGGCTTAAAGAAATGCCCAAGTATAGTCCACCTAAAGGCTTCCAAATTGATGCCGTAGAACAGCATATGGCCTTTGGCATTGACGGAAACTATGCCCTATTCTACCCATCCTATCTCTGGTTTACGTCTACATATAACGGTCCTGACTCGAAAATCAAAGGAAAATTTGAATACGGTCCTCTACCAGTTTATGTACCAAATTATCAGAAAGGGAAAGTAAGAGGCTACATAGACCCTTCAGGTTGGGTTATTTCAAATTACTCAAAGAATAAAGAAGCAGCCTGGCTGTTCTGTACATTTATGACATCGAAAGCTTTTGACTTAAAGAAAACACTAGTACACGGTACTCCTATTCGTACATCTAGCATGAATAGTCCAAAGTGGACGCCAAAAGACAAAGAATTAGGAGGGCTTGTCACTCTGTTTAGGCAGACAGTAAAAATGCAAGGTGGAACAGATGCACGCATGGTATTCTACCCCTTCTTCACAAGTGTTGCAGCTGATAAGATTTCTGAGGCAATGCAAAAAGGTCTAGATCCAAAGGGAATAGCGGATAGTGCAGCTACAGCAATGGATGACTGGCTTAAGGCAAACGGCTGGTATAAAAAGAACTTAAGAGTATAAGGTTTCCACTTCCTTTTTTTTATTTTTCAAAAATTTTGAGTAAAAATTAATCTAAAATCTAGATTATCGTTTCTTTTATTTTAAGAAAATAAAATTTATAAACCTCGTTATTTAAGAGATATGCGATGAACAGGCATATATTATTGCTAATGCCTTCGATAATAATTGTGCTCGCTATCGGAATAGTTCCTACTATATGTGCAGTCAATTATAGCCTGCAAAATCCATTTACAGAGGTAAACACTTTCGTGGGCTTAGAACACTTTAGGAAAGTATTCTTAGATTATAGATTTGCAGACGCATTACAAAGGAATATGATTTTTAGTGCAATATGTTTGGCAATAGAAATTCCACTAGGAATGGCCTTAGCTTTAATTTTATATGAACGAACAAAGATTAATTCCATTATTTCATTAATTATTACGATTCCTGTATTAATCCCTCCAATAACAGTCGGTCTTCTGTGGCGGTTAATGGTACGTGATACGGGTCCCATAACTGTTTTGCTCAAAAATTTCTTTAATTTGAACTTTGTTCCATATCAAAACCCCACGCAAGCTTTTGCAACAATAGTCGCGATGGATGTTTGGCATTGGACACCGCTCGTTTGTTTAGTTGTATCAGCAGGGCTAGCAGGAATGGATAGATCTCCTGTTTTGTCAGCTAGAACAGAGGGTGCTACAAGATGGCAAATCTTCAGACGCATAGAGTTGCCAGCAATAAGTTTCCCATTAGTCTTCATCTCCCTTCTCAGACTCATTGATACACTAAAAATTTATGATGAGCCAACTGTTATTTTTGCTGGCGGCCCAGGATTGACTACAGAATTCATTAGTTTATATATTCGGAAGGTTGCAATAGATCAGTTTGTTGTAGGCTATGGTGCGGCGTTATCTTTAATATATAATTTCATAATATTATTATTGTGTTACCTTCTGTTGATAGTGATGACTAAAGGGAGGGGGTTGATGTAATGAACTACGTTTCAAAAATATCAAAAATAATTTTATTAATAGTTGCAATTTTTGTTTTCACTTTCCCCCTGTATTACATGATAGTTGTATCTTTGTCAACAAAATCTACTATTGAAAGTGGCTCTTTACTTCCTGACCTGTATTTTGGAAATTTTATATCTGTAACAGAAGGCATGTGGGCTGAAACTATTGTTCATTCACTTATTATTACTGTCTTGAGTGTAATATTCACGCTCTTGATAACATTTCCGGCGGCATATGTGTTTTCTAGGTACCATTTTATGGCTGATAAGCACTTGTTCTTCTGGTTTTTAACAAATAGGATGTGCCCCCCAGTCGCTTTGCTTCTTCCATATTTAATAATTTGGCGTTCAATAGGAATATGGGATACAATTCCAGGTATTGTCTTTGCATATTTTATATTCAATATTCCAATTGGTGTTTGGCTTTTTACCAGCTTTATGGCCAACATCCCTAAAGAAATTGATGAACAAGCTTTTATTGACGGCTTCAGTTTATGGCAATATTTTAGGAAAATTTTTATCCCAGCTTCTATGCCTGCTATTGGTGTGGTTAGCTTTTTTACCTGGTTCTTTACATGGTCAGAAATGTTTTTTGCTAGTGTGCTCACTTCGTTCAATTCAAAAACTCTTAATGCCTTGTTGTTTGTAACTTTAGGCAGAGTAGGCTATGGTGTACAATATGATCTGGCATCAGCAGCAGGAGTCATTACAATTATACCTGGACTTCTACTATTATATTGGGCAAGGACGTATTTGGCTAAAGGTTTCACATTCGGGAGGGTGTGAAATATATGTTTGAGTTTATGTACTTTACATTCCAAACATTAATTTTATTTTCTTTAGTACTTTGTTTATTTGTAACTCTCGCCATACTAGATAAATATAGAAGATCATATCCAAGAAAGGGTTTTTTACCAATCTCTACTACCAGAGGCGACCGTGTCTTTTTAGGGATTATGTCAATCATCATAATAGGAATTATATGGTTAAGATTTGTTCCATTACCTATAGAACTTTCCCTTCTTTTCGCTTTACCAACAGCTATATTAATTATACTTAAAGGGTGAGTATGATGACCAAAATCGAATTAAAAAATATATCAAAAAATTTTGCTGGCAAAAAGGTGTTGGATAATATTTCTATAACAATTGAATCAAAATCTTTTACATCAATATTAGGCCCAACAAATTCGGGTAAATCAACACTCCTCAAAATAATTGCTGGAGTAATAAAACCTGATAGTGGCAAAATCTTTTTTGATGGAGTTGACGTAACAAGCTTTCCACCGCAAAAAAGAAACGTTGGCGTCATCTTCCAAAACTTTGCTCTCTACCCTAACTTTACTGTTTACGAGAATATTGCGGCACCTTTGAGAATGAAAAGGCTTTCTGCAGAAGAAATAGATAGGAGAGTTAAAGAACAAGCTAAAATTTTGAAGATCGAGGAACTTTTAAATAAAAAGCCTAATGAATTAAGTGGTGGTGAAGCTCAAAGAACTGCCTTAGCTAGAGCGTTGGTAAAAGATGCTGCTCTCTATTTGTTGGATGAACCTTTAACTAATTTAGATTATAAATTGAGGGAAGGTATGAAGATAGAGCTTAAGAAAATTTTAGAGAATAAAAAATCTACCATTATATACGCTACGCCATCACCTGATGAAGCTCTGACTTTTTCAGACTACGTTGCCTTTTTGTTGCAAGGGAAGTTGTTATATTATGGCCCTACAAAGGAATCGTTTGCTTTGCCGCCCACTGTGGATGTGGCCAAAATGTGCAGTGTGCCTCCAATGAATATGATTGACTCTGAAGCAATTAAGAGGGATGGTAAACTTATTTTAAGTGTTGCAAAAAGGTTCGAATTAGATATAAGTCATCTAAGTGGTATAGAAGAGGGTGAGTATTTAGTCGGCATATATCCTTACAGAATATACTTGACTCCTCCGGTTCAAGATTCAATAGAGGTTACATCGGCTCTCGAATTACAAGAAATTGCGGGTTCCGAGATGACTGTAACGTTAAAATGGAATGACGCAATCTTATCCGCCTACTTTCCATTTATTAAGCCATTAGAAAAGACCTTTAAAGTTTATATCAATCCTAATGACATCTACATTTATAGTAAAACAAACGGTAAGCTTATAACAAAATTTGAAAAAATTAAAGGTGATAAAAAATGGTGAAGGTAGTCTTAGAAAATGTGACACACATTTACAATAAAGGCCCCCCGGCGGTAGAAGATGTTAACTTAGTTTTCGAAGATAAGTCAGCAAACGCTCTACTCGGTCCCTCAGGTTGCGGTAAATCCACATTACTAAAAATAATTTGTGGCCTAATAAAACCTACAAAGGGTAGAATATACTTTGACGATAAAGACGTAACCGATATGCCACCAGAAAAAAGGAATGTAGCGATCGTTTTCCAATTTCCAGTTGTCTATTCAATGACAGTTTACGAAAATCTAATGTTCCCACTGCTAAATCTTAAAATACCAAAAGAAGAAAAAAGAAAAAAAGTTTTAGAAGTTGCAGAAACTGTAGGCTTATCACACTTACTTAATGCCCATGCACCAAGTTTAGGCCCTGCCGACAGGCAGAGAGTTGCTCTCGGTAGAGTTTTGGTCCGGAATCCTTCTGTGTTTTTGTTTGATGAGCCCCTTTCCTCTATTGAGCCAGAAAAGAAGATTATATTAAAATCAGAAATTAAAAAGATTCAAGAAAAGCTTCAGCAGACAACTATCTATGTCACTCATGATCAAACGGAGGCGTTAACTTTTGCACAAAAAATTGCGATAATGAATAAAGGAAAAATCATGCAGTATGATACGGTCGAAAATATTTACTCTAAACCAAATACTGTGTTTGTAGGCTTTTTCATAGGCTCGCCTGGAATAAACATTCTTGAAGGGCAGGTAAAAAATAATATAATAGATTTCAAAGACTTCCAAATTAAGTTGCCTAAAGAAATTAAGTTGCCTAAAGAAATAGTCGACATTAAATTTGGAATTAGACCTGAGCATGTTCAAGTCAGTATAGAAGAAAGAAAGGAATGGTATTGTTTTACGGTAATAGCATGTGAATCCACAGGAAAAGGTTATAATATCCTACATTTGAGTACTGATCACCAAATAATTAAAGCCAGAAGCGAACTTTCCGTAGCAGAGGGTTCAAAGGTTTGGGTGAACTTTCCATTCGAATATATCCACCTATTTGACAAAAATGATTATAGAATCACTATTTGAAATTACGTGGTAAAAGTTATGAATAATGAATGTTATTTACTGGGCGTTGACGTCGGTTCAACAAACATAAAATCTGTAATATTTAATTCATCAGGCAAGGAAATAGTAGTTGTATCAAAAAGGATGCCTCTTGAACATCCACTGCCGGGATGGGTAGAAAGGGATATGGATCTATTATGGACTATAACAAAGGATGTTATAAAAGAATCTATTCTGAAATCATCAATTGAGCCGTCAAAAATAATTGGTGTTGGCGTTTGCGGTCAAGGTGATGGCTTATACCTTCTAGATAAAGATGGTCGACCAGTTAGGAAGGGTGTTCTGTCCATTGATACTAGAGCAACAGAATTTGTGCTATGTTGGGAAAAAGAGAATGTTGTTGAAGAGTTGTTCCCAATAATCGGGCAAAAGCCTCATGCTGGAGCACCCTTGTCAATCCTTGCATGGCTAAAAGAAAATGAGCCCGAAAACTTTTCAAAAATCAAGTGGATCCTCTTTTGTAAAGATTATATAAAATATAAACTAACTAATATTATATGTACTGATGAAACAGATCCTAGTGCCACTCTAACTGATATTAATACGAGAAGATATTCAGATAAAATTTTTGAGATTGTAGATCTTGAAGAATGTAAAGAAAAACTTCCAGAAATAATTCCAGCATGGAAAAAATGTGGAGAAGTAACGGAAGAAGCAGGTGAAGAAACAGGTCTCTTAAAGGGGACAATTGTTTGCTCAGGACTACATGATGTTGATGCAGTAGGATTAGGTGCTGGATGCATAAATGGTGGCCAATTACTTATTATACTGGGCACATGGGAAATCAATCAAATAATCCTAGACAATATAATATTAGATCCGAATAGAAAGTGCATGACAAGAGTATACGCTTTACCAAACAAATGGCTTTTACTAAATGCCTCCCCGGCTGCCACAAGCAACCTAAATTGGTTTATAGATAATTTTTGTAAAGAAGAAACAGAAAAGGCGGAAAAAAACAGCGTATCCCCACATGAAATATGCGATAAAGAAATAGAAGATATTCCACCTGGTTCTGAAGGTGTATTTTATCTTCCATTCTTATATGGGAAAGTGGATGAGCCATGGGCTACGGCTGGATTTTATGGAGTAACCGGGAAGCATACAAGAAAACATCTACTTAGATCAGTATATGAAGGTGTAGCTTATTCTACTCTAATGCAAGTTGAAGAAATGAAGAAATTAACAAAAATAAAAGACATTTATGTTGCAGGCGGTGGTGCGAAAAGTAAGGTTTGGGTTAACATAATGTCAAACGTGCTAAATTTTCCTCTTAAGATACCTGCTGGAACAGAAATTGGTGCACGAGGTGCAGCAATTTGTGCAGGAGTTAGTGCAAATGTTTTTAAAGATCTTATTTCAGCGACTAAAAGTTTTACTTCACTATCTTATGAACGATATCCCATTGTAGAGGAAGTTAAAAAATATGAGCAATTCTATCGTATATGGAGTGATACAGCTAAAGTTTTCTCATACATATGGAAAAATTTAAGTAAAATAGGAAAGTAAATATCAGCGGTGAGTAGATGTAATGAAATGTGTACTCTGTGGCGATCCAGCATTAAGTAGCAAGATAATGTATCAGGTTATGAAAGAACTAGAAGTCGATGGCGTAAATTTCAAGTGCATGGATTGGAAAAAAGACTTAACAGTTGATCAATTCTATAGCGAAATATTAAAAATAGAACGTTTAGGGCCTGAAGGTGTTGAACCCTTTAATGAACTTACTGAAGAAGTTAGGGATGCAGACTTTTTAATAGTCCATTTTGCTCCTGTCAGTAGAAATACTATTTTGCAATCTAAAAACTTGAAAATGATAGGATGTGTACGCGGTGGCTACGAAAATGTAAATGTGCATGCCGCTCGTGAAAAGGGTATACCTGTAGTTAACGCACCAGGTCGCAGTACTAGTGCAGTTGCAGATTTTACAATGGGGCTAATTATAGCATTAGTTCGAAGGATACCTGAATTCTATTTTGAGCTTAAACATGGGAAGTGGAAAACTGTTGACAGAAATAATATGCCTTTAAATTTAGAGGATATGATTTTAGGAATCGTTGGATTTGGCAGCATCGGACAAGCTGTTGCAAAAAGAGCTCAAGGATTTGGAATGAGAATTCTTGCCTATGATCCCTACGTCAAAGAAGTCCCAAATGGGTTAAATGTTAAATTGGTTAGCTTAGAAGAGTTATTAAAAGTCTCAGACATAATTACAATTCATGCTAGGCTAACTTCTGAAACATTTCATTTAATAGGTGAAAAAGAATTTAAGCTAATGAAAAAAGGTGCGTATTTCATAAATACTGCTAGAAGTGGCATAGTGGATACTAATGCCTTAATCAAAGCTCTTGAAGAAAAATGGATAGCCGGCGCTGCAGTAGATGTCTTCGATGAAGAACCATTGAGTAGTGAATCAAAGTTTCTAAAATTAGATAATGTTATTATAACCCCACATATGGCCGGTTCTACTCTCGGTACATTTCTCAATGGACCAAGATTAATGGTAAAGGAAATTAGAAGAACCCTTAAAGAAGGCAGGCCCAGTTTTTCTCTATAAATTTTTCAACAATATCTCATTCATATTTCATCATGCGTAAGGATATAGGACCATGCTATAATAGGATCTTTTGAAATTTCAGCTAATTCTCTAATTCTAATGTCATATTCCATAGAGTCGCTAAGTTTAATTATTCTATCGTATTCTGAGATAAATATTTTTTCAAGATCTACAAATATTCTTCTTACCTTATAAGAGTTCTCTGTTATAATGTTATATTTTCTTTTATATTCCAACATCCTTTTTTCAGATTCTATCATTAAATTAGCTAATTCTTGAGCATTAAAATTTATTGTTTCATAACTTATCCAATGGATCCAGAAAGGGGATTTTTCTATTGATTTATAATAATCATTGAAGTTTCTAAATTTTAACTTGTAGCCATACTTTTTAGGATAATAGAAAGCTAATGATCCAGGATCTAAAAAGATCATCGAACCTACCTCTACAAATATTCGAGATTTTGTCTTAACTTCTTTTTCGATCGAGCCCATCTTCTCCCAGAGGGTCCAAGTTCGTTTTATAGAATCAAATGTATCATATCCCAACCCTATCATAAAAAAGACGCCTAATGGGATATTCTCTTCTTTGCAATATTTGCATGTCCTTAGAAGAGCCTCGTTCGGATAATTTCTTCCATAAATTTCTCTGACAGCTTCATCTCCGGACTCTGGTGAAATTGAAATTCCAATATAATCAGCCGGCTTATTTTTACTCAAGTTCATGATATAAGACTTGCTGGCAGGATAAAAAAGCTCTAATCCCACATTTTTTATGCTAGACCACCTTGAACCCCTCAAGGTATTAAGTAATTGCTCTGAATAATTTTTCCCTCCTAATCTCATATCTTGGAATAGAAAAATTGAATTTATTCCCATTTCATCTAATATCATAAAATCTTCCAGTATTCTTTTAGGTGACCTAAAGGCTAGTTTATCCCTATTCATCAACCTCTTATAACTATAGAAAGACCCACCGCAAGTAGCACAGTTAAACAAACATCCCCTACATATAGGAAGCATCCAAACCTTCTCTTGAGATATGGATGAGGTTAGTGTACGAGTGTTAGGTTCTACAAGCCTTAATCTTGTAAAATCGAAAGAATCGAGATCATTTACTACTTTTAAATAATTTGTTTTAACAACCATTTTTTTGCTTCTATCAAAGAAAGTGAGGTTAGGTGTGCGATAAAAGGCCTCCAACTTATTAAACTTGCTAACGTTTTTAAATAATTGATAAATCGGTTCTTCGCCTTCTCCATTTACTACACAGTCCACGAATCCAAAATTCTCCACAATTTCTTCTGAAAAACAAGTTGCAGTCAATCCTCCTAGCACTACTAGCGCATCAGGATGATTTTTTTTACATATCTCTGCAACCTTTATTGCACCTTGAGAGTGAACCACCCAGTGCAGATCTATTCCATATATTGTGGCCTCAAGTTTTTGTAGAAATTCTTCTACATTAAAATTCTTTTCAACAAGCATTTTTTCTGCTAAATTATATATTTTAACCCTTATGCCTTGATCTTCGAGATAAGAACCCATGCTGATGAGCCCTACTGGGAACATTATGAATGCTGGAGTGTAAGTTGCTACTGTATTAGCTATGGGTCCTGGAAACCAAATTCTTTTTCTAAAATCATAGAAGCTAGGGGGATGTAAAAATACTATATCATAGGAATTTGCCATATATAATAGAATTTTTTACTTGCTATATAAATCTAAAGTTCAGATATAGTATAATAGTATACTGGCTCGACATCGTCCAAGTTAATCCAAAAAATATTTAAAGAGACAAAATTATAGTACAATTGTGATGCATTTGAAGAAGAATAAGATGAAAGCTGCTTTGCTCTACGGTCCAAGCGATTTGCGAGTAGAGGAAGTCGACGTACCCGAAATCAAAGATAACGAAGTGCTTATAAAAATTAAAAATATTGGCATTTGCCCAAGCGACGTCAGAAGCTATCTTGGCATATATAAAAGACAGATTTTTCCATATGGTAGAGAAAGCTACGGCCTCTCAGGTCACGAATGGAGTGGTGAAGTCGCGGAAGTTGGTGAAAACGTTAAAGATTTTTCTGTCGGTGACCATGTTGTGCCAGAGATTATAGTGCCATGTGGACAATGTAAGCTTTGCAGAAAGGGCATGACAAACTTATGCCAAAACAAAAGTAATATAGTTCGAGGTTATGCGGAGTACGCTAAAGCTCCAGCAAAAGCCCTTTTCAGGATCCCGGAGAACGTAAGCTTTACAGAGGCAGCGTTCTCAGAACCAATAGCCGTATGCTTACACACAAACGATATAATATCACCGAAGCCAGGTGAAACTATATTGATCATAGGAGGAGGGCCGATGGGCCTAATCCACCTGCAAATTTCAAAACTTTCCGGAGCAAAGGTGATTGTAAGTGAAATCGTAGACAGTAGGCTGAAGATGGCGGAGGAACTTGGAGCGGATGCAACAGTCAACCCTACAAAAGAAAACCTACAACAGAAAGTTAAAGGATTAACAGATGGATATGGAGCAGATGCGGTGATCGTGGCGGGAGGAAGCAAAAGTGCAATAGAAAGTGCCTTTAAAACAGTAAGCCCGGCTGGAACAATAGTCTTATTCGGAGGAACATATCCTCCAACAAACATAGAAGTAGACCCAAACATAATACACTACGGGGAAATAAGGGTAACAGGAAGCTACGACCACCTACCAACACATGTTGAAAGAGCGCTAAAACTGTTATCTCAAAAGAAGATAAACGTGGAAAAATTAATATCACACACCTTCCCGCTCGAAAAACTAAAGGAGGCATTTGAGTTGGTCAAAAGTGCGGCAGCACTAAAAGTCCAAATTGTCTTCTAGGTAGATTTTTTATGGAAAGTAAAAGCGAATACTACCTATTAGGTGTTGACATTGGAACATCTTCTTCAAAAGGTGTCATCATTGATAGCAAAGGTAAGGTTACTGCAGAAGCTTTGGTGGAACACGATATAACTATATTAAGGCCAGGATGGATAGAACAAGATCCCGTAAAATGTTATTGGGGTGATTTTAAACAGATAGTAAACATTTTACTTAAAAGAGCAGGTATCTCACCTGAAAATATTAGAGGAATTGGGATAAGCAGTCTATCTCCAGACATTGTTCCAATAAACGAAAAAGGTGATGTGATAAGACCGAGCATAATTTATATGGACAGACGTGCTTGGAAAGAATGTGAAGAAATAAAGAATAAATTGGGGGAGGCATTCATCTTAAAACATACGGGTAACGCTATAGATCCGTACTTTGCTGGCTATAAACTAATATGGTACATGAAAAACGAACCTGAAAATTATGAAAAAACTTGGAAGGTGCTAAATGCTGACAAGTATGTTGTATTTAAGCTTACTGATATCCCATCAATTGACAGAACTAATGCGATGATTTTTTCTCCATACTATGACATGAACAAGAACGGGTGGTCTGAAAAGATGTCTGAATTAGTTGGTGGAGGTATAGAAAAGTTGCCTGAAATCTTTGATCCTCATCAGATTGTTGGCTACGTGAGCCAAAAAGCTGCTCAAGAAACTGGATTGTCTCCTGGAACACCTGTTGTGGCATCTGGACCTGACGCCATTGTTTCAGCATATAGTGTAGGGATGACGCAAAATGGTGAATCATGCTTTATGTATGGTACAACCGGCTGCTGGTTTGTCGTAGTGGATAAGCCTATAATCGACAAAAGGTTACTTTCAACCTGCCATGTTGTGCCGGAAAAGTATATAGTAGGTGGAGGGATGATTGCAACTGGTGCCCTCGTCCGATGGTTTAGAGACAATTTTGGTCAAATAGAAAAATATGAGGAAGAATCTTCTGGAATTAGCGCCTATCAACTTTTGGATAAACAGGCAGAAAGGATCAATCCTGGCTCTGACGGATTAGTTGTACTTCCATATTTTATGGGTGAAAGAACACCGATTTGGGATGTGAATGCTAGGGGGCTAATCTTCGGGTTAACGCTAAGTCACACTCGAGCACACCTATATAGAGCCCTACTCGAGGCAGCAGGATACGGTTTGAGACATCATATCGAAATAGCAAGATCCCTTGGAGTTAATATCAAAGAAATGCTTGCTGTGAACGGAGGAGCAAAAAGTAAGCTATGGCGTCAAATAATAAGTGATATAACGGGAATAACTCAATTTTATGTTAGTCCAGCTCCTGGTGCACCATATGGTGACGCGTTTATAGCAGGCGTTGGTGTTGGAATTTTCAAAAACTTTGATGAAATTAAAAAGTATGTCAGCATCAAAGAAAAAACGGAACCAAATGCAGAGAATCATAAATTGTATTCAAAGTTATACGATCTCTACTTGAAACTTTACCCCCAAGTCAAAGACAGTTACAATGAACTTAGAGATATCATGAGCCAACAAATACAATAAAAGAGGCTTTAAACAATCTGGTAGCTGATAATATTATCCAAGAGCAAAGAAAACCTTTTAATATGGAGTTTAATCACAGTAATGTGAGGGAGAATGCAAAATATTGGAAAATTTTTAAGGCTAGGTCATGTAGTTAAAAGTGATGGGCGAACACTTATTGTAGCCTTAGATCACGGCATGATGGGGATAACACAAGGGATAGAAGACATACAAGAAGTTATAGCAAAGGTTATAGCTGGTGGCGCTGACGCAATACTAGTAAACTTGGGCGTCGCAAGAAAGGTGGCGGAAACCGTAAAGGGAAAAATTGCTGTAGTGCTAACGACACCCTATGACCCAAAATATGTTGAGCTGGCCGCAAAATTAGGGGTTGACGCAGTTAAGACAACATACTTCGGCCCAATACCATTAAGCGAGGAAAAATACAATCAGTTCAGTGCAATAGGAAGAGCCTGCGAGGAATGGGGAATGCCATATATCGCAGAAGTCGTGCCAGTAGACGAGAAGGGGAAGACAATATATGATGTTG
>Ga0207433_10011260_pt1 | contig 13665 bp, 18 predicted proteins | sample YelNatPaOPGAMG01_FD_187559 | JGI IMG/M metagenome (GOLD analysis project Ga0207433, IMG submission 187559) | Hot spring thermophilic microbial communities from Obsidian Pool, Yellowstone National Park, USA - OP-RAMG-01 (SPAdes) (version 3) | ecosystem: Environmental > Aquatic > Thermal springs... | reverse complement strand
GCGGTGCTTTGTTTTGATATAAGCATAGAAAGCTCTTCGAAGCTGCTTTTAATGCTTGAAAAACCTTGTTTTAGGTCTTCCACATACTCTTTGTTTTTGACGATGATTTTCTTGGCTTCTTCGGTTTTTGATATGGAGATCTTTGTCTCTTCTACGATATTTTCTATGAGATCTTTTATGCTTATAGCAGATTTTGATGTTTTTTCTGCAAGTTTTCTAACCTCATCTGCCACAACGGCAAAGCCTCTTCCTACCTCACCAGCACGAGCTGCTTCTATAGCTGCATTTAAAGAGAGTAAGTTCGTTTGCTCTGTAATATCCATAATTACCTCTACTATCTGATTTATAGAGGCAATACTTTTTCTGAGCTTTTCAGAACTGCTGGACACATTTTCTATAGCACTTACAGAAAGATCTATATTTTTGGTAGTGTCTTCAAGTTTTTTAAAACCAGATTCAACATTGTTTGAAAGCTCTTCTTCAACCTCTTTTATGCTATGGATAGCGTTGGTAAGGTCCGATATACTTTGGTTTACCTCTGTAATAGCATTTATAACAGCACCCAGGTCTTCTTCAAAGTTTCTAAGCTGATTGTCTACTCTATATCTGTATCCTTCTATCAAAGCCATAGCATGATACAGCTTGGCTAACGTGGGTAATGTGGAATAATACATGTTATCCACCATTCTATCGGCAGTAGCGTCTTTCCAAACAGAGGCGTAGTTTATCACGTTGCCATCGTCATCGTATATGGCTGTTCTGTAGGATTCTATAACGGTATTGCCCATATGAATATCTGTGTTTTTCAAAACCTCACCGGGTTTTAGAGCTTTGAAAAGCTCTTTTATACGCTCTGGGTCCTTGTGGAATTTATGGATAGATGTACCCAACGGGTTTGACCAGTCTATGTTGTAGCCAAATGTTCTATTTATAGTATCCCCTTCTTTTTTAAGTATCTCAATACCTCTTTTATTTATATAAACAAGCTCATTTCCTTCTTTGCCCGGTTTAAAATCTGGTGTTACTACGAAAGCACCCTCTGACTGAAGGGCATTTAAAAGATCAAAACCAAGCTTTGCCTTTTTCTTGAAGGTGGATAAATCTTGTTGTAAAGAGTTTAATTTTTCAGCAAGGGTGTCTTTCTCTCTCAATATGTTGTCAAACTTTGATTTATAATCTTCTAAAGAGCCCTTGATATTTGAAAGCTCGGTTTGATAAGCTTCTTTTTCTTTTTCAAGCTGTCTTAGATTTTGCGCAAGATTGTCTTTTTCTCTCACCGCACCCTCATACTTCATTTTATAATCTTCTAAAGAGCTCTTTACACTTGAAAGCTCCGATTGGTGCTTGTTTTTTGCTTCTTCATATCTTTTTGAGAGCTCTTCTTTCTCTTTTTCTAAAAGCTCTAACTTACGCTTTAGCTCAGCGTTTTCGTCCATTAAATCCTTGCAAAAAATACCCTTCATAGGCATCCTCCTATAAATTTAGATTTATTACTTGTTCTTTGCGTCTACCTACGACAAGTCTGCCACGCACCACAAGTCTGCCACGCAATATGTGAAACATGCTTACAGCACTCTGTCCTGCCTTTAATTCTCGCTTTCTTGTATGTTCTCTGCGTCTACCTACGATGTGAAACATGCTTGCAGCACTCTGTCCTCCTTTTACCTATTTAAAAATTTTCTCTATCTTTTCTTTCAATACTTCGGCTGTGAAGGGCTTGACTATATAGTTGTTTACACCTGCTTTCAAAGCCTCAAGCACGTTTTCTTTTTTTGCTTCGGCTGTTACCATCAAGATGGGTAGGTCTTTTAGCTTTGGGTCTTGTCTTATGGCTTTTACAAGCTCAAGTCCATCCATCTCTGGCATATTCCAGTCTGTCAAAACAAAATCATAATGAGAGGAAGAAAGCTTTGAAAGGGCATCTTTTCCATTTTCAGCTTCCTCGATGTTAGAATATCCAAGCTGGTTCATAATACTTTTAACAACTCTTCTCATAGTAGACATATCGTCTACTACCAAAATCCTTATATCTCTCGGTGGCAAAGGCATAGATACCTCCTCTTATAATCCAAATTCTTTTAAAAGATCATCAACATCATTCTGATCAATACGATCTCCAGTTAAAATTTCTGTGGCTTTACCAATAATCTTTTCTTTGGTGGTTTCATCCTTTTCAGTTGCCTCTATGGAGCTCACCACCATCTGGAGTAGCCTTCTTTTGGTATCTTCTATAGCCTGTATTACTTTCTTTATCTGCTGGGCTGTTATATCTTGAAAAGACATTGCAGTGTATATCTCAATTATCTTGTTCATATTGTCTTGATTTAGATGCTTTATATCTTCTAATATAGCGTTGATGCCTTTTGTCGGATTAAATTTAAGAAGCGTGTCTACGTCTTCATCTATCTTTTTTGAGTTTGTTTCTATGACATCTAAAAGCGTCATTACACTGTGTGTGCTTTTTTCGGTAAACTCAATCACATCTTGCAAAGAGGCGCTTGCAGATGGAAGCAAGTCAGACGTCTCCTCAATAGGAGTTTTTATATCCTCTACTTTGGTCTCTAAGTTTTTAATCTCTTCCAAAAGTTGCTTTACGATATCGTTCAAATCATTTACCCCCATGTCATCTGACCTCGTCTGCCTTCGCTTCTTTAATATTTTGCTCGTCTCCAGATAGGGCTTTCTTAAAGTTTCTAATGCCTTCTCCTAAGCCTTTGCCAGCCTCTGGTAGTTTGTTTGCTCCAAAAAGCAGAAATACTATGAAGAGTATTACTATGAAGAGTATCACAACAAGCTCAGTAATGTTTGGCATATGAAGCATAACACACCTCCTTAAAGTATTCTAATATTTTACCAGATATTTATATAAATTTCATCAGTTTTCAGTTTGCTTCTTTTGGCTTTTCCTCTTCTTTTTTTTCTTCGGTCTCTCCAGATAGGGCTTTCTTGAAGTTCCTAATACCTTCTCCTAAACCTTTGCCCATTTCTGGAAGTCTGTTTGCTCCAAAAAGCACCAAAACTATTGCAAATATAAGCACAAGCTTTAAGGGATTGTCAAATAAATCTCCAAACATAAAAAATACCTCCTATATAATAATATACTCCTTTTGAAAAACAAAACACCACAAACAAAATGGCACTGTTATATAATAAGATTATGTTAGAGCATAACCTTAGAGAGTTTTATTCGTTTGATGATGTTTTGTTGGAACCAGCCTATGCTGATTTCTTACCTTATGAGGCGGATGTATCTACTTATCTTACTAAAAGCATAAAACTAAATATACCTATCGTGTCCGCTGCTATGGATACCGTAACCGAGTATAAAATGGCTATAGCTATGGCAAGAAAAGGCGGTATTGGTATCATACATAGGAATATGACCCCAGAAGAACAAGCCAAAGAAATAGAGCTTGTGAAAAAATCTGAAAGCGGTATGATATTAAAACCAATCACTATAAAAAGCACAGATACAGTCCAGGAAGCCAAAAAGCTTATGGATAAGTATAAGATATCGGGTCTTCCAGTGGTGGATGAGGACAATAAACTAATAGGTATACTCACCAACAGAGATTTAAGATTTATAAAAACTCACGACTTTTCAAAACCAATATCCATGTTTATGACCTCTAAAAACCTCATCACTGCAAAAGAGGGGATATCGCTTGAAGATGCCACTGAGATATTAAGAGCTCACAAGATAGAAAAACTTCCTATAGTAGATGAAGAAGGCAAGGTAAAAGGCCTAATCACAATCAAAGACATCATGAAACGCATCCAATACCCAGAAGCGGTAAAAGACAAATACGGAAGGCTAATGGTGGGGGCTGCCATAGGCACAGGTCCAGATACAATGCACCGTCTTGAGCTTTTAGTAAACGCCGGAGTAGATGTAATAGCAGTAGATACAGCCCACGGACACTCCAAAAGGGTTTTAGAAGTGATAGAGCAAGTAAAATCAAAATACCCAGAACTTCAGGTGATAGGTGGTAATATCGCCACTCCAAAAGCCGTGGAAGACCTTGTAAAAGCTGGGGCAGATGGTGTAAAAGTAGGTATAGGCCCAGGGTCCATATGCACCACCCGTATAGTAAGCGGTGTGGGTGCGCCTCAATTAAGCGCCGTAGCCTATTGCTACGAAGTGGCCAAAAAATACGGCATACCCATTATAGCCGATGGTGGCATAAGACACTCAGGAGATATAGTAAAAGCTATTGCAGCAGGTGCTAGTTCTGTAATGCTTGGCAATCTTTTGGCTGGCACCGATGAAGCACCTGGCGAGCATATCTTTTATCAAGGAAGAGCTTACAAAGTATATAGAGGCATGGGTTCTCTTGGGGCTATGATGTCAAGACGTTCAGCGGATAGATATTCCCAAGAAAATTTAGAAAAGTTTGTGCCAGAGGGTATAGAAGGAAGAGTCCCCTACAAAGGAAACGTCATAGATGTTTTATATCAACTTGTGGGTGGTTTAAAATCTGGTATGGGATACACCGGAAGTCCAAACATAAAAGCTTTACAAGAAAACACGAGATTTATAAAGATAACTAACGCAGGGTATAGAGAATCTCACGTTCACGATGTGGCTATCACAAAAGAAGCTCCCAACTATTCCTTAGAGCCTTGAAGATACTCGATATCGGTAACAGCCGTATAAAGTGTTACAAAGTAAACAGCGTAGATGATGTCAAAATTGTTTTTGAAATACCAGCCAAAAAACAAACGTTGGAATCTTACCTTTCAATGGAAGACAAATCTCAGCTTTACGCACTTAGCACCAACAGAGATTTTAGCGATTTTATCTTAATAAACAAACTAAATAAAATAGACAATATTTTTTTTGAAAAGCTCACAGACTTCAAACCCCCTTACGAAGGCTATGGCATAGACAGGCTTATAAACTCTTATGCAGCTTGCAGACTTTATTCAAAAGATGTTTTGGTGGTAAATATGGGCAGTGCCATCACATACGATATCATAAAAGATGGGAAGATCCTTTACGGATACATAACCCCCGGACTTAGCCAAAGAAAAGAGATTTTGAATGCAAAAATACCACATTTACCAATACCAAAAGACGAGATGGCCGGCCAAAGTCATCTAAAACCTACCAATACCAAAGAAGCTATAGCTTTTGGCATATTAAAAGAGATAACAAGCACCATAGTATCTATCAAAAACCAAGAGCAAGTAGAGGTAGTGATAAGCGGAGGAGATGCTCATTTTGTAGAGCATATTTCTGAAAAGCTTATAGTAGATAAGCTCCTTGCTCCAAAAGGTGTGTTTTTGGCTTTTAAAGATAAACAATCATAACATATTAAAATGTGTTATAATGATAATTATGGTGATGTCAAAGAAAGAATTAGAGCAGTATTTGGAGAAAATTGAAGAGTTTGTGCCGAAGGTATCGGCCAAAAAAAGCAAGAGGCCTGGTAGACCTAAAAAATACGACGACAGACTAGTGATATTCCTAATAGCCTTGAGAGAGAAATACGGCTGGTCCTTGAGGAATTTGGAGAAAAAAGCCAAAGATGTGCTACCAAAGGGTGTAGAAGTGCCAGACTTTTCCTCTATTCACTACCGCATAAGAAATATGAGAGATCATATGGAAGAGATCAAGACAAAACTCTTAAAAATTTTACCAGACATTGAGGAAAAGGAGAAAAAGACCACTTCTTCCAAAAGCCCAAAGCCACAGGCCACCAAGAGCAAAAAGCCAAGCAGAAAGTAAGGTATTGATTTAGCGCTACTTCTATAGCTTGCTTTCCTAACCTTATTTGGTTATAATAATACTTTAAGGTTAGATAGGAGGCAAGCTATGGAGACAAAAAAGCGTTACCTTACGGTAAAAGAGTTGGCTGAGTTCTTGGGCTGTAGCACCAAGACGGTATACCGCATGATTCAATGCGGTAGATTTTGGACAGAAGATGGAGATAGGATAGTGAAGCTAAACGGCACCTACCGAATACCCTTTAGTGCTATAAAACGCTTAGAAACAGAAGACATATGAGCTATATACTTATCTTTATCTCCGGGGTGCTTTCTTTGGTGCATTGCTATGGCATGTGCGGTGTGTTTCCGGCGAGTGTAACAAAATTAAGCGAAGATTTGTCCAAACCCTCAAAGCGTATAAATGTGAAAAATATCCTTTATCTTTTACTTTACAACATCGGAAGGGTTTTGTCTTACGTGTTTTTGGGTTTTTTGGTGGGTTTTGGCAGCATGCGTTTTGGGGCTTTTATAAGCACCGTCAAATACCTATCAAGCGGATTTTCTATAGCGGTGGGGCTTTTGATGGGTTTTATTGGTCTGAAGCTTTTACTTGGAAAATCCGTAGGAAGCATAGGTTTCCTAAATCCCATATACGAAGGGATCATATACATCATAAATATTTTATCGAGCACCAAAAGCTTGGCTTCCCCTTTTTTGATAGGGGTTTTTAACGGATTCTTGCCTTGTCCTATGGTTTATGGTTTTTTGCTTTTAGGAGCTCTTTATAAAAGCCCAATACAAGGTGCTCTTATCATGCTTTGTTTTGGCCTTGGGACCATGGTTACGATGTTTGCCTTTGGGTTTTTCTCAAAATATGTAATCGTCTTAAGAAATCAAGCCGTTTATAAGCTAATAGGTCTTGTGCTTTTATACTTTTCTTACGAGTCCATCGCGAGGGTTTTTATGAGTATACTTTCATGCAAAGCCTAAAGGATGAGATTTTTAATTTTAAAAATGTTTTCATAATAAATATTTTGTTTTTGGCTTTTAGGATCATATATGTGCTTTATTATCCTATATCCCTTGATCCAGAAGAAGCTCAGTATTGGTATTGGTCAAAGCATCTTGATTTTAGCTACTATTCAAAACCCCCTTTGACCGCTTATCTTGATTATGTATCCACCAGTATCTTTGGTGTAAGCAATTTATCCGTTAGAATATGGCCTATCTTGTTTTCGTTTGTGCTGCTAAATTTTTCTTATTTTTTTGTAAAAAAGGTATATGGTAAAAAGGTAGCTTTTTGGTCTTCTGTCATACCAAACACAGTGATTGGTTTTAACATAAATGCCATTCTTATGACCACCGATGCTCCTTTTTTGTTCTTCTGGGGACTTAGCGTCATAGCAATGTACGAGGCGATCCACAAAGAAAGACTTAGAGATTACATATACCTTGGTATTTTTGCGGGGCTTGATTTTTTAGCCAAATACACCGCTGTATTTTTGGTGCTTGGGGTTTTTTACGCTTTTATATATAAAAGGTCTATTTTTAAAAGCCTCAAACCATACCTATCTATCTTTATAGCCACACTTATAGGTATACAGGTTATCATCTGGAATTATTTTCACCATTTTGATGGGTTTAAACATGTGGGAGCTTTGGCAGGGGTAGAAGAAGATGCCCATGTGAAAATTATGCGTGTTCTAAACTTTTTAGGAGGGCAGATTGGCGTTCTTTCGGTGGTGTGGTTTTTTGTGTTTTTGTACGCTTCTTACAAAGCACTAAATAAAAACGGCTCAAAAGACCCAAAAGATATGTATTTTATAATTTTCTCTTGGCCTATATTGATATTTTTTACCATATTAAGCATAAATACAAACGTATATGCCAACTGGCCAGATTTTGCTTACTTTGGAGCTTTTATTTTAATATCAAAATATTTTGAGGCTTTTAGAAAAAAGATAATTTATATAGGTCTTTCTATGTTGATAACAATACTTGTGATGTTTACACCTATTTTAGATATAATAGGTCTTCACAAGGTGCTAAAACCTATACACGATCCCACAAAATTTTTGGTGGGCTGGGATAAACTTGGGAGTTTTGTTCAGTCAATTTACAAGCCCGGAGACCTTGTTTTTAGCGATTATTATCAAATAGCCGGTGAGCTCGGATTTTATATGAAATCTCACCCTGAGGTGTTTTGTATAAACCTTGGCACCAGGATGAACCAGTTTTATCTTTGGCAATATCTTATGAAAAACTACATAGGGCACGATGGGATATTTGTAAGCGTACATCCTATAGATAAAAATGTTTTGGCTGGATTTGAAAGGATCGTGTATCATACTACTTACAAGGTTTATTGGAGGGGTGAACCCATACAAACATACTATATATATGTGCTAAAATCTTACAACGGACATATAAAGCAGACAAAAACCAACACCTATTAATAAAAGTATCCTATTGAAATGTAATATTTTATAGATGACTGGACACTTGGGATTTTGGTAAGGGGCTTTGCCACATCAAACCTTACCGGTCCTATGGGTGTATAGACAAATACGCCTATACCTACATCTTGTTTTAGGTTTTTAGTGATGTCTGAAAATCTGTTGGTTACGTTTCCGGTATCTGTAAAAAGCGATAGGTTAAAGGGGCTTTTTATGGGAAAATCTATTTCGTTCCTAAAAAATCCGTAGTATTTTCCGCCTTCTGGTGAGCCTATGTCTTCAAAGTTATACCCCATCATATCCTTTAGACCACCCAAGAAAAATCTTTGATAGATAAACCCATCGTTTTCAGCCCCAAAACCAAATTTAAAACTATAAAACACCTTGTCTATTATATGAATAAGATAGTATGTGTTTATATTGAAACTGTTATAACCTGTTTTTAGGCTTTTGGTAAAAGTGACGATATCGTACCCTATTTTTGTAGGGTTTATATCTTTGTTTTTGTAATCTCTTACAAGGTTAAAGCTTACATTCTCTTGGTTTGAATAACCATTATCTTGCAAAGGGGCGTTGTAAACGTAGTTTCTATCATTTGAATAACCAACGTTTATAGTATAAAACCTTCCAAGCCTTCTTCCTAAGTTTAGATTTATACCCTTTGATACCAGATAATAGCTGTTGTGTATCTCAAAATCCCTTTCATAAAACACATCCCCAAGATACTTTTTAGAAAACAAAAATTTATCAGACACACCAATCTTATAACTTGTATTTAGGCTTGATACATTGTAATCAAACATACCCATCGCCGGAGTGCCAAAAAGATCAGCCCAGTTTAGGCTTCCCTCAAATATAAGCCTTTTTTGGGTGTTGTATCCAACATTTGCTCTGAAAAATCCCCTTTTTGCCTCTTTTAGTTCTATGAGCCTATCCACTTTTTTGTCTTTTTTATTTAAAAATGTTTTTAAATCCACCGCATCAAATATAGCACTTTCTTCTAAGTTTTTTACCGCTTGGCTCTCCTCCTCTGAAGAATAATACTTACCAACAGAAGCCATATACTGTATGCTGTGCTCTAACGTGTGGTTGTTTCCATATATCACCGTATTACCGTTTTCATAGCGCTTGCCAAGATCTATATAAAACGTATAAGCATACTGATAATAATCAGATTTTAACATCTTCACTTTTGCGATGGGTTTTACCTTTACATCAAAATATCCGTATTTTTTGGCTGTGGTGATGGCCTCTTGGGATAAACGCTCTATATCTTCTGCTTTATATTCCCTTGGGGTTTTAAAGCTTTTAAAGATATTCAATATGTGTTTTTCTTTGGTTCCTTTTACGGAAACTTTTGATAGAAGGATTTTATAGCCTTTGTTTAGTGTTAGGTATACGCTTGCTTGGTTATCTTGGAGTTTTTTTATATCATATTTATATGAAAAGCCATATATAAAACCTTCAGTTTTTAGCTTTTTACGATAATCTTTTATGATATCGTTGAGTAAGTTTAGATTCAGATACTTATCTTTATATCTTTTTTTGATATAAGATACCAAAGATGGATCTCCATATATATCTTTTAGAAGATACCTGTTCCCTTCTTTTATATAGAATGTGGCTTTTGTATAGTTTTTGTTTGGTTTATAGGTTATATTTGCATCGAGATATCCCATATTTTTGTAAAAATTTATAAGGTTTTCTTGGGCTTTTTTGAGTGTAAATATATCTACTTCATTTATGCTGGCTATTTTAGACAATGTCTTGGAATCAAAAGCTTTATTACCCTCAAAAACTATCTTATCAAAAGGGGTTTGATAGACTTGATAATATATATCTACGATACCCCCTTTTCCAAGAGCCGCTTTTGTAAAAGGTATAGGATAGTTTAAGAATTTTGATATATCGTTTACGAAAACACCAACGGTATGAAAGATGTTTTGCTTGATTTTCTGGGCACCAAAGACATTAACAAAAGGCTTGTTGGTGATGATGGTTTTCATCTTATCTTGATATACGAAAGCCCTTTGATTATTGCTAAAGTGTTTTCTTATGATGTTGTATATGTTGTTTAGATTTTCTATGTTTGCTATATCGCCTATGGGAAGCTTGGCATTGTCAAACTTTTTAGAGTTTACATAGACATCTTTTATAAAATAAAGATCTCCTTCATTTATATCCACATATACATCCAAATATCCATCTTTTGTTCTTACAATGTTTGCTTTTATTTTGGCTTTTAAAAATCCATGGGTTTTGTAAAACTGCTCCAAGAAATTTTCTATAAGCTTTTTCTTGTCTTTTAGACACGAAACTGGTGTGCCTGGTCTGATGTTTGCTATAGGTATTAGCTCATCAGCATAATAGAAGTTGTTGCCTTTTATCTTTACAGATTTTATGATAGGATAGCGTTCTATATACAAAATAGGTTTATCATTTTTAAAGCCCAATACTTTTACATCTTTTACATAGTTTATATTTTTTATAATACCTATCATTCTTTTTAGATTCTCTTTTGTGATAACGTTTGAGAAGTTATTTTTTGCCAAAGGATAATTTGATTTTATAATAGCTTCTCCAAAAGCTTTGTTTATTAAAAGTAAAACAAATATTAACATTATTTTTTTCATCTTTTTAATTATAATAAAAATTTAGGATTCTAAATATTTTAAAAGGTTTTTAAAATAATCTGGCATATCTATCTCAAATTCCATCGGTTTTTGGCTTTTAGGATGAAGAAACTTCAACTTGTAAGCCACAAGAAAAAATACTTGAAGTTTTTTATCAAGATAGTTAGGTTTGTAACCATATAGCGTATCGCCTACGATAGGATGGTTTATATAAGACATGTGGACCCTTATTTGATGAGTCCTGCCTGTGTATATTTTTATATCCAAAAGGCTTGCCTTTTTGAAGGTTTTTTCAATCTGATACTCTGTTATAGCGTGTTTGCCCTCTTTAGAGCTTTGGGTAGGAAGAGCCTCAAACTTAAGGCGATTTGTGGGGGATCTTCTTATAAGCGTTTCTATGATTGAGTGCTCTTTATCGGGGATTCCACAAACGATAGCCTTATATTTTTTGTCTACTTGTCTATGCTTAAACATATGAGATAGCGCTTGATGTGCAATATCGTTTTTTGCCACTATCATAAGCCCATGGGTGTATTTATCAAGCCTGTGAACGATACCCGGTCTTTCTACTCCACCTATCACCGAAAGACTTCCAAACTTAGCAAGCAAAGCATTTACAAGCGTGTTTTCTTCATGACCTGGACCCGTATGAGAGGGCATACCGCATGGCTTTACAAGCACCGCAAGGTCTTTGTCTTCGTATAAAATCTCTATGTCTATGTCTTGGGCTTTTAGCTCAAGCTTTTTGGGGGGTGGGATTTCAAAACTAATCTCATCGTTTTCACAAACCCTTTTTGAGCTTTTAAAAACCTGCTCTCCATTTACAAAAACACCATTTTGTTTTATAATCTTTTTTATATATTCTCTGGAAAGATCTGGGTATAGTTTTGATATTATGACATCAAGACGCTCGCCAGGGGTTATCTGACCGGCCGATACTTCTTTTGTTATCTTAAGTTCCATCTTCCGATGGTGTATCTTTGATGATGATCTTCACTTCTTTTGGGGGTTCTTCTAAGTTTAGGGATGTTAAAAAACCCATGATGGTGTTTTTTAGGGCTTTTGAAGGAAAATCTTTTAGCTTCACTTGTTTGCCGTTGATAATAAGCTCTATCATGAGATCTCTCCTTTTGAAGCAGCTACACTTAAAAGACTGAGCTGTTCTTTTAAAACATTTAGGGCTTGGATGGTCATAAAAAATCCATGCTCTACATTGAGTATTGCTTTTGAAAAGTTTGGGCTTTGATCTTCTAAAATTCTTAATTCTCTGAAAAGCCTATAAAACTCATCTATCTCGGTGCCGCATTCAAATATCTTCTTTATCACTTCTTTTGATAGTTCTACAGCTTGTGGTTTGGTATTCATCGTCAACCCTTTTTTTATGCTTTTGTCTGATTTGCCACAGACTCTACAGCTTTTTTTAGGGTTTCTTCATCTGCCAAATATCTTTTGGATTTTATATCAAGGTGTTCGTCTACGGTGTAAACAAGGGGTATACCTGTGGGGATGTTTAGTTTTACAATCTCTTCATCTGTAAGGTTTTCAAGATATTTGACTATGGCTCTTATGGAGTTTCCATGAGCTACCACAAGCACGCATCCTCTTTGAAAAAGATTGGGCGCTATGGCATCTTGGAAGTATGGAAGCGTTCTTTTTAGGGTGTCTTTTAAAGATTCGCTGGATGGAAGATCTTGGCATCTTACATATTTGTACTTTGGATCGTTGCAAGGGTGATTTGGATCGTCTTTTGAAAGCGAAGGTGGCGGAACATCGTAACTTCTTCTCCATATATTTACCTGCTCTTCACCGTGGAGTTTTATCATCTCTTTTTTGTTTAAACCCTGCAAAGCTCCGTAGTGCCTTTCGTTTAGTCTCCAGCTTTTAAAAACATCAATATAATGAAGATTCATAACATCAAGAGCGATATTAAGAGTATTTATAGCTCTTCTAAGATAGGAGCTAAAAGCAGCTTTTGGGGTCAAAGAAGCCTCAAGTATTTTCTGACCGGCTTGTTTTGCCTCTTGCCTTCCTTGTTCGGACAGATCCACATCTATCCAACCGGTAAACCTATTCTCCAAATTCCAAACACTCTGCCCATGCCTCAAAAGTATCAATGTATACATAGAAAATATTATATCATGCATATATTAAAACATGTAGTGAGCTGTGTTTTGGGATATTATTTGTGCGTAAATAAGCTTATTACTTTTAAAATATTCATCAGATTTAGCCCAGATGCCACTAAAGCAATTATGATTAGCAACCTCATTTGCATTTTTCCTATTTCCCTCATTAATTTTTGTTCTAATATTTGTATATCTGGTTTGCTTGCAAGCTCGCTCTTTAGCTTATCTCCTATTTCGTCTTTCAACTCTAACTTTATCTCATTTTTTAAAAGTTTTCGTTCTTCTTCAAATGCTTTTACTATTTCATCAGCCGTTTCTTTATCTAACTTTGTAGCTAATTTTTCATAAACACTTATAAAGCTATTCACTTTCTTTTACCTCATGCGTAAATATCAGACATCAGGTTTAATATCTTATAATATTTTAAAATTGCAATGATTTTACTCATATAGCCAAAAAGTGCATGAAATATCCAGCGTTGGTATTCAATGATAAGAATGGGGCAAAAGGTAAAGCAACAAACAACTTTCACAAAACACTTGACAAAATGAATGTAATGTGATTAAATTATTTATAGTAAACCTTTAAAAGGAGGACAAAGCTATGAAAAAGAAACTTCTATTGGCAATGGCAGTCTTAGGAGCTGCTGCTTGGCAAGGAGCCAACGCTATAGTCTTAAAGGCCAACGACAACGAATTTGCAAACGTAGGTCTTGAACTTCAAATCTGGGCTCAAAAC
>Ga0207433_10011252_pt1 | contig 13673 bp, 6 predicted proteins | sample YelNatPaOPGAMG01_FD_187559 | JGI IMG/M metagenome (GOLD analysis project Ga0207433, IMG submission 187559) | Hot spring thermophilic microbial communities from Obsidian Pool, Yellowstone National Park, USA - OP-RAMG-01 (SPAdes) (version 3) | ecosystem: Environmental > Aquatic > Thermal springs >... | reverse complement strand
GCGGGATTTGCCCGGATGCCTGCGCGCAAGGCCTGCGCACTGCGCATCAGTTCGCTTACACTCCTGATGCGCAATCCGGGCTTAACCGGCCGCTTCCACTTCGTTTCAGCGGGATTTGCCCGGATGCCTGCGCGCAAGGCCTGCGCACTGCGCATCAGTTCGCTTACACTCCTGATGCGCAATCCGGGCTTAACCCACATTGCGCAGAAAAAGTGCGCAATGTTCCCTGCGGGCCGCTTCCACTTCGTTCCAGCGGGGTTAACCAGGATGCCTGCGCGCAAGGCCATCGCACAATGCATTAGTTCGCTTCGCTCCTAATGCATTATCCTGGTTTAACCGGCCGCTTACACTTCGTTTCAGCGGGGTTAACCAGGATGCCTGCGCACAAGGCCAGCCCACTGCGCATCAGTTCGCTTACTCTCCTGATGCGTAATCCGGGCTTAACCGGCCGCTTACACTCCGTTTCAGCGGGATTTGCCCGGATACCATCCCACAAAGCCAACGCACTGCGCATTAGTTCGCTTCGCTTATAATGCGCAATCCGGGCTTAACCGGCCGCTTTCACTTCGTTCCAGCGGGATTTGCCCGGATGCTTTCGCGCAAGGCAAACACACTGCGCATCAGTTCACTTTCGCTCCTGATGCGCAATCCGGGCTTAATCCACATTGCTCATGAGAACATTCGCGATGTGCCGCAAGGGCCGCTTTCACTGCGTTTCAGCGGGATTTGCCCGGATGCCATCCCACAAAGCCAACGCACTGCGCATTAGTTCGCTTCGCTTATAATGCGCAATCCGGGCTTAACCCACATTGCGCAGAAAAAGTGCGCAATGTTCCCTGCGGGCCGCTTACACTTCGTTTCAGCGGGATTTGCCCGGATGCTTTCGCGCAAGGCCAGCGCACTGCGCATCAGTTCGCTTACACTCCTGATGCGCAATCCGGGCTTATCCGGCCGCTTCCACTTCGTTACAGCGGGATTTGCCCGGATGCTTTCGCGCAAGGCAAACACACTGCGCATCAGTTCGCTTACACTCCTGATGCGCAATCCGGGCTTAACCCACATTGCGCAGAAAAAGTGCGCAATGTTCCCTGCGGGCCGCTTGCACTGCGTTTCAGCGGGATTTGCCCGGATGCTTTCGCGCAAGGCAAACACACTGCGCATCAGTTCACTTTCGCTCCTGATGCGCAATCCGGGCTTAACCGGCCGCTTCCACTTCGTTACAGCGGGGTTAACCAGGATGCCTGCGCACAAAGCCATCGCACAATGCATTAGTTCGCTTCGCTCCTAATGCATTATCCTGGTTTAAAAAAATAATCATTACTTTGCAGAAAAAATTGAAATGGAACTTACGGGTAAACTTTTGCAGTTGTTACAGGTGCAAACGGGGCAGGGCAAAAACGGACCCTGGCAAAAGCAGGAATTTGTGATTGAAACAGCAGATCAGTTTCCGAAAAAGGTTTGCTTTTCTCTCTGGGGCGAGAAAGTTAATGATTTAAAGAACCTTACTCCGGGAAGTATGATCAAAGTGCAGTTCAGCCTGGAATCGCGCGAATACAATGGCCGCTGGTATACCGATGCCAGAGCGTATAGGGTTGAACCGGCGGCTACACAGTCAGGAACTCCGGAAAGTCTGCCTCCCTTGGAACCGATCGATCTTTCACCAAAGGATGACGACCTTCCGTTTTGATATGCGGAAATAATTATTTTTTTGTATATTTGCGCCGGATTTGAAACGGACGAATTGTGAAAGGGGACCTGAGTCCCCTATTTTATTATTAGTTTATGATTCAGGAAACATACCTGAAAGAGATTCTGGAGCCTGTTATCAGGGACAATCAGCTTCTGCTGGTGGATGTACATGTTACCCAGCAGAACAGGATTACTGTTATTATTGACAGTGTTAAAGGAGTTACCGTTGACGATTGTGCCCTGGTTAACCGTTATCTGGAGGAACATCTGGACAGGGAATCAGAGGATTTTCATCTGGAGGTAAGTTCGCCGGGAGCTGATCAGCCCCTGAAACTCAGGGAGCAATATGGAAAGCATCGTGGAAGGAAGATGCAGATGGAACTGAATAACGGAAAACGGATTACCGGCACTCTGCTGGAAGTTACTGAGGAAGGGATTGTTTTGCAGGAAGATATTCCGGCCGGGAGAAAGAAAAAAAAGGAAGGAGAAGGATCAGGTACTGTTCCCGTTGCATGGGAAAATATCAAACAGGGGAAAGTTATTATTTCATTTAAATAAAACGACAATATTGCTATATGGAAAATCTGAATCTGCTGGAAACATTTTCGGAATTTAAGGAGCTTAAGAACATTGACCGGGTTACCATGATGAGTGTTCTGGAAGATGTATTCCGGTCAATGCTCGAGAAAAAATACGGTACAGCCGATAATTTCGATATTATCATCAACATCGACAAGGGCGACTTTCAGATTCTTCACAACCGTCGTGTTGTTGATGATGCTGAATTTTCCGATCCGGTTACCGAGATACCGCTCAGTGAAGCAAGAAAAATTGTTGACGACATTGAACTGGGAGAAGACATCAGCCAGGAAGTCAAGATGAGTGATTTTGGCCGGAGGGCAGTCCTTTCTCTTCGTCAGAACCTCAGTGCCCGGATTATGGATCTGGAAAAGAGCAATATTTTCAATAAGTACCGTGACCGGATCGGAGATATTGTTACCGGTGAAGTTTACCAGGTCTGGAAAAAGGAAATACTTGTGCTTGATGATGAAGGAAATGAACTGATTCTTCCGCGCAGTGAGCAGATTCCTTCCGACCACTTCCGGAAAGGGGATACCATCAGGGCAGTTGTCATAAAGGTTGAGATGAAGAACAACAATCCGATGGTGATCCTGAGCCGTACCTCGCCGGTATTTCTTGAAAGGCTTTTTGAACAGGAAGTTCCTGAGATTTTTGACGGTTTGATTACCATCAAGAAGATTGTCAGGGTTCCGGGTGAACGAGCCAAAGTTGCTGTGGAGTCGTACGATGAACGGATTGATCCGGTTGGTGCGTGCGTGGGAATGAAAGGTTCGCGCATTCATGGCATTGTGCGGGAATTGCGGAACGAAAACATCGATGTAATTAATTATACCACCAATCAGCAGTTGTTCATTCAGCGCGCCCTGAGCCCTGCCAAGATCAAATCAATCAAGCTCGACCAGGAGAACAAGCGTGCGGAGGTGTACCTCGAGCCAAAAGAGGTCAGCCTTGCCATCGGCAAGGGAGGATTGAACATCAAACTGGCCAGCCAGCTTACCGGGTATGAAATCGATGTTTACCGTGAAGCCGGAACGGAAGAAGATGAAGATGTGAACCTCGATGAATTTGCTGATGAAATTGACAGCTGGATTATTGATGAACTGAAAGCCATTGGCTGTGATACGGCAAAGAGTGTGCTCAGCCTTTCGGTGGAAGACCTTGTCAAACGAACCGACCTTGAAGAAGAGACGGTTCGCGAAGTACGAAAAATACTGAAGGCAGAATTTGAATAAAATTGCGTTTCACACAACACAGAGCTCAGTAAATCTTGTTAACATTGCAGGAACTTTAAAATTGAGATTATTTTCGGCCTATGTCAGAAACCAAAACGGTACGATTAAGTAAGCTGGCCCGTGAGTTGAACGTCGGAATTTCCACTATGGTGGAATTTCTGAAGAAGAAAGGCTATACCCTTAATCCGGATCCAAATTCCAAGGTAACGCCTGAGGAATATGACCTTCTTCAGAAAGAATTCAGTACGGAAAAAACCATCAAAAAGGAGTCGGAAAAGCTCCATCTGAGAACGATGCCGAAAGGACAGGTTTCGGTTACCATCAATGATATCCAGAAAGAAGAGTCGGAACTTACTGAAACGGAAGAAGCCGAAGAGGGAATCCGCATAAAAGATGTTACAACCGGAAGGGTACATCCGCTTGAAACCTCGACTGAAAGTCTGAAAAAGAAAATTGAAGAACCAAAGGTACTCGGGAAAATTGATCTTGAAAAAATTGAAAAGAAAAAGCCGGTAAAAGAAGAAGAACCGGCACTTCCTGTTTCAGGGAAAGAAAAAGGGATCCCCGAGGAAAAGGTAACACCTGTTCAGCCTGAAGAAAAGATTGCACCCATAAAAGGCAAAAAGAAAAAAGAACCAGAACCTGTTGTGGAGGAAATACCGACTATTGTTCCCGAACCAGAGATTAAAGTAGTAGGGAAAATCGATATTGATAAGATTAGTAAATCTGCCGGAAAAGCCGCCAAAGAAAAAGCACCGGAAGAAGTTCCTGCAGAAGCAGAAACCACTGGTGAAAAGGAACCGGTCGTGCAGGAGACTCCCGTGGCAGAAACCATGGAAGTGCTGCCTGCTGAAAAGGAAGTTGAAGCCGAAGCCCCGGAAGAGGATGAAAACTTCATTCGCCCGAAAGTTGAGAAGCTGGCAGGGCCCAACATAGTGGGGAAGATGGATCTTTCAAAACTGGAAAAAGAAAAGAAAAAGCCTGTTGCTTCCTCCAGTGATGTATTTGAGAGAAGAAAGAAAAAGAGGAAGCGCATCAAGAAGGAGGAAACCCCCACTGAGGCTGAGCAGAAAAACAGGGAACTGCAGGAAATTGATGCATACCTTGGGAAAAAGACTGCACGCAAGAGCCCAATAAAACCCAGTCCGGCAAGGCCTGAAGTAGATGATGAGGATGTCCAGCGTCAGATCAAGGACACACTGGCCCGACTTACTGCCAAAGGAAAGTCTAAAGCTTCCCGGTACCGGCGTGAAAAGAGGGAAGAACTGCGGCTTAAGGAAATAGCTGATCTGGAAAAGCAGGAAGCCGAATCGAAAATACTTCGTGTTACTGAATTTGTGACGGTGAATGAGCTGGCCAGCCTGATGAATGTGCCGGTGGTGGATGTGATTCAGGTCTGTATGAATCTCGGTTTGATCGTTTCCATTAATCAGAGGCTGGATGCAGAACATCTGGCACTTGTGGCCGATGAATTCAATTACAAGGTGGAGTTCGTTGTGCCCAGTGTTGAAGAACTGGTGGAGGAGGAAGAAGATGATCCGTCGCAGTTGGTTCCGAGGCCTCCGATTGTTACCGTTATGGGGCATGTTGACCATGGGAAGACCAAACTGCTTGACTACATCAGAAAAACAAACGTTATTGCCGGTGAGGCGGGAGGAATTACCCAGCACATCGGGGCTTACAGTGTGACACTGGAAGACGGAAGGATGATTACCTTTCTTGACACACCCGGGCACGAAGCCTTTACGGCCATGCGGGCACGCGGAGCCAGCATCACCGATGTGGCTATTATTGTGATTGCGGCCGACGACGGAGTGATGCCCCAGACGGTCGAAGCCATCAATCATGCCCAGGCGGCCGGGGTTCCGATGGTGTTCGCCATCAACAAAATCGACAAACCCACGGCAAATCCTGAAAAAATCAAAGAGGAACTGGCCAAGATGAACCTTCTGGTGGAAGACTGGGGAGGAAAATACCAGAGCCAGGAAATTTCAGCCAAGGAAGGAAAGAATGTTGACCTGTTGCTGGAAAAAGTTTTGCTGGAAGCCGAGCTTCTTGACCTTAAGGCAAATCCAAACAAACGGGCTAAAGGTACGGTAATTGAGTCGGCCCTCGACAAAGGCCGCGGCTATGTTGCCACGGTACTGGTGGCCGACGGGACACTGCGGCCCGGCGATCTTCTGCTGGCCGGGCATCATTATGGCCATGTTAAGGCGCTGTTCAATGAGCGCGGCAAGCGGATTGACCAGGCAGGACCTTCCATGCCTGCTGTCATCCTTGGTCTGAACGGAGCTCCGCAGGCCGGTGAAAAGTTTGTCGTTATGACCGATGAACGGGAAGTAAAGGAAATAGCTACCCGTCGCGAACAGCTTCAGCGGGAGCAGGGTATGCGCACGCAGAAGCATATTACGCTCGATGAAATCGGACGCCGTATTGCAATAGGAAATTTCAAGGAACTGAATATCATTGTCAAGGGCGATGTGGACGGGTCTGTGGAAGCCCTTTCAGACTCGCTTATCAAGCTGTCAACGCCGCAGGTACAGGTGAATGTGATTCACAAGGCCGTTGGGCAGATTTCGGAATCCGACATCCTGCTGGCGGCTGCTTCAAACGCCATCATCGTTGGCTTCCAGGTGCGCCCCTCGTTCAGCGCCCGTAAACTGGCAGAGAAAGAACAGATTGATATCCGGCTTTACTCCATCATTTATGACGCCATCAATGAAATCAAGGATGCTATTGCCGGCATGCTCTCTCCGGAGATGAAAGAAGAAATCCTTGGCACGGCCGAAGTTCTAGAAACTTTCAAGGTGTCAAAGGTAGGGACGGTTGCCGGGTGCATCGTACGGGAAGGGAAAATTGTCCGCAACTCCAGAGTGCGGGTAATACGCGACGGTATTGTGGTGTACACCGGTGAACTGGCTTCTCTGAAACGTTATAAGGAAGATGTAAAGGAAGTTACCAATGGCATGGAATGCGGCCTTGGCATCCAGAACTTCAATGACGTGAAGGTTGGCGATATGATCGAGGCCTTTTCTGAGACCGAAGTAAAGCCGGTACTCTGATCAGGCGTTGATCAGTTTCTTATACCCTTCGGCATCCAGCAGGGTGTCCAGCTCGGAGGGATTATCAATGGTAACTTTAATCATCCAGCCTTCTCCGAAAGGATCCTTGTTGACAATGTCAGGAGAGCTTTCCAGTTTTGGATTAATTTCCAGAACGGTTCCTGAAACCGGCATAAACATATCGGAAACCGTTTTTACCGCTTCGATGGTTCCGAAAACGTCTTCCTTCTTGAGTTTTTCTCCCTGGGTTTCGATTTCGATAAAAACAATGTCACCAAGTTCCTTCTGGGCATAGTCTGTAATTCCTACAACGCCCTGGTTTCCTTCAACCCGGATCCATTCATGATCCTTTGTATACTTAAGATCAGAGGGTACCTGCATATGCGTTTTAATTAAGTTTTGTAATTATTCTGGCTTCAAAATTACAATTTAAATCCGATTTCCAACCTATCGTTGAGCAGCCTGGGGTGACAAACTGAAGGTGAGACTGAATCCTATGTTGGTATTGTAGGTATCAAAGGAAGAGGAGACGTAAGGCCGGTTGATCATGCGGTCGTAAAAAAAGCGCAGGTTGAAATTCGGACCCAGCATATAGTCGGCCGAAAGTTTTATGGCGATGGCCCTTTGCCCGGCTGTTATGTCATTTCGGTCTTCCACCAGCTTGCGCAGAATGGTTTTATTGTCACGTATGGAAAAATCGGCTTTCAGGTTGAGGTCGCTTTTAAGATTTTTCTGTGTTCCGCCGGGAGGTGTAATGGTGATCTGAACATTGTCGAACCGGTATCCGGCGCCTATGCTCAGCTCGCCGGTTGTCATTTCCATCACCTGGTTATTGGCAAGGCTGAGGGAAGCGGTGCGGCTTTTTTTCCAGTCAAATCGTGTGGTAAGATTGGTTTGCCATGTAACATCAACTCCCACCAGAGGGCTCAGCTGTTCATTCACCGATACGGATCCCACATCAAAACGCGGCACAAAATTGTTCTGTGCATCCATTACATAGCTCAGTCCGTCAACTTCCAGCGGATCATAAAGGAGGTTGTTGGTATAGGCACTGACGTTGTAGGTGGAACGATAGCTGTGGGAAATGTTAATGCTCCGGAAGTATCGCTGCAGAAAATCAATTTTGGTGAGGCCGTCATAGTTAATCCTCCAGTTGGGAAGCACCGAGAGCAGGGAAGGGAAGGCTGTGAGTTCCACCTTGTTTGGGTTCCGGCCTGTGTAGGCGGCGAAAAATGCCGGGATAAGAACTTCCTGTGAGGTTAATCCATATCCGTTATAATAGTCGCCGGTTTTCTGGTTGGGGTCAGGGATGCCGAGGTCGCTGTAACTCGGGCTGAACGAATTTCTCCGGTTTTCTCTCTGCCGCGAGAGCCGCTCGGAAATAACAATTGTATTAAGCCGGAGGCGGTCGAAAGCATCACTGCGATATCCTTTTTTTACGCTGATAGGTTCAAAGGCTGTACGCCAGGTTATTGTGGTCATGGTGAAGTTACCTGTTATCATCTGTCCCCGGGTGAAGTTCCATCCGTCCTGTTCGGAATAACCGTAGTATACGCTCATATTACGGCTGAACTGCCGGTTGGCTGTCAGGTCAATTTTCATCCCCTGCACCGGTTCAATATTGCTCCGGAGGTTAAAGGTCTCTGTGCGGCTCATGAGGAAAGGCTGACTGAGCCGGGGGTCGGAGGTAAGCCATCCTTTTTGTGCGGCTTCCAGAGCAAAGTCCCGGTTCTGATCACCCAGGATGAAAGGGATTCCGGGAGCCAGCGAACCGCCGAAACTCTGGGTGCCAAACCAGTCAGAACCGGGCATGTATCCGGGTAAGCTGGTTCCTTCGGCCAGGCTCCAGGTGAGGGAGATGGTTTTTACACCCAGAAGCGCTTTTCCCATGCCCCGGAGAAAGATGACAAACGGGTTTCCCTTGTCTTCCACCTGACCTTCTACTAATACTGTCACACTTTCAAAAGTGGAGTCACTGCTAACAACAATCCTGTCGCGGCTGGCGATTTCGGTTTTAACAGGCAGTTCCTGCTTGTTCTTATCCAGCACCTTCACTTTTACGTCTTCTGTCCCCATCTGATGGAAAATGGATCGCGGGACGCCTGCTTTTAGCTGCGGTATGAATTTTTCGAAAGTAACCGTTTTGTATTTCTTCTGGGGTTGCTGGCCGCGCGGAGGTGGTTTACCCGATTCGTTAAGTTTTTTCAGGAAGCTTACTTTATTGTACAGGTTGTTCAGATTATACTGGCCGCTCACATCAATCTTCCTCGAGTTGTTAATAATATTTCCCAACCGGATGGTATCGGGTGTAATGGGTCCGGCATCCCATCCGTAGGTAATGCCGTAGCGTATGCTGTGGCTTGTCCAGTTAAGGACAGGTATCTTGTTGAGTGGAACGGCATACGTAAGGTTGATGATGTGGTGGTAATTGGTAGTTCTTCCAAGGTTTCTGATATTCTTCCATACCGAGTCGCGCCATGCTTCGTAGGAATCGCGGTAACGCCGGTCAACGGCTCCTTCCGGCTCGTCAATACGGGCAATGTTGGTGGCCGAAAAGTCCATCTTAAGGGAACGCGTAAGGTCAAATTTGACATCATAGTAACGGTTCCAGAGAAAGTCTTTATAGACGGTGGAGTCGATCTTAAAAGCCGGGTGATCAATATTCCGCAATTTGGTGTATCCGTAAATGCGGTTAATGTCGGTACGTATCGAAACGGAGGAAGGCAGATAATAGAAGTTGAAATCACGGATCAGGCTAAGCGCAGGCGATTTAAGGAATTTGATTTTACTGAAAGGGGCAACATTCTTAGGCCGTATGGTATAGTTGTAGTTCAGGGCAGCCAGATAGCGTTTTTCCAGGTCGGTTTCGGTGCGGATATCGCGGTTAAGTTCTTCGCTGAAGGAATAGCTCAAAGTAAAGTTGGAAGGGCTCCAGGGCTTTTGTTTTGCCTTGGTTTTCCCGAAGCGTACATTGGTAAAGTTGATGCTTCGCCGCCGCGTATAGTCCTGGGCCAGCCGTCGGATGGAGTCCCTGTCGTGCTTTGTCCGGGCAGCATCAAGAGCCACCTTGAAGAGGATGTCGGGATCGAGAGGATTATATTGGGGATTTACAAAGGTTTCGGAATATCCCATGAAGAAGGGAATATTGATATTGGCCTTATCGGGGAAGAATTTTCCAAGTTCCAGGTTGGTGGAAAGATCATACGAATTGATTTGCTCTGTAGATCGCTGGGCCACTTTCTTTTCGATGCTTCCGAAGCCGGGGGTGCTGGTTGATCCGGCCAGAGTTACCGTACCCAGGTCAGCCAGCTTGGCAGAAGCACGGGCGTTGGCAGCCCAGCCTCCCTGGTCGTTGAAATCGGTCAGGCGAAGTTCATTGACCCACACCTCGGCCGATTTTGCCATTCCGTCATTTTCGAATCCGTTGCGGCTTTCTCCCGGATTACGGATTCCGATCATGATGATCCGGACATTGCTCAGGTTCGGATTTCCTGAGATGTAAACGGTATTTTTGCCGTCGGTGTAAGGGAAACGGGTCAGGGTTGAAATTCCCGATCCCGGTTTGTTCATTTCCTCGTTCCTGGCCAGTTTGGCTTTGGTGAACAAATCAAGAGGGATGTTGATCCGGTTTTCGGCCGGCCATACGATGAGCCGGTCACGGTCGCTGTCGTTGTTGTATCCTCCGGGAGGTGCAGGAGGTGTAACGTGCAAAGGAACTTCGTACTCGTAATAGTTGTTTTTATAATCGGTGCCAAGGCGGATAAACACCGTGAGGTCTCCGTCCCTGAGGTTTTCGCCCGGGAGGGCCTCCCCGTGCACTTCCATGCGGATGCGTCGGTACTGGCGGACATCGAGTTCCACATTGCGGAAAGCGGCACGGGCATCTCCGTCGGCCAGATCACTGACCTTCAGCACCATAGCCTGCTCATTTAGCTGACGCAACTGGGGGTTGGTGGGATCAATCACCCTGTCAATGCCCGGAGGAAGCACATAATTGACCGGGGTTTTGCTGGAATTCTCCTCAATGTTGACAGCCGAAATATCCAGGGATCCTGTTGGTTCACCGCCGGAAAGGTTTTCACTGCCTTCGAGCAGAGGGAATGTGTACTTCCTCCATTCGCCGCGTTTCAGTTCCAGACGCGCAAAACGAAGAATAACCGGTGCCTGGAAATTTTTAAGAAACATTCGCATAAAACGAATGGACTTGAAATCCTGAATAGAGCCTACAACTTTTTCGTAATCGGTAATGGGAACCTTAAATTGATACCAGTTGATAGTACTTCGTTTTCCGTTTTCAAGGGTGACGGTGGTGGTAACCTTGTCGGTAATAAAGTTCTGGCCGACAACCATTTTGTCCTTGCGGAGTTCTACCCGGTACTGGTAATAGCTTTCGGCATCGCTCAGGGTATTATCGCGGTTAATATCTTCTACATCGGGCAGGGTGCTTTCGGCGGTAGGATAGGGCAGATTGGTCTGATCGGAGGTGGGGGAATTTCCTTCCAGCCCGTTGTATTTTTTGTACCGGTCGAGGATGCTGACGCGCTCCTGGTCATAATCGGGCCCCCGGTAATAATGATAGTCGTCGGAGGAGGGGTCATTCCACAGTACCTGGTAAGCTGAGTCGGAGAGCTGGCCCAGGGCATGCAACTGGTCGATCTGGCGGAGGTAGGACGAGTCGCGGGAAAAGAAGAAATCTTTTTCCTTTTCGCTGTTCAGCCCGTCAAGGCCGACATCCTGCGCTTTGCGTGAGGCCGGGTCGTTGTCAAAAGCATTGACGAGGGACTGTTTCTGAGGAACAAGACCCCATGCAGTGGTATCAACCCCTGTAGCAGGTTCGCGGGGAGTTGGAAGTCCGTTTTCGAAAGCCTTACGCCCGTCGCGGAGAACATCTTCTGAAACATTTCCCAGGTTGAAATACAAATCTCCGCCGGGATTGTTTTCGTTCCACTCCACAAAAGGATCCATCAGCCAGAATTCGATGTACTCTACGTTGGCAGCTTCGAAGTCATTGGTCTGAATTTCCCGCATAATGCCCCCCCAGCGCGTGGCGGGATCCTTTAACCGTCCGATACGGTTTATTCCTGCCGAAACGTTGGTGGGGAAAGCATCATAGTTGTAGGGTCCTTTTTCGTCGGGGTAGAAGGCCAGGTTCAGCACAGGAATATTGGTAGGAATATTGTTGGGGCTTTCCTTGTTGGGCCATATTTCCTTTTCGAAGACTTCCCTTACAAAATGGCTTGATTTATCGTCGGCCGAAAGGTGCGAAGGCGTGAGCGAAGTATTCCGGAGGAAGAGAGGGTCAATTACATACCAGGCCAGCTTGGCCCGGTTCATTCCGAAGCGGAGGTCATTGATGTAGGATCCTTCCGGGAAAAGATCGGGCTGACCCTGCGGTGTGCTGGCCAGATGCCAGGCCGGATAGGATTTGAGTTCAATGCTGGTCTGGCTTCCTTCAAAATCGTCAATATAGGAAACGCCTCCTTTGCCTATGGCCCGGTTTGAGCCGGGAATGAGATTGGCAAATTCGCCTTCCACCACAAGGGAACTGGGCTCCTTGGTCTGGATAAAGGGCAGTTTGTCAACCAGGGTGGTAAGGAGTTGCGGCCGGGTGCGCCAACTTCCGTTCATTCCCCAGATGGTATTCGAAATCGGCTCATCGCCGATATTAACTTTCTGGGTTAAAGGCCTTTCGGTGAGGTGCAGAACGGTGGCTCCCAGGTTCAGGTCGTCAGACACTTTGTAATCAAAATGAGATCCTATCAGAGTTTTTGTCTGAATGGCAAACATGCTCTGGTTTTCGAGTGAAACCCTGATGGGGGTTCCGCTCTGAAGTAAGCCCTGGTTAAGAATCTTGACACGCCCCAGGGTATAATCTACCGTGTAATCAATATTTTCCTGCAGTTTGATGCCCCCTGCCGTAACCACTACCGAACCCGGCGGAACATTCATGGCATTCAGCGGTATTTCGGAACCGGATGAGGACTTATAGGTGCCCTGCAGGCGGAATTTGTTCTTTTCGGCAATCTGGCGGGCACGGGTTTGTGTGGAATCGTAAAGTTCCTTGAAGACATATTTTTTGGCAATGGCTTTGCCGGCAGCATCATCGCCGAACTGTTTTTCGAGGTACCGGCCGAAAGGTTCCACAACCGGGAAAATAATGCGGCCGGTTGAGGAATTTACGGTAATTCCTTCGATGAAGTCAAAAACCCCGTCGGGCGAAGGATCGAGCTGGGAGTTGAGGTTGTCAAGATGCAGTACCTTCAGCAGGATTTTATTGGCTATTTTCCCTTCGGGGATATAGTTGAGGGCGTTTCCGGTCTTGTCGTCCTGGTAAAGGACATTCAGGGTAAAGTCCTGACGGTTCATCTGATAAGCCCCGATGTTGTAAATGTTTTTCATCATCAGCCGCCAGGTTGGCAGTTTGGGGCTCAGGTTGGTTGCTTTCAGCAGTTTGACAACCAGGGCCTGCGGGGCGGCGATACCTCCCGAAGAAAATTCTCCCACACGGTAAACCTGACCGTTCATGGTGTATTCATATGCCACGGCCAGAATTTCATCGGCATTCAGCGCGTAATTCAATGAAATATAGCCCAGTTTTTCGTTGAAGGTATATTCTCTTTCCGTTAAGAGCCGCGCATTTTCAATCTTTTCATAATCCTGTCCGTTAACAATTCCGTAAGGCAGGAGGGAATTCAGGTAGTTTGCCGCACTGCTCAGATTGCGGATAACACTTCCCTGGTCGGTGACCGTCTGGTAAAGGTTATTGCTTTCGTTGGAAGGAAAACGATTGCCGGGAGAAATGCTCCAGTAAGGATTAGTGTATTGCGGGTCGGTTTCACCAAGATCTGCAAAAGCAATTATGTTGCGCGAACTTTCAAAATTGTTTGTTTTATTGGTCACCCAAACTTCAATACGGGTAATGTTGATAGGTGAATTGATCACGGGAAGGGTGGCCAGCGCTTCGTCGTAGTGATCCCTGAAATACTGGGATATAAAGAAGTGCTTGTTGGCTTCGTAGTTGTCGGCTGTTATTTCGTATTCGCTGAGCTGGGCTCCTCCCTTCACCTCCATTACCGAGGTTTCGCCTTTTTGCTGTGAGAAAACGCTG
>Ga0207433_10011251_pt1 | contig 13673 bp, 14 predicted proteins | sample YelNatPaOPGAMG01_FD_187559 | JGI IMG/M metagenome (GOLD analysis project Ga0207433, IMG submission 187559) | Hot spring thermophilic microbial communities from Obsidian Pool, Yellowstone National Park, USA - OP-RAMG-01 (SPAdes) (version 3) | ecosystem: Environmental > Aquatic > Thermal springs... | reverse complement strand
GTTTAGTCCGCTTTTGAACTTTAAATGAGCATTTAAAGTTAGTCCGCTTTTCAACTTTAAATCATTAAAAAATAGTCCGCTTTTGAATTTTAATTAACATTATAAAATATTTTTGTTGACAATTTCAATATTTTTGTTAATTTTTATAAAATGGAGGTTTTTATGAAAAAATCTATGATACTTTTACTTTTTGCTATTTTTTTATTTTCTTCACCTACAATAGATGGTATTTTTGAACCCTCTGAAGGATGGATATTTATTGGTGAAAACTCTGGTTATCAGACAACGACTATTGGTGCTGACCTTGAATCACTCTTTATTACAGCAAGTAACGACACACTTTTCCTTTTTATTACTACCCAGAATCAGGGATCTTGGGATCTGTCTTATGGGATCGCTTTTGATTTTGATTTTAATCAGGATTCAGGTTTTGGAAGGAGTGACTTCGGAGATGTGTGGGGGAGGAAGATGGCTTTTGGTATGGATATTGATCCCTCTTTCAAGGTTGATTATATGGTTTATTTATGGTGGGATGGAGGATCTGGTTCAATCACATCATGGTATAAATATAAATGGGATAATGTGAATAATCAATGGATTGATATTGGTTTTCCACAGGAAGACAGGGCGTATACCGGGAATAGTTCAACAGGCTTACAGACACTTGAAATTGCATTACCATCCCCTGTTTCACCTCCGCCTGATAGTTTAAGATTTGTTCTCTTTATAGCAGGAGGGGGTGGTTCTTCTGCTGTTGATATCTTACCCCAGAACTCCAGTGTTGTTTTCCCTGCAACAAATGATGAATGGATTGATGAAGATACTGTATCAGTTGCGTATGTTTTAAGGTTTACTGGAATAAAGGAAAATGAAAAGGATTTTATTCATTATGAAAATGGAATCCTTATTGTTCAGAATAAAGGTGATTTTGACATCTCAATTTACAATATATTAGGAGAAAAAATATTTGAGAAGAGAAATTTATACGGAAGGAAAGAAATACCTTTATCACTGAAAAATGGCGTCTATTTTGTAAGAATTAACGGAAGGAATGTGAAAGATTTCAGAAAGATTATAGTTACTAAATGAAGAAGGTTATTGAGAGTTATATTTTCCTTTTGCCTTTCTTTCTCATTTTCATTGTTTTTCTTGCATTCCCTGTATTTTATGCATTATGGTTGAGCCTCCATAAGGTTCAAGATTTCTATGATGTTTTCGGTAGCCTTAAATTTGTCGGCTTTTTAAACTACATAAATCTTCTTAAAGATTACAGATTCTGGTGGTCATTGTTAATCACACTATATTACTCTTTACTCACAATCCCTGTTGGTATTTCCTTCTCCCTTCTTCTTGCCTCTTTTTTAACGAGTAAGTTAAAGGGTTACAATTTCTTCAGAACTTTATATTTTCTCCCTTACATACTTGATGTCTTTGTTGTGGGTATTGTATGGACACTACTTTATAGTTCACCATATGGAATTATAACAAGGTTATTATCAAATATTAACTTGAATATCGGAGGGCTACTTTCAAATCCAAAGACAGCACTTCCATCCGTAGCATTCGCAATGGTTCTGAAAAATGCAGGTTTTGGTATGGTTCTCTTTCTTGCAACGATGCAAAACATATCCCCTTCATTGTATGAAGCGGCAATGATTGATGGTGCAAACCCATTCCAACGTTTCAGATACATAACAATTCCATCATTAAAACCTGTCATTCTTTTCTTATTCATCACAGGATTTATTGGAACACTTTCATCTTTTGCCGAATTCTTCAGTATGACTGGTGGTGGTCCTGGGATTGTTATAGGTGGGAAGACACTCTATTCAACAGAGACAACAGGTCTTTATCTTTACAGGAGGTTTGAATCACTTGACCTTGGTTATGCTGCCTCAATATCTTTTGTCCTTCTTCTTATAACAATGGCTTATTCTATCTTTGCATCAAGGTTTATGAGGGAGAGATTATGAAGAGATTTTTACTATACATTATACTTACAATATTCGGGTTAATTGTGATATTCCCATTCTTATGGATGCTTTATACATCCTTCAAACCTGAACACAAGGCTTTATCTCTCACCATTTCATTTAGAGATTTCACAATTGAAAATTTTGTAAAGATAATAAGGAATTATTCATTCGGTAGATACTTTTTGAATAGTTTGATCGTTTCAACATTATCAGGATTTTTTGCAACATTATTTGCAGCACTCGCAGCATATCCACTTGCAAGGAAATCTTTCTTTCTCAAAAGAGAATTGACATTTTTATTTCTTTCGTCAATGATGATACCGGGTTTAATGTATATGATTCCCCAGTATGTTATTGTGAGTAAACTTGGATGGATAAATACTTATAAAGGGCTTATAATACCACATCTTGCGAATGTATTTGGTATGTTCCTTTTGATGCAGTATTACAAGACATTACCAGATGCAATCTTTGAAGCAGCACAGATAGATGGTGCTTCTGATTTAAGGATTTTTCTCAGGATTGTTATACCATTATCTCTTCCAGTTCTTTTAACCTGTTTTCTCCTTACATTCCAGTTCCACTGGAACAATTTCTTATGGCAATTGATTGTTACAACAGATGAGAAGATGTATACGGTGCCAGTGGGTCTTGCTATGTTCAGGAGTGCACATGAAGAGATGTTTGCACTAAAGATGGCTGCTTCAACATTATCCATAATTCCTATAAGTATTCTTTTTATTGTAGCACAGAGATATTTCATAGAAGGTATTACATCAGGTGCTGTGAAAGGATGAATAAGGATATATGAATAAAAGAAAGATATTTATCTTTTTGTTATTAACATTTTTTTTAAGTTGGATACTTGCGCTTCTTTTTTATCTTTCTGGTGAAAATTGGAATATTTCTCCATTGTCTCAAATTACTGGTATAATATATATGTTTATGCCTTTACTCTCCGCTATCATTGTTCAAAGATTCATTTATAAAGGTGAAGTCAAAGAATCTCTTGGTATTTCCTTCAAATTTAACAAATGGTTCTTAATAGCATATCTTCTACCATTTTTTATTTCAATCTGTGTTTCCCTTTTCAGTATTATGATGCCTGATGTTTCTCTATCTCTTGATTTGTCAGGATTTTATGAAAGATACAGAAATATATTTTCTGAAGAGCAGATTCAGACGATGAAGTTGCAATTTGAAAAATACAGATATTTTATATTAATTATGGTTCTTATTCAATCTCTTATTGCTGGTCTTACGATAAATGCATTATTTGCTTTTGGAGAAGAAACAGGATGGAGAGGTTTTCTTTTCAATGAATTAAAAAATTTAAGATTCTGGGAATCATCTTTTCTAATAGGTTTTATATGGGGATTGTGGCATGCACCGATAATAGCAATGGGTCATAACTATCCACAGCATCCAAAGATAGGAATATTGATGATGATTTTATTTTGTATACTCTATTCTCCAATATTCAATTATATAAGGATTAAGACAAAATCTGTTATAGGACCATCCCTATTACATGGGAGTTTAAATGCTACTGCTGGATTCACAATTATGTTCCTTAAAGGTGGTAATGATTTGACTATCGGTATCACTGGAATTGCAGGATTCATTTCGCTTATAATCATTGATTTATTTTTGCTTCTTGATAAGGAAATAAAAAACAAAAAGATAAAAGAAATTTTGGGAGGTTAATATTTTTTTAAAGGTTTTTCTCTATTTAATCATCTTTTCAATACTTCATTTTTCTTATGATAAAACAGGATGGTCTTTTTTAAAACCCTTTGGTGGTATAAACGAGTCAATATTCCAGCATCTGAAAATGGCTTTCTGGTCTTATATCATTGCAAGCATTATTGAATATCCAATCATAAAAAAGAGATTCAAGTGTTTGAAATCATTCTTCATACCAAGATTATTTTCTGCTGTTATTGTTCCATGGGTGATATTCCTTATATGGTATCTCGTCCCTGCAATATATGGTAAATTTCATATAGAGTCATTTGAACTCGTATGGGCAATTGTTGTTTCAATATTATCCGGTATAATTGGTGTGATTTTTGAAAGAGAGATACAGGAAAAAGAACAATCTACAATTTTCATAATTGTGGTCATAATACTTTTACTGATATCTGCATTCCTTTATGTAAGATTCACATACAAACTTCCCTGGATTGATATGTTTGTTGACCCATTAAAGTTATGAATGAAGTAATTCCTGCACTTGTCGGGATAGTTCCAAGGAAAGAATTGTGGGATATTATAAAAAATGAAAAATGGTATCATATACCAGTTCAATCAGCACCAAAGAACATATTGAACATAAAATATCTTGGGTTTTATTTCCCATCAATCTTTGGAGAAAAACTGAGATATAAAGTGATTTATTATTCAGCAGTAAAAGAGATTGAAGTTAAAAAGAGGATAGAATTATTCCCTGATGAGGAAGAACATCCAAGAAGAAATCTTGATTACTATCAAATTCACATTGGAGAGATTGAAGAACTTAAAAAAACTATAATAAGTAAGAGGTTTAGAAGAATAGTCCATATACCGACAACATTTAAGAAATTAATTACAGCGGAAGAGATAAACGACCTTTTTAATACTTCACCATTAGAAGACAAAATGTATATTAGATTAAAAATGATAAATGTCTTTCCAGAGAGGCAATATGTTGTTAATATAAGAAAGACAACCTATTTTCTTGATTTCTGTGTATTCTGCAAAGATGGAAATATTGATATTGAATGTGATGGTGAGAGATACCACACAATGCCTGAATCATTGACAAAAGACAGGATAAGAAACAACAATCTTACAAGTTATGGCTGGTCCGTATTAAGATTTTCTTCATCCGAAATAAATAGGGAAATTAACTTATGTCTTGAGATTGTAAAAAAGACAATAAACACACTTGGTGGATTGAGTGATTTATGAATATAATTGCAATAGTTGATGATGAAAAAGATATTGTTGAATTTCTATCCATAAATTTCAAGAAGGCTGGATTCAACACTGTTGAATTCTATAATGGTTTTGATCTACTTAACTTTTTGAGAAAAAACAGGGTGGACTTAATTATACTTGATATAATGCTACCAGATATTGATGGGATAGAAATTTGTAAAAGGATAAAATCAGATCCGAACCTATCACATATAAAAATAATAATGTTAACGGCAAAAGGTGATGAAACGGATAAGGTTTTAGGGCTTGAGATTGGTGCAGATGATTATGTTGTTAAACCATTTTCTATAAAGGAGATTATTGCAAGAACTAAAGCAGTTTTAAGAAGGGAGAAATCTTCGGAAGATAGTAAATTTCTTGATATAGAAGGTGATATTAAGATTGACTTACGAAAATTTGAAGTGTTTGTTAAAAACAGGAAGATTGAACTCACATCAACAGAATTCAGGATACTTTCAATACTTGCAAGAAGAAAAGGATGGGTTTTCTCAAGAGAGCAGATAATAAAGGAATTATGGGGCTCTGATAAAATTATTATTGATAGAGCAATAGATGTTCATATAAGGAATCTAAGGAAAAAATTAGGTAAATCAGGTGAGCATATAAAAAGTGTAAGAGGAATAGGATACAAAATAGAATGAGAAAGAATTTTTCTTTTAAGATAATATTATTTTTTTCTTTAATAATAACTTCAATTTCTCTTATCTCTTTATTTTTATCAATAAACACATTTAAAAGAGAATATACATTTAGTATAAGAAAAGAGATGGAAAAAATAGCGAGTTCTATTTCAATTTTTTCTGATAAAATTTTTTATGAAAAAAAAGAAATAATTGATTCACTTGCAAAAGCAATAGGCAGGGAATCAGGTGTAAGAATAACTTTTATAAGCAAAGAAGGTATTGTTTTGGGGGATTCAAATGAAGACCCTAAAAATATGGATAACCATTCAACAAGAATAGAGGTAATTTCAGCATTACATAAAAAGATAGGATATTCTTATAGATTTAGTAAAACTACAAAACAAATGATGTTTTATGTTGCACTTCCTGTTATAAAAGATGATTCTGTAATAGGTATTATAAGGATAAGTAGATTTGCGAAAGATGTGAATGAAGCAATAACTCTTTTAATCTTAATTTTCTTTATAACATATATCTCTATAATCATCTTTTTTATTTTTGTTTCAAGGTCCATAATAGTGAGATTAACTAAACCATTAAAAATGCTTACAGATGCGACCGAAAAGATTAGCAAAGGAAAATTTGATATAAATCTTATAATAAATACTGGTGATGAGATTGAAATATTGTTTAGAAGATTTCAAGAGATGTCTGAAAAAATCAAATATCTTATTTCAAAGATTTCTGAAGAAAAAGAAGAACTTAAAGCAATTCTTTCTTCATTACAAGAACTTGTTATTGAGATAGATAATAATGGTAAGATAACTAATTTTAACGAATCATTTAAAAAAATATTTAATAAAGTTGAAAGAGGAAAATACTACTGGGAAGTTATTAGAGATAATTACATAATAAATTTCATTGAGAAGGTTCTAAATGATAAAATCTTCAATAATAGAGAATTTTTGCTAAATGGAAGAATATATGAATGCAAATCTATGAAAACAGAAGAGAAATCAAGACTGATTCTTACTTTTTATGACATAACAGAAAGAAAAAACATAGAGATGCTTAAAAAACAATTGATAGATAATATCGTTCATGAATTGAAAACTCCTCTCACTATTATAAAAGGTTATCTTGAATCCCTGAAAGGTTTGAAGGGGGAAAACAGAAGATACATCCAGATTGCTTTGAAGAACAACGAAAGGTTGATAAATCTTGCAAATGACCTTGCTATGCTATCAAAGATTGAGAATCAAAAAGTGAAATTCTCCGCCAAGAAAATTAACTTAAAAAGAGTTGTTAGTGATACGGTTGAATTTTTCAAGATTAAGGCTAAAGAAAAAGGGATAAAAATTTTCATAAAAGGAAGAAACAGAATTTTTGTATATGGAGATCCTGATTTAATTGAACAAATGCTTGTTAATCTTATAGATAATGCAATTAAATATACTGAAAAGGGTAAAATTGAAATAGTTTTAAGTAGAGAAGATAATTATGCTATTATTCAGGTAAGCGATACAGGTATTGGGATTCCCGAAGCAGATATACCTCATATATTTGAAAGGTTCTATGTTGTAGATAAATCTCGCTCAAAAAGGATTTGTGGAACAGGTCTTGGATTATCCATTGTAAAGCATATTGTTCTTCTGCATAAAGGGAGTATCTCTGTTGAAAGTAAAGAAAACAAAGGAACTACATTTACTATAAAAATTCCTATTAATCAAAATTCTTAACCAAATCTTAACAATTTCTTAATAATAGATTAACATCACAATATATTATTTTACCAAACAAAAAGGAGGTTATATGAAATTCAAGTTGTTTTTGATGGTGTTTGTATTGGTGGTCACCCAGAGTTTGTTCGGACTTGAGACGAAGATTAAAGGTGAGTTCTGGAACAGGTATACACTGAAAATGGAAGGAATGGATGTGAAGAATAGTTATTTCTCACTTGAAAGAGGATACTTCACACTTGAACCAAAGTTTAACGACAATCTTAAAGGTAGATTCACACTTAATTTCTTCTCAGCAGTGAATAAGGATTTTAAAGATGGTGCTGGTCTTAAACTGAAATATGCATACCTTGATTTTGTGAAACTGTTACCGCAACTGAACACGAACCTTTCTTTTGGTTTGATCAAACACTATTTTGGAACGATTTATGATTGGAATTACACAACGATTGAGAAGGCACTTGAGGATAGGGAAAAGATTGCATCTTCAACAGATTATGGTATTTCATTGAATGGGATACTTCCAAAAGGATATGGTGAGTATCAGTTATCAATACTGAATGGTGAGGGATATAAGAAGTCATTAACAGATGTGAACATATTCCCAGAATACTGCGTTAATGTGAGATTGATACCTTTCCCTGGAATCACGATAGGTGGTTCATATCTTTATGAAAATAAAGCAATACATCCTGATTCAACAGCAAAGATAAGGTCTGCTTATGCAGGTGTTGGAAGGATAAAATTTGGTATCCTTGATTTTTGGGCAGAATACCTTCAGGGAACATATATTGACTCTGTGAGTTCTGGATATATGTTCATGCCTGTATTCAGTATTGGGAATATCTCTAAGATTGATATGGAAATAGTTTTAAGATACGATTTCTGGAATCCAGATAAGGAAGCGGAAAACGATGCATTCAAAAAATTAACAGCAGGGTTTAACTGGAATATATTAAGAGATGAAAGTTTCAAACCCGTGGTTTTCTTACAGGTAAACGGAGAAAGAACATTCTACGATGATACAACGAAGAAAGCAACAGATGTTGTAACAGTCCAATTAAGATGGATTATAAGTAATACAATAAAATAAGGAGGTTATATGAGGTTTTTAAAGTTTTTGATGTTTTCTTTAATGGTTCTCTCATCAATCTCGCTTTATGGTAAAGAGACAAAGATAGTGATGACAGGTTCAACAACAGTCCTCCCAATCGCACAGAGGATTGCAGAGGTTTATATGTCAATGTATCCAGATGTTGTAATTTCAGTTCGTGGTGGCGGTTCTGGTGTTGGTATAACTGCATTACTTGAAGGTAGAACAGACATAGCAACTTCATCAAGAAAGATAAAAGATGAAGAGATAAAGACAGGAAGGGAAAAGGGAATTTTTATAAAAGAGATAGAGATTGCAAAAGACGGGATAGTCATAATAGTGAACAAAAACAATCCAGTATCAAATATTACAATTGACGAACTGAAAAAGATTTATACAGGTGAGATAACTAACTGGAACAAACTTGGTGGTCCAAACCAACCAATAGTTGTGATATCAAGGGATCTTTCATCTGGAACATTTGAGGTGTTTAAAGAGATAGTCTTAAAGAATGCAAAGATGTCAGAAAATTGTCTTATGCTTGCATCAAATAATGCTGTCTCTTCAACTGTCTCAACAACACCCTGGGCTATTGGATATGTTGGTCTTGGTTATATCACAGAGGATGTTAAACCACTAACCTTAAACAATGTTATCCCATCTGAAAAAACTGTGAGAGATGGAACTTACAAACTTTCGCGCTCACTATATTTTTATCTGAATGGTGAACCAAAGGGTGAGATAAAAAAATTTATTGAATTCACACTTTCCGAGACAGGACAGAAACTCGTTAAAGAGAGTGGATTTATACCACTTAAATAAGGGAATATGAAAGATACCTTCTTTAAAAGGATAACTTTATTTTCATCGTATCTCACTATAGGATTCCTGATACTCATAGTATTCTCAATCTTTAAAGAAGGTATCCCTGGAATTTTAAAGATTGGTATTAAAGAATTCATCTTTGGAAGATACTGGGCACCATACCTTGATACTCCACAATTCGGAATTTACCCCCTTATTGTTGGCTCCATCTTTGCTACACTTGGAGCACTTATTGTTTCCATACCGCTTGGGGTTGGCACAGCGATATATGTTGCTGAGATAGCCAACCCCAAACTTAAAGAGATTATAAAACCATTTATAGAGATACTTGCCGGTATCCCATCCGTTATATTCGGGCTTTTTGGAATGGCATTCCTTGGACCTTTATTCGTAAGGTTATTTAATATATCAACAGGCTTAAATCTCTTTACAGCATCAATAATACTCGGGATTATGGTTCTACCAATTATTTCATCTATATCAGAGGATGCAATATCATCTGTTCCAAAAGATTTGAGGGAGGCATCTTACGCACTTGGTGCAAACAGATGGGAAACAATCATATTTGTTGTTTTACCAAAGGCAAGGGTTGGTATAATCTCGGCAATTGTCCTTGGATTTGGAAGGGCAATTGGTGAGACAATGGTTGTGTTGATGGTTGCAGGTGGTGCTTCAAGAATACCAAAATCAATATTCTGTCCTGTTAGAACAATGACCGCAACCATTGCAGCGGAGATGGGTGAAACAATGGTTGGTAGCCTTCATTTTAAGGCACTTTTTGGAATAGGTGTTGTATTGTTCATTATAACACTAATATCAATAATGTTATCCGAATTTATGAGGTTAAAAAAAGTATGAAAAGGAGATTATTTTCATTTATAGGTATAAATTTCCTGAGATCTTCAACACTTCTCTCAATCTCTTTCATATTTTTCTTAATTTCCATCATAATACTTAAAGGGTTTCAGGTGATAAACTGGGAATTCATAACACAACCACCAAAGGAATTTATGACAAAAGGTGGTATATTCCCAGCAATAGTTGGAACTTTTTATCTCACTTTTCTTTCTATTATCGTTGCTTCACCAATAGGTATATTAACTGGAATATTCCTTGTGGAATACAGCAGAAAGAACTGGTTTCTTTCATTAATAAAAATTACAATTGGAACATTATCTGGAATTCCTTCCATTATATTCGCGCTTTTTGGACTTGCAATATTTGTTGTTCTTTTTAGATTTGGAGTCTCAATTCTTTCAGGTGGTCTCACTCTTGCAGTTATGATTTTACCAACGATAATAAAGACAACAGAAGAGGCAATAAGGACAGTCCCTGATAATTTTCGTGAAGCAGCATACGCACTTGGTGCAAAAAAAAGCGAGACAATAATAAAGGTTGTCCTACCTGTCGCACTACCAAATATACTTACGGGAATAATAGTGAGCGTTGGAAGGGCAGCAGGCGAGACAGCACCAATACTATTCACAGCAGCAACATTTTACACAAGGAAACTACCAAAATCAATCTTTGAAGAAACTATGGCACTACCATATCATATTTACGCACTTATGACAGAGGGAACACAAGCAAAATCACAGGTTCCAATAGCATATGGAACTGCACTTGTCCTTCTTGCACTTGTATTTTTAATGAATGGTTTTGCAATTTTTATAAGATATAAAATGAGAAGAGGGAAAAAATGGTGAACGAAAGAATAGATGTAAAAAATTTAAATCTCTGGTTTGGTGAAAACCATATACTAAAAAATATAAGTTTTTCAATAAAAAAACAGAATATAACTGCGATAATAGGTCCATCAGGTTGTGGAAAAACAACACTTTTAAGATGCTTTAATAGAATGCATGACCTAAATGAGAAAGTGAATATAAAAGGTGAAATAATTCTTGATGGGGAGAACATACTTTCAAAAAAAACAGATGTTTTTCAATTAAGGATGAAAGTTGGCATGGTCTTCCAGAAACCTAATCCATTCCCCAAATCAATCCTTGAAAATATCCTGTTTGGTTTAAAGATAAAAGGAATAAAAAATAAAGAATATATGATGCAGATAGTTGAAGAGGCTTTAAAAAAAGCATGGCTTTGGGATGAAGTGAAAGATAGACTTAACAAGAACGCATTAGAACTTTCAGGTGGTCAACAGCAGAGATTATGCATAGCAAGGGCATTAGCAACAAATCCAGAGGTAATACTATTCGATGAACCAACATCAGCATTAGACCCGCAATCAACATTGAAGATAGAGGAACTACTTTTACAATTAAAGAAATATGTTACAGTGATAATTGTTACTCACAATATTGGTCAGGCTGGAAGGGTGTCTGACTTCACTGCATTCCTATATCTTGGTGAATTAATTGAATATGGTGAAACCAAAAAGATGTTCACCACACCACAGAATAAAAAAACAGAAGAATACCTATCAGGGAGGTTTGGATAATGCTATTAGAAAGAATAAATATATTAAAAAAAGAAATAATAGAATATGCGTATTTTGTTGAAGGAATGGTTACAAAATCAATCAATTCTTTGTTTGAAAGAAATACGAAAAAACTGATTGAAATCATAGAAAATGATGAAAAATATGCGAATGAGAAAGAGGTAGAGATAGAAGAACTATGTATTCAAACAATAGCACAATTTGAGCCAAAGGTTAGTGATTTAAGAACAATAATAATGATAATAAAGATGAATAACGATTTTGAAAGAATAGCAGACCATGCTGTGAATATTTCACAAAGTTCAATTTTTATCTTGAAAAATTCAGAAATAATAATGAAGGAAATGATATTAGAAATTTACAAAAAAACAATCTCTATGTTCAAAGATGCAATCACCTCATTCATAGAACAGGATCCTAAACTTGCAAAGAATGTATGTGAAAGGGATGATGAGGTTGACGACTTGAGAGATGAAGTATACCATAATTATTCAAAGATAATAGAAAATCATCCGGAAAAAAGTTTGAGTTTGTTGAGCACATTGAAGATATGCTCAAACCTTGAAAGGATTGCAGACCTATCAACAAACATTTCAGAGGATGTTATTTTTATATTGGAAGGGAAAATAATAAAACATTACAAGGATATTCAATAATAAAATAAAGAAGGCGGGGTTTCCCCCGCCTTCCTTAAACCCATTATGAATAGTCTCTACTAAAATACTACTACCTTCTTTATGAACCTCTTCTCTCCAAGCCTCACCTTCACAAAGTATACCCCTGACTTCGTCATCTTTATCGTCTCATTCCACACACCTGCTCCCTTTATCATATTCCTTCTCTCTATCACCCTCCCCGCTATATCAAGAACATTTATATCTACCTCTGATGAAACCGGTAAGGAAAGTGATACATTTATATCTTTTCCACTAAGTGTGAGAAGTTCCACTCCAAATTCCTTCGGAAGTTCTGTTATACCAACTGTGTAGTCAACATAATATATCCTCACATCATCTATATACCACCCTGGATACTGAATCGAACCATCTGAACCAAAATGCCACCTTATATAAACATTCTGACCACCATATGAGGATAGATTGAATGTTACTGGCTTCCAGGAATTCCTACCTCCATTGCTCGAAAATCCCCATTCATTCGGTATTCCAACATTCAAAGATGACATAATCGTATCATACTTCTCAGGTGAAACTGGATTTATTATACTGAATGTGCTACCATTCGTTGATACCTTCACATTCCCACCATCATACCTGAACTCTGTCCTTAACCATTGATAAAACTCAAGTTTTACATTCTGACCAGATGGAATTGATATTGCAGGTGTTGTAAGCCTTGAATTCGTTGAGTTTGGATAATCACCTGTTAAGTTAGTCCCCCAGCAATATATACCTGAATGTGCATCAGATGGCCCTCCATTACTCCCTGAATACTGCGGGTCTCCCCACTGCCAGCATCCATCACCCGTAAATCCACCATTATTCGTCTCAAAGTCATTAAAGTATATCGTAACAAGTGGATATAGATTCACATTCACCTGTGCTGAACCACCTGATGATACTGTTATACCTGTTACTGTCGTATCATTGTATCCTTCCCTCGTCGCATAAACACTATATGTCCCTGCATATACTGGTATACTATAATTTCCTGATGCATCCGTCGTATCATACGCAACATACTTACCCGTATTCCATACCTTCACTATTGCACCTGCATCATTAGGATTACCCATTGTCTCAACATGCCCATATATCACTGCATCAGGCCCTGATTCAGTTGCAAGTAGCCAGTGAACCGCATTCTCTATTAAGTTTTTCCCAGTTGTTGGATCTATCTGACTCACATTGAATAAAAGAAATACAGATTGACCCCTCTCAGGTGCAGGTGTATCATCATAACAATGTATACCTGATGATGTTGGATAACTTGTTGTCCCGTATATGAGTGTCGCAT
>Ga0207433_10011246_pt1 | contig 13675 bp, 13 predicted proteins | sample YelNatPaOPGAMG01_FD_187559 | JGI IMG/M metagenome (GOLD analysis project Ga0207433, IMG submission 187559) | Hot spring thermophilic microbial communities from Obsidian Pool, Yellowstone National Park, USA - OP-RAMG-01 (SPAdes) (version 3) | ecosystem: Environmental > Aquatic > Thermal springs... | reverse complement strand
TAATTCATATTTTGGCTCTGCTGATACCATATTAACAACCGGCTCGCCAACTATAACAGGAAATCCGCTTCCAGGTTCACCTATTGGATTTTCCTGAGCATCCACAGGCACAGCTCTTATGTAATAAGTTTTTCTTTTATCAAAAGTATATGGTTTATAATTTGTAAAAAATGTTTTTTTTATCTGAATCCTCTTTGTTTCTAAATCTCCAAAGTCAATTTGAAATTCTCCTGAAAATGCTTTTATTTTTCCTGACTTTATAAGATTAGGAGGGTTTTTCCACCCATCTATTCCACCTGTAAAATTCGTGGTAGAAACCTGCCATATAACATCTGTGGCTCCTTTTGCATCTTTTAAGTTAAATGCAAACCACCTTTTTTTATCTTTATTTATATCAATAAAAACCGAATATGGAGCTGCAGTATATACAGGTCCTTTGGCTTTGGGTAACGCAACAGGCAAATCCATTTTCTCTTTATCAATTTTTATGTCGCTCTGGATTGAAGTCGCGGTTATATCATATTTTTTTATTATAAGCGGCTTTGGTTTTTCCTTTGGTTTTCCGGGCTCGTTAGATACAAAAAGTTCTATCCGTGTATCATACCTTGGTAAAAAATAATCTTTATTTCTATCTGTTTTTATAAATTTTTCAATCTCACTTAACATTGGTTTTTTATCTTCCATTACACGAATAGTGGCTTGCTTGTCTTTATCCTGCAATTCCTTATCCTCTTTTTTTGTATCAGTGGTATTTAAAACAACACCTGCACCTACAAATATACCGGAAATATCAGCAATTTTTTCTTTGAAAATATAATTTCCATAGGAATCTTTTGTATTAAAAGGCGCTGCATCCGGATATTTAATTTTTAATTCTGCCTTTCTGTAGCCAGAAAAAACAGATAAACCTATTGAATCACCTATAAGATATTGCAATCCGACTTTTAAATTACCGGCAAAAAAGATTTCACCGAAATAACTTTCTTTTCCTTCAAAAGCAGAACCATCCAACTTTTCCAGTTTGTAATTTAATCCGATTGGGAAAATAGTGCCAATGTTAGCGCCAAAAAAAAGTGAAAACCCTAAAAATGGCTGCAAATAATAATCACCACCAATTCCAAGATAACACGAAGGCACTAAAATTCTGGAATTCAAAGATTTAGTTTCACTTATTTGTAACTTTGTTTGAAATTCAGGTTGTAGATATGAAATTACAGCATCTATACAAAATTCATTATTGAGAAAAAATTTAAGTGTTCCTGATAAATCATATATACTATTATTAAATGATGTATTGGCAAATAAAGGAGTTGATGGAGATAGAATCTTTTTATATGCCTCAGTAAAATCACTGTTAAATTCTGAAGGGTTAATAAATCCAACCGCCCCATCTACTTCCAGTCCTATTTTAGCAAAAGTGAAATCATTAAAGCATAAAAGCATCAAACATAAAACAAAAAAAATAATATTGCTTTTTTTCATGTTGTCCATCTCTTTTGTAATTGTTTAGTTAATTGCAAAACAAGTTTTTAAAAATATTCTTCATAAAATAACAAATAATAAAAATTTTTGCAATATTTTTTATTTGTTTGTAACACTTCAGTTATGATAGGTTTTTAAAAAAAATAAAACATTCAATTTTTTGATGGACACACAGGTCCGCTTTAAAAGAACGGCCGACCACATCGGGTCGCCCCTACGTTTATCAATTATCAATTTTCAATTATCAATTTTCAATTAACTACAATTGATAACTCTTTTTGTTTTCTATTGTTTTTATGTATTCGTAGAGACAAGGTTCCACCCTTGTCTCGTTTTTTGTTTTTATCATAATTACATCCTTATCGTGTTTCCTTGAGACCGGCGGTGGAACACCGGTTATTAATTTTCAATTATCAATTCTCAATTTTCAATTAACTACAATTGATAACTCTTTTTGTTTTTTTATTGTTTTTATGTATTCGTAGAGACAAGGTTCCACCCTTGTCTCGTTTTTTGTTTTTATCATAATTACATCCTTATCGTGTTTCCTTTGAGACCGGCGGTGGAACCCCGTCTCTACAGTTTTATTAACACACATAACGTATATCAAACAAATTATTTTTTATTCACCCTCGTCGTGTTTCCTTTGAGACAGGGACGGAGCCCTGTCTCTACGATTTCATTATTGCACATAACGCATATCAAACAAATTATTTTTTATTCACCCTCGTCGTGTTTCCTTTGAGACCGGCGGTGGAACCCCGTCTCTACATTTTTTAATTTTCGGGCGACCACACAGGGTCGCCCCTACAGATAATCTCATTTCTCGCTCTCTTGCTCTTAATTAATGGATTCCCGCTTAAGTTTATCCCTGAGAAATCAGGGACGTGAATGACATTTATTGTTTGCAACGCTGCTTTATTTTGTCATTCCTGCACCTGAATAAATCCTGTCAATTACCCATATCTCTATCTATATAATAAGAAGCAGGTATATCCTGATTTTTGAGGAAAATTACGGGCGATTTGTGGCGTTGTCTAGTTTACTTACTCCCAATTTTAACGCCCTTCTTAATCCTATCCAAGGGTTGTTGCGTAAGCCTCGCCTACTTTTGACTGTAAATTCTTTGCATGACTTTTTCTCAACCGTTTTTTACGAAAAAATCAGCGGTATACCTGCTTCTTAATACTTATGGGTAATGGACAGCCGCAGGGTAGAGGAAATTTTAATTATCAATTGCCATTTGCCGATTGTCTTTTTCGGGCGACCACATAGGGTCGCCCCTACCAATAATCTCATTTCTCGCTCTCTTGCTCAATTCTCGCTCTCTTACTCTCCTATCATTCCTGTGCAAACAGGAATCCAGTTTTTGTTTTTTTCAACTGACAATTGACAAGCTGCAATCGGCAACGTAGTTTTAAATCTCCCCTGCCACTCTTTACTGCCGTAAAATTCACTTCGTTCATCACGGCACTTTGAAAGAGGGGCAATCACTTATCTTCTTTCCAACCCGCAATCGGCAATCTGCAATCGACAATGTAGTTATCCCCCCTCACCTTTATCCTCTCCCCGCTGGGTCTGTCCATTACCCACATCTTCTTTTTTAATAAGAAGCAGGTATATCCTGATTTTTGAGGAAAATTACGGGCGATTTGTGGCGTTGTCTAGTTTACTTACTCCCAATTTTAACGCCCTTCTTAATCCTATCCAAGGGTTGTTGCGTAAGCCTCGTCCACCATTGACTGCAAATTCTTTTGCTCGACTTCCCTCTACCGTCTTTTACGAAAAAATCAGCGGTATACCTGCTTCTTGATACTTATGGGTAATGGACAGCCGCTGGGTAGAGGAAATTTTTTTCCAACCCGCAATCAGCAACAAGCAATCAGCAAAGTAGTTATTGAATCTTCCAAATTTTCTAATTTCCTAATTGCCTAATTGACTAATTTTTTAATCTTTTAAATCTTGCCAATCAGGCAATCTGAAAATCTTGCAAATTACCAATTTTTTTGTCATTTGCTTATTGCTGCTTGCTGGTTGTTAATTTCTTTTTCGATTTTAATTCTTCGTTTTATAAATCATAAATCTTAAATCGTAAATCCTTATAATTTCCAAATTTGTTAAATTGCCTAATTGCCTGATTTTTATCTTTTAAATCCTGCAAATTTTGTCAATCAGGCAATCTGGCAATCAAATAAATACATTCCACATTCCACATTTCACATTTTTATCACACTCCTGCTATTATCACAAACAAAACAACCCCAATTGTAATAAGCGAATAAATTAAAAGAATGATATTTGTTTTTCTTATTTTTTTCTCTATATTAAAAGAAATTATAGAATAAAAAATTGAAATGGCAGCAATAAAAGCCCACAATCGTGCAATTAAAACATTATAAAAAGTAAGCCCCCTGCCATAACCACCTGTAAAAAATTCAATCCATACAAGACAGCATAATATTATATTTATTAATAAAAAGGAAATATCAAATTTTTTCATTGTCTTTTTATTAACTTCAAATAAACTTCATAAACTTCATCAACTGTTATTCTGTTTATCGGCTCCATTGATTCTTCTCTGAATTTTCTGTCATATATATCAATACCTTCTCTTGCCATATCACAAAGATGTGAAATTGCAATATGACCATCTTTTTCATTATAAGGATGCCACTCTATGGGATTTTCCGGTCCAAATAATGTTATTGTCTTAACCCCAAATGCAGCAGCAATATGACGCAATCCTGAATCATTTCCAATAAAGAGTTTTAAATTGCTGATAGCATATGAAACTTTTAATAAATCACCTATAAGCATCTTTGCATTAACGCCAATTTCTTTAACCATTTTTTCACCTATATCTCTTTCATTTTCCATACAAAAAATTATTATTTTTTCACCATTTGCACTTAATTTTTTACCGAGTTCAATGAATTTTTCTGTCTGCCATTTTTTTTGTTGCCTTTTTGCTCCTATTCCAAAACCAATTGCGAATTTAAAAGGCTCACTTTCTATATATTCTGATAAATCCTGATTAAAAACCAATTTTGTTTTTATTAAATCTTTGTTATATGAAATGTTTAATGGCGCAAGTGTATCTAAATCCCTTAAAGTATTCCATTTTTGTTCTTCTTTTATATTTAACGGTAAAGTTGTAAAATAATTTTTTCCACTATGATTATGAACAAGTCGTATTTTAGCACCTGATAACAAAGTCAACAAAGCACTTCTGAATGTTGCATGCAAATTAACAGCAAGGTCAAAATTATATTTTTTTAATTTAAATACTACTCTTAAAAAATCCATCTGGTCATTTTTGTCATAGGTTATTACATCTTTTACATAAGGTAATAAATATTTAAAATTTTCATATTCTTTTTTTAAAACATAAATAATTTCAGGAGAATTACAATTTTCATACAATACCTGTAATACAGGTGTTGATAAAACAATATCACCTAAATCCCTTAATTTGATTACTAAAATTTTTCTAATGGTTTTTAACATATTCTCGGCAGCTGCTCCCCTTCTGGCATCAGCACTATTCGTTCTCCGGCAGTGCGTGTCTTTAATATCAAATTACCATCGCCTTTTTTTACATATCCAATTATCCTGCTATTTTTACCATATTTATGTTTTTTTAAATTTTTTATTGCCTTTTCAGCATCTTTTTTATCAACAATTATAACCATTTTTCCTTCATTTGCAAGTGAAAGTGGTTCAAAACCCATTATTGAACAAGCAGCAAGAACCGGTTTGCTTACAGGCAATTTTTCTTCTTCTATGACTATTGAAATTTTTGATGTTTCTGCAATTTCATTTAAAATTGATGCAACGCCGCCACGTGTTGGGTCTCTCATTGATTTTATTTTCACACCTGACAGAATAAGTTGTTCAATCATATTATTAAGTGGTGCGCAGTCACTTTTTATTTTTGCCTGGAAAGAAAGCCCTTCTCTGTCTTTTAAAACAGCTATTTCATGCTCTCCTATATTCCCTGATATGATAACCACATCCCCTGGTTTTGCATTAGATGCAGATATTTTAAGAGATGGTTTTATTATTCTACCAACACCTGTTGTATTTATAAATATTTTGTCTCCTTTATTTTTCTGAACAACTTTTGTATCACCTGTTACTATTTCTACTCCTGCTTCTTTTGCTGTTTTTGACATTGACTTTAAAATTTTTTCAAAATCAGAAAATTTTAAACCCTCTTCAAGTATGAAACCGCAAGTTAGATATTCTGGTTTTGCTCCCATTGCTGCTAAATCATTTACTGTTCCGCATACTGAAAGTTTGCCTATATCACCACCTGAAAAAAACAAAGGAGAAATAACAAAAGAATCAGTAGTTATGACATAACTTTTTGAATTAATATTGATAAGCGCACCATCTTCTAATTTGCTTAATTTTTCTGATTTAAAATATTTTTTTATATAATCATTTATTAATTTTCTTGCAAGACGTCCACCTGCTCCATGCGCAAGTGTGATAACTTCATTTTTATTTTTTTTCATAATTTTGTTCCAAATCTTTCGTATTTATAATATGCTGCGCAGGTGCCTTCTGAACTTACCATACATGCACCTGCAGGATTTTCTGGTGTGCAACGTTTTCCAAATAAAGGACAATCAAATGGAATAACTTTGCCTTTTAAAACATCGCCACATTTACATCCACCCGGCTCTTTTGAATAAGAAACATTTATTGAAAATTTTTTAAGTGCATCATATTCATCATATTTATCATTTAATGTTAAACCACTTTGGGATATAAAACCAATACCGCGCCAGTTTGAATCAACTTCTTTAAATACTTCTTTCATAACTTTTTGTGCCTGTTTATTGCCATCATATCTTACTGCACGTTTATATTGAATTTCTACTGACGGTTTGTTTGTAACTATCTGCCTTAAAATCATATAAATACCTGTTAAAATATCCATTGCTTCAAAACCCATAACAACACAAGGAATTTTATATTTTTTAACTAATGGCTCATAAACTTTTGCTCCGGTAATAGCACTGACATGACCCGGACAGATAAAACCATTTAAATTTAGCTCTTTATCTTGCAAAAGAGCTTTCATTGGTGGTATTACTACTTTAAAGCAGGATAATACAAAAAAATTTTTTATCTTTTGTTTTTTTGCCTGTTTTACTGTCCATGCAATAAGTGGCGCTGTTGTTTCAAATCCAACACCTATAAAAATTATATTTTTTCCAGGATTATCTATTGCAATTGTTAGAGCATCAAGCGGAGAATACACAACACGAATATCTTTGCCTTCTGCTTTTTTTTGATATAAACTTGATTTTGTTCCTGGAACGCGCATCATATCTCCAAAGGTTGTTATTATTACATCTTTTATTTCTGATAATTCAATTGCCTTATCTATTTCAGAGACAGGAGTAACACAAACAGGACACCCGGGCCCTGATATCAATCTTATATTTTCAGGTAACAATGACCTTATCCCGAATTTTGATATAGCCATTGTATGCGTGCCGCATACTTCCATTATATTTATATTTTTTTTAAGCTTTTTTGCTTCCTTTTTAATTATAGAAATTATTTTTTTTATATTCTGCTTTTCATTCATTTTCCGGACCTTTAAAAATTTCTTTTAAATATGTTTTTGTTTCCTGAGCGTATTGCTCTGTGACTTTTTCAATTGCAAAACCAGCATGCACCAGACAGTAATCATTTATTTTAATATTCGGGGTTAGTTGTATTGATATTTTTCTCTGAATGCCGTCAAAATCAGCAATTGCAAAATCACCATCTATTTTAATTATTTTTGCAGGGACTGCAAGACACATATTCACCTCCTTTAACTGTTAAATGCAGCATAAACTGCCTGGCCAAATGCTATTGATGAATCATTTGGAGACAATTTCCTATGTAATAATACATTAAATTTATTTTTTTTCAATAAATTTATTGTTTGAGATAAAAGTAATGTGTTTTGAAAAACACCGCCTGACAAAGCAATATCTTTTATTTTAGTTTTATTATGTAATAATCCAGCAACATCTAAAATTATATGTGCCATTGTATAATGAAAAGACGCTGCTATAAATTTTTTATTTTGTTTTTTTAAATCACACAGTATATTTATAAACATCGGTTTAACATCTATTTCAAAAATTTCATTATTTTGTGATATATCATAATCATAAATTTTTAAGCGCCCTTTGAAATCATTTGCAATGGATTCAAGAAGCATCGGTCCTTCTGCTTCATAAGTTGCAGTATGACATATATTAAGAATTGAAGAAACAGCATCAAATATTCTGCCAACACTGGAAGTAAGTGGTGTATTAATGGATCTTTCTATCATACTTAATATTAAATCAACATCTTTATCCGGATACAACTTATTAATCTCTTTTTTTGATAAAAATTCGCTTAAAAAACTAATAGCCATCCTGTAATTTTCTCTATTGGCTTTATCCCCACCTGGCAATTTTTTATATTTAAAATGCGCTAACCTTTTATATTCTTTAAAATCACCTATTATAAATTCTCCGCCCCATATATTTCCATCATCCCCCAGGCCTGTTCCATCAAATACAACTCCAATCGCTTTTTTATAAAAATTATTTTCTGCAAGGCAGGACAACAAATGAGCATAATGATGCTGTATTTTTAATGTCTTTATTTTATAAACTGACGCAAGTTTTTCCGCATAAACAGATGATAAAAAATCAGGATGCAAATCCCTTGCAATTATTTCTGGTTTTATTTCATAAAATCTTAAAAAATCATCAATTGTTTGTTTATAATATTTAAAAACTCTTTCATTCTCTAAATCGCCTATGTGCTGTGACATAATTGCACCTGATTTATCAAGTAAACAAATTGTATTTTTTAAAAGTGCACCTGCACCTAAAATATTTTTTGAAGTTTTAATTCCTGTATCTATTCTTACAGGCACATATCCCCTTGAACGTCTTATAAAAACGAAATTATCTGTTTTTTTATTGATAGAATAAGGTTTTATAACTGAATCATCAACTGGTATATTTATGTCTCTGTTATGATATAAAAAATAATCCGCTATATTAAATAAATTTCTGAAACATTCTTCATTTATATGCTGGATTGGTTCTTCTGCAATATTTCCACTTGTCATTACCAGAGCCAGAATATCATTATCAAAAAGAAGATAATGCAATGGTGTATATGGTAAAAAAACACCTATTTTATCAATATTTTTCGCTATTTCATCAGATAAAATCTTTGAATTTTTCTTTTTTAATAAAACTATTGGCGCTGCAGTAGATGTGAGCAGATCTTTTTCAAAATCAGAAACATAAGCAAATTTTTTTATTTTATCAATTGAGTCAGTCATAATTGCAAGTGGTTTATTAGAACGTTTTTTTCTTATTTTAAGACCTAAAACCGCCTCATTATTTGTTGCATCACAGGCAAGATGAAAACCACCTATCCCTTTTATTGCAATGATTTTGCCTTTTTTCAATAACTCTTTTGCTTTTAAAATCGCGTTATATCCCTTTAAAATTTTTTTATTTTTCCCTTTTAAAAAAACTTCAGGTCCGCATTTACTGCAAGCATTGGGCTCTGCGTGAAAACGTCTATTTAAAACATCTTTGTATTCTTTTTGACACAAATCACACATTTTAAATTTTTTCATTGTCGTATTTTTTCTATCATAAGGTGTATTTAAAATTATGGAAAATCTTGGTCCACAATTTGTACAGTTAATAAAAGGATATAGATATCTTCTGTTTTCAGGGGCAAAAAGTTCTTTTTTACAATCATCACAAATTTTTAAATCCGGAGGAACAACTTTTGGCTCATAAAAGGACTTACTTTTTATAATTAAAAAATCTTTAAATAATTTTTGTTTTTCAGGATATTCAATTGTTATTTTAGAAATAAAAGCTGCAGGTGGTTTTTCCTTTAAAATAGACCCTTTAAAATTATTAATCTGAGGTTTTGTTCCATTTACTTCTATTAAAACACTACCTGTTCTGTTATAGACAATACCTTTTAAATTAAATTTATCTGCGAGTCGTTTTATAAAAGGTCTGAATCCAACTCCCTGAACAACTCCCCTTATGGTAATTACTGCATAAACCATAATTTTTTATGGTTTATGCAATTCATAATGTTCTGCTAATAATTTTTCTACTTTTTTTTCTTTTTCAGCAACTGTCTGATTAAATTTTGAAACATAATCTTCATATAACAAAGTAAAATAATCAATTTTTTTCTTTATAAAAAACATATCTTTTTTATTTAATTCATATTCTTTTACTAATTGCTCTGGATTTTGTATTAAATTTTTATTTTTTTGTAATCCAATTTCTACAAATTTTTGATTTTTTTCCATCTGAATATAATTTTCCTGGAATTCATTTTTGTATTCTTCACACAAAGCTATGGTATTTTGCGCCTTTGTTAAATTTTCATTCCATATATGTTCAACCACATCACGTTTATTTAACAAAGCATAAGTATGCATAGATGAAATTGCTTTTTTAAGATTATTAATATCATTCATTACTTCTTTTCTCATAAATTTTTCATATCTTTTTAAGTCAACCCTGCAACGGGCTAGCAAGTCCTTTGTATCTCTTATGGCACTCCATAATTCTGTCTGTTCTTTTGTAAATTTATAAATTGGAGTAACTGTTGGAACAGGTGTTGAAACCAGAGTATTATCATCAAATAAAATAGCATCAGTACCTTTGCCAAAATTTCCTCCCAAACGCATTCCACCACCCATTGCTTCCGGTGCTGTAATTTCGTCGCCGTATTTTGTAGCTGCACTTTTGCCTTTTGAAGAACCTTCTTTACTTTCTTCACCACCACCTCCGCCGCCACCTGAAGCAAAAGATAAAGAAAAAATTAATAATATTGTGAGAATTAAAATAAATAATATCTTAATATTTTTCATAATATCCTCCAATATATAAACTTTATATTATTGTATAAGAGTTAAAGCAAAGTGTCAAGTAAAGTTTTGAAAATGTTGTAATCCCTTTTCAGTCACAGTAGGTTTTTATAAAATATAAAGTAAATTTTTTTACTTTATTTTTTTATCTGCATAAAATCTCTCCCCTGCCCCTCTTTAAAAAATGTCCATTACCCATATCTCCATCTATATAATAAGAAGCAGGTATATCCTGATTTTTGAGGAAAATTACGGGTGGTTCGCAGTGTTGTCTCGTTTACTTACTCCCAATTTTAACGCCCTTCTTAATCCTATCTAAGGGGTGTTGCGTAAGCCTCGTCTACCTTTGACTGCAAACTCTTTGTCCGAATTTTTCTCAACCGTTTCTTACGAAAAAATCAGCGGTATACCTGCTTCTTGATACTTATGGGTAATGGTGAGTTTCTAAAGGGAGATTAAGAGGGATTTTCTATTATTATTATCACCTCCCATAACTGAGCATTACAAAATGTTATTTAAAAATTAAAAGTGTATACTTATAAATAGGGTATAATCTAAGCCAAAAAGGATATATACTACTCTCTATTAAATTTGCTTTGACTAATGGGGAGCATTACAGGTGTAATAATTGTAGTCGGCGTTGCAGTCAAAGTTGATATACATATATCGCATTTATCTGCATATCTTACAACTGCCATATCCATTCCATTTTCTCCCATATATACGCTTCCTGTTATACCTATCTTACCATAATTGTCTGTTAACAAATTTTCCTTGTATATCGCTATTCTCTTTCCTAACGTGCATTATTTATTATTTTACTTACTGGCATCCATACTGTTTTCCCGTTTTTCCATACTGCGAGTGGACGCCCTGACTTCTTATGGTTTTTTATAACTTCCTTTACTGCTTTTTTTAATGCAGCCTCTGCTTTATCCTGAAGTGTCATTCTTCTTTTCATTTTATTCCTCCCTGTTTTTGTATTTTAGCAAATAAATCCTTACGCATAATTTTCAATACACCATTTATATTCTCTGCTATCAAAGATGGTTTAACATTAGAATTGTCAAAAAAGGCCCATGTATCAAATATGGTATTATAAAAACCGAAAAAATTCCTGATTCCCCGGTAGAATCTACGTTTAACATCTTCAAATGGGATATTATGTCCTCCAGTGGCAACCCTGTCTTTTATTCGCATAATCGCAATCTCCGGCGAAGGAATCCATAAAAAAAATAAATGCAGATTATAGCCATAACTTTTAAGGCGCTTTAAAATTTTATAATAAGATTTTCCTGAAAGCGTCGTTTCAAAGCCAAAATCAACACCTTGGCGCGAAAATTCCTTGATTTGCTTTAACACCAGCTTAGCCGCTTTTAGAGCAGCCCGTTCAGGGGCAAAAGGCGCAAGCCCCTTTGCAATAAGGTCTGCATTTATGAAGTTTGGACATTTTACAAATTCCGGCAGGAACTTCATTGCAAACGTAGTTTTACCTGAGCCATTTGCCCCTGCTATAATGTAAATATTTTTTAACTTCATCAGTTCTCCTGAATTTTAATATTTTTAATTATATTAAAATCGGTCAAGTTAAGGTAAAATTGCGACGTATTATGTTGCCTTCTATAATATTATAATATTGTATCTTACGCACTAAAGAATCCAAATCCAACTGGTTCGCTGAATTCAATAAGTATATCAATATCTCTGTTTTTTTTCTGCTTTCCACGTGCAAATGAACCGAAAATAGCGATTTTTTTAATCTTAAAATCGTTTTTTAGCGTTTCTTCATTTTCTCTGATTATTTTCTTTAATTTCTCTAAATTATTTATATTTGTATTATATTATAATTTTTTTCAGAGTCAAGTTCGTATCGGACAACACAAACCTGATAAAATTTCGTTCTATATATAAAATGCAGTATCCTCTACAGTAAGATCTTTATCATCATTCTCCCTTTTAAAAAGCAGCGAAACGCAAAAAACCGGTTAATTTTAAACCAGTTTTAAAACAAGCCTCTTATTTGCACCGTGAGCTATTTTTGTTAATGTACTTGCTTCTGCGTTCTCTCCTTTATCAAAAACTTGTGATACCACCTGGGGTTTTAGACCTACTTTTTTGTCAGCGCATATTTGGGCATATGTTTCTTTTTGAGATAATAATACTTGTTTTTCTACCGTCAACCTCTTTTTCCACCCTCAAATCATTGTGGTCATATTTAATGTTTATGAATTTTCTCTGACTTTCTGATTTTTAAATCATTTTTCCATCTCGTTTTTATTTTATTATATCACACAGCCAATGTTTTGCCGGAAACTTTACTTTGTTTCCTTATGCTTATAAAGACTTATAAAAAATACCCCTTTACCCATCAAAATATTCACTACTCCCACTAATACTAATATATTCCATAGTTTATTACAGCATTTTAAACCGTCCGCAATAATTAAAGCGCAGCCAACTAAACCGTATCCCAGAGATACGGATGTCAGTGAAATTTTTTGAATTATTTTTGCTCGAGCAAAAATAATAAATGGAACAGTTATGATAGCGCCTACGCCAGCGTTAAAACCAATAAAACATAAAATAGAAGACTTAGAAATAAAAATATACAAGACGTCCAATAAAATCCATATTACTACGGCAACCATTACATATTTTTTATTATCCATATTATTTCTCCTTACAGCCGTATCGATCAAAACATTGATTTCTTATCTGTAAGTATCCAATGGTCAAACTACCTATAGCTATCAAATCTGGAATTTCTAATATTAAACCGACAGAGGACATACAAGCCATAAAACCTAGTCCCGTTGTCGCACAACCAATAACAACAGCCTCATGAAATGGTGCTGTTACACCAAAATATACTGCTAATCCTTTTTTCAGTGCAACCCGTGTCTGGACATAATCCTGAACTATCTCTCCAAAAAGTAGGTCTATTAAATGCATAACTGTAAAGGTTTAAATCGAGCATGGGGTTTCCAACAGTATCTACATAATTATATAATTGCAAATCTATTTTATTTGGTAATTTCAAGAAAGTAATGTTAGTGTCTTCTTTTTGAATGCTTGAAAGGTCCCTTGATATCCATCGTCCATCTCTGCTGTCATACCACCTATGCCAAAAACAGGTTAGTCCTGTGTCGTCGTCTTTGTAGCCACCGTATCTGCCGACGAAACGCAAGCCATTAATCGTGTCGTATTCCACGTTCATCGTGCTGCCATAAGGTGAATAAGTATAATTCTGTAAAGGCAACCCAT
>Ga0207433_10011240_pt1 | contig 13681 bp, 12 predicted proteins | sample YelNatPaOPGAMG01_FD_187559 | JGI IMG/M metagenome (GOLD analysis project Ga0207433, IMG submission 187559) | Hot spring thermophilic microbial communities from Obsidian Pool, Yellowstone National Park, USA - OP-RAMG-01 (SPAdes) (version 3) | ecosystem: Environmental > Aquatic > Thermal springs... | reverse complement strand
TATAATATTCACTATACATCAAAAAATTTAAGGGGTAGGTTAAGAAAATTATATTCGGTATAAATACGGGATGTGGAATTAAATTTTTTCTTCTTAAAACTTTTATAACTATAACACTTAATAGAGTATTTACCCCTATTATAGATAAACATAGTATTAAGGTCAGCTTAAGATCATTAAAACGGAAAATGAAAATAGATAACAATAGCCAACATGCATTTAGAATAAAGTAAAAGTAAAAATACAAATAAAGATACTTTTTCGTATTACTTTTTAATAGCATCTAAAAAACTCATAAATATAACTTTGAAGAGCTTTGGAGTTCTAAATATTATCCTTAACCTTGCCGGAATAATAAGAAGTAAGGCTATGAATTTTTTATACCCCCTTTGTTTATACAACCTAAACCTCAAACTATTCCTATAATACCAGTATGCCCAAAACTTATTGATTTCTTCTTCTGAGCTTGTACCTACCTTATGCCAAATTTCTGAATTTTTTATATGGTATAGGTTATATCCAGATTTCCACACTTTATATGAATAATCTAAATCTTCTACATACATAAAATAAGACTCATCAAGTAGACCGATTTTGTCTAAAATGAATTTTGGGATTAAAACATAGCAAAAAGTAATAAAATTTACTGCTTTTATGTCATGATTATTTTCAATTTCTGATTTTAATCTTTTCATGTTTAAATGCTTAGACCTACCTGTCCACTCGTTAAATTTTCCCCCATCATACCATATTTTATCAAGATTAGAATAATAATAGATTCTTCCTCCGTATATTGCTTTTTCTCCCAATTTCAGCCTTGCACTAACCAAAATTGAAATAGCATCTTTTTTTATCACTGTATCATTATTTAAAAGAATAATACTATCAAAATCACCTTTTGCCAATGCATACTTAATTCCAACATTATTGCCACCAGCAAAACCTAAATTATCACCACTTTGTATAAACACTATAGGATACTTTGAATTTATATCTTTAGGCATTTTATTTTTTAATTCTTCCTCTAGCTTAGGATTCCCGCCTTTTTTAGCCTCTTCTCTTGTGTAGTAAATATAAGGTATTGGTTTTGGAACCGGAGGAAAGGACAAATTTCTTAAAGGATTATTTGGATTAACGAAAACATCTAACTTATCTTCAGCCCAAGCTTTTAAATATTCTATAGAATTGTTTGGAGAGTTATTGTCTACCACAATAACTTGATAGTTAGGATAATCATTACTTAAAACACTCTCCAAACACTCTATCGTATCTGCCCAGCCATTGTAGTTAAGCAATATTATATATACTTTTGGATATGTCATAATGATACACACTTTATCATAATCTAATTTACATTTTTAACATATGCTTTTCAATAATGTCCATTAATTTTTCTGCAAGATTTTTCCTTGAAAACTTTTCTAATATCTCATTGTTAGGATTTACAGTATCTTTTTTCCCAGTTTTAAGAAGTTCTATTAAATAATTTTTAATCTTTTCAACATCTTTTCCAAAGTTAACACCACAGCCACTTTCTTTTATTATTTTTCCGGGTGCACTATTATCTGTTACACCTATTCCTAAAATTTTAGTAGATGAATAAAGATATTCAAACAATTTGCCAGTTAAAATACCATCTACATTCTTTGACTCAAACTCTAAAAATATTAATGCATGGGCATCTCTTTGGATTCTTAGAGAATATTCTCTTGGCTTAAATCCTTCATGTTTAACCCAATTTGAAACATTGTATTTTTTAACTAAAAAATCAAAATCACCTTTAGCACCACCTACAAATATAACCTCTAAATTATTTAGAAGATTATTATGTATTGAGTCGTTAATTTGACTTATTGCCTCAAAAAGTGGTGATGGATCTTGCTTACCTGCATAAATAGCACCAGTATATACCAACCTTACTTTGCCATCTTTCCAATAAGGCTCTGGCGGTAGATTTTTAAAATCATCTGGGTCAAACCCGTTTTCTATAACTTCTACATTATCTATTTTATATTTATTTTTTATCTGGTCTGCTAAAGGTTTGCTTACTGTTGTTATTAAATCTGCTTTATGATTTACTTTATCTTCTAAGTACTCTTCTATAATTGTAAATGGAAATAGTCCTTTAAAAATATGATTTTGGGTCCATAAATCTCTATAGTCAGCAACCCAAAATGTATCTGGATATTTTTCCTTGTATTTATATGCAATTAGATGAACATTATATGGTCCTGCTGTCGAAACCACTATGTCATATTTGTCATTAATAATGTAGGATAAAGATTTGCTTATAATTAGATCATCCCAATCTGGCATTCTTGCGGTATTAAATAAACCTCTTTTACGAAGAAGTTTCATTATGTAAATAAAAAATTTTTTAACTTTGCATTTAATATTCTCATTATTTTTATAGCTTTCTTTTATATTTTCACCTTCTTTATCTTTAAGACCTTTTAATTTTTCTTTTAATTTACCTAAAATTATATTCTCTACCTCTATAACTTTTAAAAAACTGGTGTCTAAATTTAAATCATTATCTTGAGGCTCTTTTTTGGTTGTTAGAACTGTTATATCATGACCCATCCTTGACCAATATTTCGCCCAACTATAAGGACGGTGGGATGCTATAGAATTTATAGGAGGAAAATAATGTGTGATTATCAAGATTTTATACTTTTTATCCATTTTTACTCCTATTAAAAACATTTTTCCCAAACTGATAGAATCAACATCCTAACCTTTTCATTAAATCTTTTTGGAATCTCAGATACTCCTAACATTTTACAAATTTTGCATGAATTTATTTTATCATAAAACCACTTTCTTAATTCACCTTCAAACCATGTTTTTTCTGGTATAGGCCAGCCCATTTTATCTCTTCTCCAAACTATTTCATCTGGTAATTTACCATCAAATGCAAGACGTGCTAAATATTTTGTCCAGCCATTATGGATTTTATAACATGCTGGCACAGATGTCAAAAACTCTACTACCCTATAATCCATGAACGGCAACCTCGATTCTATGCTGTATGCCATAGATGTATGGTCGTCATAGTGTAAAAGAGTAACTAAAGCAGTTTTAATATCTTCTACTAATTTTTTATTTAAGTCAGGTTCAAAATTTTTCTTTAAAACTTTCTTTAATGTAAAATTTAAAACCTTATCACCAAATATTATTCTGTAAAGTCCTATTAAAAATCCTTTTAAAACATATCTCCAACTATCCTTTATTTTCAATAAGACTAAAGATTCCTTTATTAAATCTACTAAACTTAAAGAAGGTAAATAATGTTGGATATAACCTAAATATCCTGCAAGTTGTTCATCAGAACCTTGTCCGTTTAAAACAACCTTTACATCTGTAGATGATATAAGTTTATAAGTATGCCAGCTTGACATTAATGAATTCTCTGGTGGATTCTCAAGATGCCATATTATTTTTTCTATCTCATTTGGTATTTCCTTTTCCTTAGGTTCTATTTGGTTAGATTTTACATTTAACTTTTGTGCTATTATATTAATAAATTGACTTTCATCACAATATTTAGTCCCTTCACTTTTGTATACGCTTGAAAAAGTTTCTTGTAATTCTTCCTTTTTTTGTGCTTTTAATAATTTGTTTATAATATATACAACAGAACTACTATCTAAACCACCAGAAAGTGCCGATCCTATTTTTACATCTGCCCTTAACCTTAATCTTACAGCATCTTCCAAGAGATTATAATATTTTTCCGCATACTCTTTAGCTTTTCTTGGGTCAAACTTTTCTCTACTTAAATTCGGTTTTATATCCCAATATCTATTTAGTTTGAGATTATGAAAAATTTCCTCAATGCTACCTTCAAAATAATGTGCAAAATCAAATCTATAAATGTTTTCAAAAGCTGTTTCTTTTAAGTACTCTCTACATCCAAATTTTAGATAATTTTCTAAAAAAGTAATATTTGGTCCTGTTTCAACTTTCGGATGTGTAAGTATTGTTTTAATTTCGGAAGCAAATATAAAAATTTCATCATCTTTATAAAAATATAAGGGCTTAATTCCAAACCTATCTCTTGATATAAAAAACTTATCTTCTTTTTTATCGTATATAACAAATACCCACATACCATTAAATTTATTAAGACAATCCACACCCCAAAAATCATAACTTGCCATTATTACTTCTGTATCTGTATGACTCTTAAATTTATAACCATGACTTTCAAGCTCTTTTTTTAGTTCAATGTAGTTGTATATCTCTCCGTTATAAGTTATTATATATCTGTTTATATATTCCATAGGTTGCTTACCAGCATCGCTTAAATCTACAATTGCCAGTCTTCTATGTGCAAATACAAAATTATCTCCATAATAATACCCTTCTCCATCTGGACCACGATGTATAAGAGTATTGTTCATCTTCTCAATTATATCTTTAGTTGATTCTTTTTCTATTTTGGTTTTACTAATAATCCCTACTATTCCGCACATCTTGTGAAACCTCATTATATATACTCATTAATTGAGAAACTACAGCCTTTTTTGAAAATCTTTTTTCGAAATCTTCTCTAATTATCTTAGGATTATATTTATTATAATTTTCAAACATATAATTTATAGCCTTACTTAGACCTTCTATATCATCAACATCAAGCAAAATTCCATTAGATTCATTTACAATGTCTTCTGGACCACCACATCGTGTAGCTATGACTGGTAATCCACTTGCAATAGCTTCAGCAAATACAACTCCAAAACTTTCATGACGCGAAGGCATTACATAAACATGACTTGAGGAAAATAATCTTGGTGCTTTATTTCTGTCTACTCTTCCTATAAAATGGACATTATTCAACCCCAATTTTCTAGCTAAACTTTTGTATTCATCTAGTTTTGGACCATCACCCCCAATTATAAATTGGGTCTTAGATATTAAGTTTTTGTCAAGTTTACTTATTGCATACAGAAGTATATCTATACCTTTTTGATCCTTAATCATGCAAACAGTTAAAAAAGTAAATATGTCATTTTTTTTATCGGATGAATAAAATTTCGTTTCATCCACTAAATTTGGAACAACATCAGTACAAGAAAGCCCAAAAGATCTAATCCTATTACATAAGGGGCTGCTTACGGCAATTGTTCTATTAGCATTTTGAAATGCTATAATTATTTCATCAATAGGCTTATTACCTTTTAACAAAGATTTAAATGGGAAAAGACTCATATGTTCCGTTATTACATAGGGAATGTTGAATTCTTTTGAAATTTTATAAGCAACAAATCCCGCAGGATAACTTACATGTGCATGGATGATATCAATCTTACCAAATTTATCTAAAACTCTTTCAACAGTTTTCCTAACAGAAAAATAAATTCTGTTTACACCACCAAATGGTAACCTTTTACTCCAGGTAAGAGTTGGCGTAAAAAATTCATAAAAATTATCTGTTATTTGTTTATCTTCTGTTTTTGATGTTAAAAATTTAAAAATCGTTTTAGGAATTTTATAAGGTTTTCGCAATGATATTTCTGAATAACCATTATCCCATTTAGCAACAATAACATTAACAATATTTTTATTTTCTTCTGCTATAGCAATCGCTTGCTCTTTTGTGAAGATACCATTAATAGGATTCTTATCTTTAGGATACCAAGAAGGAATTATTAAAATATTCATCGAAGTTTCTCCTTTAGTTTGTAAATTATTAATGTATTATAAATTATAATTTGAACAATTCCCGATATAACCATTATCCAGATTCCTATGTATAGAGAACCTACAGTATAACCTATATATAAAGAGAGCAATGTAAAAATTACTGAGTAAATATTTAGATATAAGCCTATTTTCTGCATGTCAAAAACAATATAGGCAGTGCTTGTAGGTGAACTGATAAACATTGCAAAAATCAGAGGAGACAATATAGATGCTATCCTTCCTGCTTCACTCCAATTGTTGCCAAAAATAAAAGAAAAAATACTTTCACCAAAGAAAAAAATTACAGGAAAAGGAATAACTCCAACTAGAAATAACTTTTTCCATGTATTAAAAAGCAATTCCTTTTGCTTATAAGGATCTTTCTGCAATTGTGAAAACTTTTGATAAAAAACTTGCCCTATTGAAGATCCAATAATTGTCATATGTAATTGCAGCATACTATTAGCAAATGAATAATAACCTACCAAAGCGGAGGAACCAAATAAAATTGATATCATAATCAAAGGTGCTTGTGATGATATTATATTCAACAACGCACCAGGTATAGAGTATTTTGGAAAATCAGAGTATTTTTTTACCAAGATTTTAATGTTATCTTTCTTTATCTCCTTTAAAAGACCAGTATTTTTGATATTAAAAAACAACTTTGTATTTGCAACAGCTTGAGAAATTATCTGTCCTAATATTAATCCACTAAACCCTGTTTTTAAAACTCCCATTATTAGTCTAATAGAAGTACTTGCAATACTTTTCATTATTGTAGCTTTTGAAATATCTTTATATAATTTAAATCTATTGTTTGTGTAATTTAAAATATTAAATAAGCTCACAAAAAAAACAGTTAATGGAGCAAAATATATCCAAAAAGATAAAGGTTTAGCTTTTAAAAGTTCTAAAATAAAATCTTTGAATATTAAGATAAGAAAGAAAAAAAGTAAACCCACAAATGTATTAATTATAAATGCCAAGGCTACAACATTTATAGCATCTTCATCTTTTTCAGGAAGCATAATTGCTAGCTCATACCTACCACAAGAAATAACTGAGACAATACTAACAATTGATGAAAATATAGCAAAAGCACCAAAATCTTCTGGAGAGTATAACCTTGTTAAAATGGGAGAAATCGCAATTGACAGAAATTGAGCTATTACTGCTCCACCAGACAATATTAAAACGTTTTTATTAAACTCGTTTTTTAAAATTTTTTCTTTTGTTTTAGACAGTATACTATTTAACATTAATATTATAGGCCTGTATTATTATTTCACACATCTTTTTAGCTGAAAAATCATTCTCAAAACTCACATCAACATCAAATTTTAAATTTCTTACTGCTTCTAATATTTTTTCAACATCACTACCCACTAATCTATTCCAACCAAGATTAACAGTCTCTACCCATTCAGTTTCATCTCTTAAAGTAATACATGGAACTTTTAACCAAAAAGCTTCTTTTTGAACCCCGCCAGAATCTGTTAATATAGCTTTAGCATTTTTTTCTAATTTCAACATATCAAGATAGCCAACAGGGTCTGTCACTTTAATATTAACATTTTCAAGTAAATCATCTAATCCATAATAATTTATCATTTTTTTTGTTCTTGGATGAATAGGAAATACAACTATCTTATCCATCTGCGAAAATGCAGTCAAAATATTTTTAAGTCTCTCATAATTATCTGTGTTTTCAGCTCTATGGATCGTAGCAAGATAATACTCTTTTGGTTTTATGTTCAAACTTTCTAAAATATTGCTTTTTATCTCACTAATTTTAGAAAAATGTATTAAAGCATCAAACATAACATCACCAACAAGATATACTCCTTTTGTAATTCCTTCGTTTTTTAAATTTTCTACAGCAGTTTGAGTTGGACAAAAAAGAATATCTGAAACATGGTCAGTTAAAACTCTGTTAATCTCTTCTGGCATTCTTTTATTAAAGCTTCTTAAACCAGCCTCTACATGAGCTAATTTAATATGCAATTTAGAGGCTGATAACGCACCAGCCAAAGTAGAGTTTGTATCACCATATACAATGACTAAATCCGGGTTTTCTTTTAATATAATTTTTTCAATCTCTATCAACATTCTTCCAGTTTGCTCTCCATGATTGCCAGAACCAATTCCAAGATTATAGTCTGGCTCAGGTATTTCAAGCTCTTTAAAAAATAAGTCATTCATATTTTCGTCATAATGCTGACCAGTATGAACTATAATCTCATTTATTCCGTTTTTTCTTAAAATCTTTGATAATGCTGCAAGTTTTATAAACTGTGGTCTTGCTCCTACTGCTGTTAAAATTTTCATGTTTGCCATTTCTCCATTAAAATATTTCTTTTAATATCTCACCAATTCAATTCCATCTTTCCAGACATCTAAATTCCTATGTGTCTTCACCTCTCACCTGTTCACGTCTCACGTCTTACCTTTCACTTAGAACATTAAAACTCTCAAGCACTTTATTAATAATCTCTTCATCGTACAATGGCTCAATAGGTAGGCTTAAAACATTTTTAGCTGCAAACTCACTATTTTGTAGGTCTCCATAAACTTTCATTCCATTGTTTATAAACACCTTCATCTTATGAAGTGGATACGGGTAATATATCATAGTTGATATGCCTTTTTGCTTGAGTTTTTCCTGAAGCTCCTCGCGGTTTTTGTTTTTTAGTAAAATTGTATACTGGTGGAATACATGATATGCTTTTTCTTTCTCAATTGGAGTTTTCAGCCATTGTATTTCTTTTAAAGTTTCTGTGTATAACTTTGCTATTTTTCTTCTTCTTTCATTAAAATCATCTATAATGTCAAATTTAGCCAAAATAATTGCAGCTTGAAGGGTGTCAAGTCTTGCATTGTACCCCATGTGGTCAACGTTATATTTATCTTTACCGCCATGTTTTATAAGCATTCTAATTACTTCGGCAAGCTCATCATCGTTAGTTGAAACCATACCGCCATCACTAAACCCACCAAGATTTTTTGAAGGGAAAAAGCTAAAACATCCTGTTGTTCCAATAGAGCCAAGCTTTTTATTATCCCACATTCCACCAAATGCCTGAGCTACATCTTCAATTACAAAAAGATTATACTCTTTTGCTATTTGCATGATTTCATCCATATTAGCTGGATGACCATAAAGATGCACGGGTATAATTCCTACAACGTTTTTGCTTGTTTTTAAATATTCTTTGATTTTACTTGTATCAATAGTGTAAGTATCTAAATCAATATCAATAAATACTGGTGTTGCAGCAGCTCTTAAGATTGCATCTCCAGTTGCTGTAAATGTAAAAGGTGTTGTTATAATCTCATCTGTTTTATCAAAATATTCTTTACCTTTTAGCTTAATGGCTAATGCCCTAAGTGATAAAACCAAAGCATCGGTACCAGAAGAACATCCTATACAATGTTTTACTCCAAGATAATTAGCAGTTTTTTCTTCAAGCTGTTTTACTTCAGGTCCAAGAATAAAATTAGATTCTTTTATAACTTTATCCATATTTTTTTCTATTTTATGATAGATATACAAAGTTTCTCGAGTTAGGTCAAGCATATTAATTTTTTGTTTTTCATTACCATTTGAAATAAAAGAAATGAAATCCTTAGGATGAATTCCTTTTTTTTTAACAGTTTCTAAAAATTTTTCATCTCTTGTTAGGATATATAAATCAAAAGTTTCTGCTGTTAGTCTTATAAGCTCGTTTTCTATATCATCATCTGAATACAATTTATCTATATCAATGTAGGATGGAGTTTTTAAAACTCTAACATCATGAGTTTCTACAAATCTTCTTAAGATATCATTAACATTAGCATTGATATTTGCATTCTTTAAATGTTCAGAAAGAGTAAATTTTATATTTTGAAGTTGTGATGAAGATATATAGATTGGTATTTTGTTGTCTGATACATATTTTTCAATTTCAAAAACATAAGGATTATCCTTTGTTCTTAATAAAAGTAAATCTAATATTACATTGCTATCCCATAGTATTTTATAATCCATATTTTTCCCTCAAAGCTTCATTTAACATCTCTTCATCAGAAAATTTAGAAATATTGTCTTTTCCGTCATAAATTTTATACAAAAATTCAACAAATTCTGTTTTTGAAGGCTCTTCATAAATCTCCACTATAATTTCCTCTTTATCTTTTAACTGGTCGATTAATGGAATAAAAAAACCATCTTTAGTTCTTTTAGCTTTTATTTTCATAAATTATTATCTCTTATATCTTTTCATCTATAGGGTAAAAATCTTTTTCATTATAAAAATATATACTTCCGCAGTTTTCATAAAATATTTTGGTATCTTCCATTTCTAATTCTACACCTTTATATAAATAGAAACATTTTAATATATTCGAGAAATGCCATATTTTTGTTCCATTTCCAATTTTCACGTTATCATCTACATAAGAAGATGGATAAATAAATATGTCCATTAATTAACTCCTGACTTTTTTACAAAATGGATGATAACTACCTTTTAAACCTATAGGTGTTGCTTTTCTAATATCAGATACAATTACAATAGAATTTTTTGCGTCATCAAGTCCAAAACCACCACCGTTTAATATATCTTCGTAAGATTTCGTATGCAAGTCAGTAAAACCTTCACTAAACTCAAACTCTTCACCATTTACAGTTATACTTCTAAAAGTTCTTTTTCCTAAGGCTTTAACTTCATCAGGGGTATAATCGTAATTTACAGATAAAAACCATCTAACCTTTGCGTTTTTTAGCTTTAAGTATCCTGCATTGACATCAGACTGTTTTATATTAACTATACTTTCTTCGACTTGACCAAATATCCAAGATAACATATCAAATAAATGGATCCCAATATTTGTTGCCAATCCACCGCTTTTTTTCTCATTCCCTTTCCATGATACAAAAAACCATCTTCCTCTGCTTGTTAGATAAATTAAATCTACATCATATACTTTTTCTGGGTTTTGTTGTAATTCTTTTTCAATCTTTTGTTTTAAGGCCAAAATTGAGTCATGAAGTCTTAACTGTAATATGGTATAAACTTTTTTTCCTGTTTCATTTTCTACTTTTTTAAGATGGTCTATCTCTTCTGGATTTAGGACTAAAGGTTTTTCACAAATAGTGTCAGCATTATTTGATAATGCAAACTTTATATGTGGTTCGTGGAGATAGTTTGGCGTTGCAATGCTAATGTAATCAATCTTTCCATTATTTTTACTAAAATCGCTTATAAAATTAAAAAATAGTTCAAATTCTGTAAAAAAATATGCGTTTGGGAAATAACTATCTATTATTCCTATGCCATCATAAGGGTCGTATGCAGCTACTAATTCGTTATTAGTTTCTTTAATAGCTTTCATGTGTCTAGGTGCAACATAACCACTTGCACCCATTAGTACAAAATTTTTTTTCATTTTTTCCTCCATTTATGCTTTTATGACCGTAGGGTTTTTTATTTTAATCAAATTACGGGTATCAATTATTAAGTTAGCATTTTTTAAAATAAACTCTGGGTCATACACTGAATGGTCTGTAACTATTACTACCGCGTCATAAGAACTTAAGTTTTTTTCCGTTAACTCAACAGAATGCATTTTTAAACTATACTTTCTTAACGGTGGTATTTCAGGAATATATGGATCATTATAATCAACTGTTGCTCCTTTATCTTGCAGTAGTGTTATTATTTTAAGTGAAGGAGACTCTCTTAGGTCATCTACATCTTTTTTGTAAGCTACACCAAGTATAAGTATTTTAGCTCCTTTAATTGATTTTCCAACGTTGTTTAAAGCTTCCATTGTTTTGTTAACCAAGTAATAAGGCATACTCGTGTTTATTTCTCCCGCAAGCTCTATAAATCTTGTATGAAATTCATATTCTTTAGCTTTCCATGTTAAATAAAATGGGTCTACTGGGATACAATGACCGCCCAAACCTGGTCCTGGATAGAATGCTTGGAACCCAAAGGGCTTTGTATTTGCAGCCTCTATAACTTCCCATATATCAATTCCCATTCTATCAAACAATAATTTTAATTCATTAACAAGTGCTATATTTACAGCTCTATATGTATTTTCTAAAATCTTTGCTGCTTCAGCAACTTTTGTTGAAGATACAGGAACTACTTTCTTAGTTATATTACTATAGAGTGCTGTTGCAACTTCTAAGCATTTTGGAGAAAATCCTCCAACAACTTTTGGAATTCTTGATATATTAAAGTCTTTATTTCCTGGGTCTTCTCTCTCTGGAGAAAAAGCAAGATAAAAATCTTCTCCAGCTTTAAGACTAGATTTTTCTAAAATGTTTTTTAAATCTTCGTCTGTCGTTCCTGGGTATGTTGTTGACTCAAGGACTACAATTTGTCCTTTTTTTAAATATTTTGCTATTGTTTCTCCTGTACTAAATACATATGTCATATCTGGTTCATGGTATTTATTTAATGGTGTTGGAACGCATATAATAATAGCATCAACTTCTGATAGTTTTGAAAAATCAGATGTTGGATAAAAATTCTCAGAAACTTTTTTAATTTTCGAGCTGTCAATATGCTTTATATAACTTTCTCCAGCTTTTAATTTTTCAATTTTATTATCATCTACATCAAAACCATACACTTTAAAGCCAACTTCACCAAATCTTATTACAAGTGGTAATCCTACGTAACCCATCCCTATAATCCCAATTTTTGCCTCTCTCTTTTGAATTCTCTCTTCTAGTTCTAAATGATTGATCATTTTTCCTCCTTGCATTAAGCTACCCCCACAGACACTTATAAGTGTATATAGCCTATAATCTATAATCTTAACAATCTTTTAAATTTTTACTATTCATTGATTTTCCAAAAGTTGGTCTTCGGGTACATCCCTGTAAACTTTTGCTGGAGAACCCATAACTATCTTTTTGCTCGGGACATCTCTCGCTACAACAGAGCCTGCAGCAACGACACCTTCTTCCTCTATAGTTTTTCCAGGGAGTACTGTTGCGTTGGCGCCAATTCTTGCACCACGCCTTACGGTAACTCCTTTAAAGTGTTTGAACCTTTCTTTTCCTCTTGCCATATAGTTATCGTTGGTTGTAGTAACCATTGGGGCAATAAAAACATAATCTTCTAATTCAGAGTAGGCAGTTATGTAGGCATTTGTTTCTAATTTACAACGGCTTCCAATTTTGCAGAAGTTTTCAACAGCGACACCTCTTCCCACAATTGTATAATCTCCAATTTCAACATTTTCTCTAATGGTTGCAAGGTCTGCAACCAACACTTTTTTACCAATTGTTGCACCGATATATATTATAACGCCTGCACCAATTAGACAATCATCCCCAATCTTTGTAGAAGATAAGGTCTCTGAAGGAGGAAGCGCACTTGCGGGGGAGTGCATCGGGCGCTTACCAATAACTGTATTATCATCAATAAGAACATTTTTGCCAATCTTAACACCACTGTGGATAACTACATTATGGCCTATGTAACAACCCTCGTCTATAAAAACATCATCTTCTACTACAACATTTTCTCCTACAAATGTAGGGTTAAGAACTTTACTCTTGGTATTTATACTCATATGTCCTCCTCTCTTAAATAGACTACTTTTTAAGTTTTGATAGAGGTATTTATTGATTCAGCAACTAAAATTGAATGTAAAACATTCTTACCATTTATCGGTGAGTCGCTTGCGTTGCTGATACTGTTTCCCTTTGTCAATACCAAATTCAAATTTTTTATTCCAAACATTTATACAACTTCAATAACTGTCTTTCTTCGGATACTAGACTCAAATCTTGGCTTATTGTATCCATCGTTTTAAAAATTGTCAAACATACTCTTTAAAAATTTCACTTTTAGCTTTAAGTTTTTTCTTGGTAAACATTTTGCCAGTAATCTTTTAATTCTTCGGCTTTTTTGAACAACCAATCTTTATTATCAATGTACCATTTAACTGTTTTTTCTATGCCTTCTTCAAAGCTTGTAAA
>Ga0207433_10011231_pt1 | contig 13684 bp, 8 predicted proteins | sample YelNatPaOPGAMG01_FD_187559 | JGI IMG/M metagenome (GOLD analysis project Ga0207433, IMG submission 187559) | Hot spring thermophilic microbial communities from Obsidian Pool, Yellowstone National Park, USA - OP-RAMG-01 (SPAdes) (version 3) | ecosystem: Environmental > Aquatic > Thermal springs >... | reverse complement strand
CCCGATTGCTGGAACCTCTTATAGCGTCTCAGTCAGTGGTGGTGCTGGGCTGGAGGGGGTAGCATCTTATAAATTCCCTGATACTAACTCTTCTTTGGGAGGCCCTATCTTTTCATATTGCATTTACGATGCTGATCCGGCCGATACTGACCCGCCTAAAAGAGGTGAGGTAAAGATCAGTGTTACTTGGAGAGGACGGGAGGAGTCCATAGCCTATTCGATACCTGTTGATTGATGGGGGAATTGCTTAAGGAACCATCCCAAAACTTCCGCTAGGGGCAAGCTCATTTGCCCGAATAGGGGGGATGATAGGCTTTTAAGTGCCCGACCATAAAGGTTTATAACGTCGATATAATGAGGCAAGCCATGGACAAGTGAAATAATTATCTTGGCCAGGATGTTATACCGACCTTATGGTCGGCCGCGGAGTGGTCTTCTCGCCAAGTGCGTAACCCAAGTGCACAGCGGATCAATTCCGCTATCAATGGTAGTTTGCAGACCTTGTGCCCGCCGCATGCTGGCGCGCTTTTGTGAGCGAGAAGGCCGCGGAGTGGTTTTCTCGCCAAGTGCGTAACCCAAGTGCACAGCGGATCAATTCCGCTATATCAATTGTAGATGCTACGCTATCAATTGTAGGTGCGGGCCTTGTGCCCGCCCCCAAGCTGGTGCGCTTTGTTAGCGAGAGGGACGCTTAGTGGTTTTCTCGCTAAGTACGGAATCACTAATTAAAGGCCGATTTTAATACTACAATGAGACTTCCAGAACATCTTTCCTGCTTGAAGTAGGAATTTATGAGGATAACGCGTGGATTCTCTCCATCGCGGGACAGATGAAATAGCTGGTATAGGGAACAATGTCTCGTTGTAATATTAAGGTTTTGGCTTTAAGAGGTTTATCATTAATGTATATTTACTGAGCGAAAGGGTCGGGTAGTGCCAGAATTAGTGCCAGAGGGTAAGTAGACCTAGGATGATGAATAAACTTGCGGCCAGGAGGGAGAGAAGCTTTGGCTTGATCCTGTAAGAGAGCGTATCGCCCACCAAGATGGTTAATCCGCTCAAGCAGATGAGGGCCGCCATGACGCCAATAAATACCAATGCGGGCTGATAGCGGACAGCAAACAGGCCAGCGGCCAGGTTTGTTTTATCGCCAAGCTCAGAGAGAACAATAACACTTAAGGCAGACCAGAAGGGATGTCGCAGGCGATCGCGCTGGCCGACCTCCTTGCTATCGTCGTGGCCATTTCGGCTAAGAAGCAAGAAGATACCAAATAGAATAAAAAAAAGACCAGTCGCCGCCTTGATAAGGCTGGCTGGGACAAGATTCTTCAGATAATGCCCAAAGAGAATGGTTAAGCCATTGACTGCGGAAAATCCCGCTACTGCACCTCCCATAAGCTGCATCCGTCGCTTTGTCCTTGTGGCCAGATAGAGGAGGGCAAGTTGCGTCTTATCGGCAAATTCGGCCAGAAGTATAGTAACAAAGGGAACAAGAATAGATTTCATCAATGATCCATTCCCCCAAAAAGTTAAGGGTGGCCTCTTTGGAGTAAGAGACCTATATCCTTTGTGTAAATTTTATGACCCTATTAAATTCTATGACCTCATTTTAGACAATTTTTTATGCCTTGGCTAAATATTTTTTCTCTAATCCTGGAATTATTGGCCATCCCGCATTTTTAATCCTGTCTATTTCACTTGATATTTCAGTGATCTTCCAGCCTGCTAATAGCTAAGCGAATCGAAAAATTATTAGATTGGTACTGCTCTTGCTGAAAAGGGAAAAACAAGATTGGCGGCAGGTGAAATATAATCGTGCCCTACCTTTCGCTCACTTTCAGGCTACAACATAACCAAAGAGGGATAAAAAGAGAGATGGAATCGATACGACAGAATGTTGATCTTTTTGCCATTACTCATGATACGCAAAAAATTTTTCTGATTATCTATGTGGGCGGAGCGGCGGTCATCGCTTTAGCCTGTGGCCTGTTTTATTTCGCTATCTGGGTACTAGCCCATTTTATCCTAGAGATTTACAAGAGAGTCAAAATTTCGGCTCAGTTTTCAGGGAAGGATATTCTCATCGCCCTCTCCCACTGCAAATTAGACCTGACCTTTCTCTTCGTGGGGCTGTGTATTGATGTCGTCTCTCATCACTCGATCGCCTTTGCCGTAGCCAATCCGGAATTGTATATGGCTAGGATATTGCGAATTTTCAAATTAGAGGGTCTGATCAGAATAGCCGAGATGATGCCGCGGGCTTTTGGAACAATAAAGGCCAGCAGTTGCGTAGCTCACCTCAGCCATGAGCTGGCAGAAAACCCTCATACTGCTTCTGAGGAGAATTTTCAGGTGAAACGATCAGACATCGCCGCCCTGGCCATAAGTTCTTTGTCTATAATCCTGACCGTAGCCATTCCCCTTGGGATGGGATTTACTGTCCCTGAAATTATTCATGGTCTGCTCAAGGTGCTTACTCCCTAAGGATAAATCCTAAATGGATGAATGACGAAGAAAGCGGAGAAGAGCTTGATTTAGGCGACCAAAAAGCTTAAGATCATCAAGGCAATGGTTATAATGGCCAAGGTAAGAGAATAAGCGCTCCATTCACATTTTCGGATCATGCAGAGGGTAAAAAGCGAGGCTGATTGAAAGAAGAAGAGAAAATTTTTATTCATATTCAATGTCCTCCGGAGTAATAGGTTAATTATTTACCTTATACTTATTAGTTTATGTCTTATTAGTAGTTGTTAGGGGATAATTTATTCAGGGTCTTTTCAGAATGAATGTACAAAGCGCATTATACAGCATTTTTTTTCTTATGTAAAGCATCAAAATTGCATATATATTGTACATAACTCTACTCAGGGATATTCTCATAACATACGCCTCTTATTACCCCTCTCCCCTTCTATTCCTTTTTATGTTATAATTTTATGTCCACCTTGGTGGAACTACGCTTTTGCAGAAATTTCTTATCGCCTTGAAATCCTTGAAAGTTACCTCTAATAGCAAATCCAGTAAAATCAAGGCCTTGGAGAAAAAGTGCAAAAGCATAGGTGGAAGATGAAAAAAATATTGCAGGGGAAAAATCGAATAGTGAATAGATTTTTTGTTTTGACGGCCGACAATTAAAAGAGTGTGGATGGAAGTTTCGATAAAAGCTCAAGGAGGCGATAGATGGGGCGTTTGGGTTTGGCTTTTAAAAGCTTTTTTACCGTGCTCAAGAGTAAGGATATAGCTAAGAGGATATCTGGCCTTCTTTCTGGAGCCCCTTCGGAAGGGATTCAGATCCTTTCCTTGTTGCAGAGAGAAGGTCGCCTGATCGACTTTCTCGAGGAGGATATCTCCGCCTATTCGGACTATCAGATTGGCGCGGCAGTAAGAACGGTTCATGAGGGATGCAGAAGGGCGTTGGATGAGATTCTCACCGTTGAGCCGATCAGGAAAGAGCCTGAGGGGAGCACAGTAACCATCGAAAAGGGAGTAGACCCTTCTGTGGTCAGGCTGAGTGGGTATGTTATTGGGGATCCACCCTTCACCGGAATTTTAAAACATCATGGCTGGAGAGCCTGTCGGCTAAATTTGCCCGATCTACCAAAGGGCCAGGATCCGTCGGTGATTGCTCCGGCTGAAGTTGAGGTCATAAAGCCTGCGCAAGAGGGGTGAGCTTTTTTGGGGAAAAAGGCTTTTTAAAAAGTCTCCATACGCTTTTTTTCGGCCGGCAAAGCTTTTTTTGAGGAGGATTTTATTTTTATGATCGATTCACGGTATATCGTGGGCATTGATCTGGGTACGACTAACTGTGCAGTAGGGTTTGTCGACACCAGAGATGCTTCGGATAATGAGGGGGAGGGGAAAATTCAATATCTCCAGATTCCTCAGCTTGTTCATGAGGGGACGGTGGAGAGCCGCACCCTTTTGCCTTCATTTCTGTATCTGCCCGGACCGTATGAGCTGGCTAAAGGGAGCCTGGCTCTGCCCTGGGATGCAGAGCGCAAGTTTGCTGTTGGGGAGCTAGCTAGAAGCAGGGGAGCTGAGGTGCCTCAGCGGCTTGTTTCCTCAGCTAAATCCTGGCTTTGCTATGGCGAAGTGGACCGGCGGGCTCCGATTCTTCCCTGGCAAAGCCCGGCTGAGGTTGAAAAAGTCTCTCCTCTTGAGGCTTCAAAGCGCTACCTTGAGCATATTCGGGAAACGTGGAATTATCTGCAGAGCGAAGACAATCCTGATTATTTCCTTGAGCATCAGCAGATTTTTTTGACTGTTCCGGCCTCTTTTGATGCCGTGGCCAGAGAGTTGACTATGGAGGCGGCCCGAGCTGCTGGGCTGGAAAACGCGATTTTATTGGAAGAGCCTCAAGCGGCCTTTTATTCCTGGATTCGGGCTAACGAGGATTGGCGGGCTAAGGTGAGGGTCGGTGATCTAATCCTTGTCTGCGATATCGGGGGAGGGACTACAGACCTTAGCCTGATTGCGGTTGGCGAAGAAGAGGGGAACCTGGTCTTAAATCGTGTTGCCGTTGGAGAACATATCCTTTTGGGCGGTGATAATATGGATCTTGCCCTGGCCGTAGCTGTTCAGAACAAGATGCGAGAGGAGGGAGCGCCAGCCAGCCTTGATATCTGGCAAAACCGTATCCTGTGGCAGAGCTGCCGTCTGGCCAAGGAGACGATCCTGAATGATCCTAACTGCCAGGAATATCCGGTTACTATCCCTGGTCGGGGGAGCAGCCTGATTGGCGGCACCTTGAGCAGTCGCTTGAGTCGCCAAATGGTTGAGTCGGTGCTGGTTGAGGGTTTTTTCCCAGCCTGTGAGGCTGAGGATCGTCCGAGAACCCAGCGGGCAGTGGGACTTCAGGAGTGGGGATTGCCCTATGCGGCTGATGCTGCAGTAACTCGGCACCTAGCCCGTTTTCTTGGGGTGCACCTTAAGGCTTTGGATAATTTTCCGCAGCTTCGGGAGAAAACCGCGGGGAAAAAGTTTATTCATCCCACAGCTATTCTCTTTAACGGTGGTGTTTTTAAAGCCAGGCTTTTACAGGAGCGAGTAGTTGAAGTGATCAATAGTTGGATTGAGGCCGAGGGAGGGACGCCGCTTAGAGTTTTGCAGGAAACAAACCTTGATCTGGCAGTAGCTCATGGGGCTGCCTCATACGGTCTTGCCCGTCGCGGCCGAGGCATTCGCATCCGTGGTGGAGCTGCCCGCTCATACTATATCGGCATTGAAACCTCCATGCCTTCTGTGCCTGGATTTCCCCCGCCTATAAAGGCCCTGTGCGTGGTGCCCTTTGGAATGGAGGAAGGGACAGAGGTTGAGATCCCAGGGCAGGAATTCGGGCTGATTGTTGGTGAGCCAGCAGATTTTCGCTTTTTTGCCTCCTCCATCAGACGCCACGACCAGATCGGGGAGTTGATTGAAAACTGGCAGGAAGAAATTGAGGAATTGACCTCTCTTGAGGCTCATCTTACCCTCGAAGGACAGGAAGGAGTGACCATTCCGGTTCGCCTCCACGCTCATCTTACGGAAATCGGCACTTTGGAGCTGTGGTTTGTTAGCCGGGATGAGCGCAACCGCTGGAAATTAGAATTCACCGTCAGAAAACCTTATGAAGAAGGATAATTGAAAAAAACTCGCTCTTATTTATTAGCTACCATTCAAGAGACATAATCCTAATAAGAGCTAAGCCCCTTCGAGGGTTTATGGTTCTGATATAGGGTTTATGGTGCCTGATATATAAGAGCGAAAAACCTCATTGGCAGGAAGATGCGGCCAAAGAAAATGCCACAAGATGTTACTGTGGTTAGGGGCGGGGGGATTGGTCTGCTACCAGAAATAGCGCATCTATATTGAAATAACGAGAATTGAAATAACGAGACTAGAAGGAGCAGGACGAACCATGCGGATATTGTCGGGTATACAGCCATCGGGCAGTTTTCATATCGGTAATTATTTTGGCATGATGAAAAAAATGATTGAATATCAGGAGCAGCACGAGCTCTTCTGCTTTATTGCTAATCTTCATGCCATGACTACAGTGGCGGATGGAGAGCTTCTGGCCAGACAGACCCTCGATGCGGCTACAACCTTTTTAGCTCTTGGGCTTGACCCTGAAAAGGCGATCTTCTGGGTTCAGTCCGATGTGCCCGAGGTAAATCTGCTGACCTGGATCTTATCTAATTTCACTCCGCTTGGATTGCTTGAGCGCTGTCATTCCTACAAGGATAAAATTGCCAGGGGATTTAGTCCTCACACTGGCCTGTTTACCTATCCGGTTTTGATGGCTGCGGATATCCTCTTGTATCAGTCAGAGCGGGTGCCGGTTGGTCAGGATCAAAAGCAGCACCTTGAGGTAACTCGTGATATTGCCCTAAAATTCAACGGGCAGTATGGTCAGGTATTCACTATTCCAGAGCCTGAGATCAGCGAAGAGGTGGCTGTGGTGCCAGGCACCGATGGCCAGAAGATGTCGAAATCGTATGGCAATACTATTGAAATCTTTGCCGAAAAGAGTCAGTTGCAAAAAAAGGTCATGAGTATCGTAACTGATTCAAAGAGTGTGGAAGAGCCCAAAGATCCTGACTCCTGCAATGTCTTCAAGCTCTACCGGCTGTTTCTCTCCAGGGATGAGGCCGAGGCTCTGCGCCAGCGCTATCTCCAGGGTGGAGTCGGCTATGGAGAGGTAAAAAAGGCCCTGGCTGAGGCGATTTGGCAATACTTTGCCCCTCACCGTGAAAGAAAGAAGGCCTTGGAAGAGGATAGGGAATTTGTGCGAAAGATCCTCAAAGTCGGCGCGGAAAAAGCCCGTTCTGTGGCTAATGAAACCATGAAAGAGGTCAGCAAACGGGTTGGAATTATCTATTAAATTCGCTCTTATTTATTAGCTACCATTGAGAGACAATAACCCTAATAAGAGCTAAGCCCCTTGGAGGATTTATGGTTGTTCTGATATAGGGTTTAAGGTGTTTGAATATATAGAGCGATTAAATTAAATTTAAAAGTTAAAAAATAATAAATCAAAAAATTAAAGGCTAAAAATCATGAACTCTGATCTTCGCTCATCAGCCTCACCATCCCCTTTTACCATCGGCATTGATCTTGGGACCACAAACTGTGCCCTTGCCTATGTGGATAACAGTCGCGGGGAGGAGGCCGGCATTGAGGTCTTTCAGATTCTCCAATTGGTCTCAGAGGGGATGGTGGCCCCTCTGCCCATGCTTCCCTCCTACCTCTATCTGGCTGGTGAACATGAGGTGATGCAGGAAAACATTCGCTTGCCCTGGAATGCCAAGACTAGCTATGTGGTAGGAGAGCTAGCCAAAAAGCTTGGTGCGGCTGTGCCTCAGAGGCTGGTTTCCTCAGCCAAATCATGGCTCTGTCATGCAGGCGTGGACCGTCGGGCAGCTATTTTGCCCTGGAGCGGCGCCCGGGGGCTTGAAAAACTCTCCCCCATTGAGGCCTCCTCCCGCTATCTGCAACACCTCAAAGATGCCTGGAACTATCAAATGGCCCAAGGCAGACCGGAATACGAGTTGCAGAATCAGGAGATTATTCTAACCGTTCCGGCCTCTTTTGATGAGGTTGCTCGTGAGTTGACCCTGGAGGCAGCTCAGAAGGCGGGATTGAGCAGGGTTACTCTCCTTGAAGAGCCTCAGGCTGCTTTCTATGCCTGGATAGCCTTACATCGCGACGTGTGGCATCAGTACCTACACAACGGCCAGATTGTGCTCATTTGCGATATGGGCGGGGGCACAACAGACTTTAGTCTGATTACTGTGCAGGAGGAGGGTGGAAAGCCGCTCTTTACTCGCATCGCCGTAGGAGATCATCTCATCCTGGGTGGAGACAATATTGATATGGCTCTTGCCCGTCATATCGAGCTCAAACTGATGGGACAGACCGGGGTGCTTGATTCTGGTCAGTGGTCTATGCTCTGCCACGGCTGCCGCAAGGCCAAAGAGGAGCTTTTGGCCGAGGGGGGCGGTGGCCAGCGTTCCTATCCGGTAGTGATTCAGGCCAGGAGCAGCCGTCTGATAGGCAGCACCCTGAAATACGACCTGACCGAAGAGGAGGTGCGGGAGATTATCGAGAGGGGGTTTTTCCCTGAAAGCAGGCTGGAAGATGATCCGATCAGGTCCTCTAGGCTAGGGCTTCAGGAGTGGGGGCTTCCCTATGTGCAGGATACAGCCGTATCTCGGCATCTAGCTTCATTCCTTCGAAAGCATCGGGCTGCTATCCGTGAGCTGCGGGAGAAAACCAGCCAAGGCTCATCCTCTGCTGCTGAGGAGATGGCTCTTCGGCCCGATGCCATTCTCTTTAATGGAGGCGCGCTTAAGCCAAAGTTTTTGCAGGATAGAATGGTTCAGATCGTGGAAAGCTGGTTTTGGCCCAATCATCAAGCTACCCAAGGAGGAGCCAAAACGGACACAGAGCAGGGCGTTCCTCCCCTGGCTGTGCTCTCCCACCAGATGGGCGATCTGTCCGTAGCCTACGGAGCCGCCTACTACGGACAGGTGCGTCGAGGGAAAGGCATTAGGATAAGTGGAGGGATTGGCCGATCATACTATGTCGGGGTTGGCACGACGGCAAGAGCTGAATCTGCCCAGGCTCTGTGCCTTGTGCCGAGGAAGATGGAAGAGGGGCAAGAGGTTGAGATCAAAGATCGGGAATTTATTTTATTGATCGGTGAGCCGGTAAGCTTTCCCCTCTATACCTCAAGTACCCGCCTGCTCGATCAGCCAGGAGATCTTCTGCCTATCAATCCGCAACCAGGCTCAGAAAGCGCAGGGGAAGAACCCCTTACCCCACTGCCCCCGATTCAGACTATCCTGCGCCGAGGCCGGGCCAAACTCACCAAGGTTCCCGTGTATCTTCGCGCCAAGCTGACCGAGATCGGGACCCTGGAATTGTGGTGCGTTTCTCGGGGCACGGATCGGCAGTGGAAGCTTCAGTTCGCCATTAGAGAGGAGGAAGGAAAAGCAAATCAGCTCTTATCACTGGTGGAAGATCAGGGAAAAGCAGTAGAAGAAGAGGGGGAAGTGGTGGAGACAGAAGAAAGTATGCTGGATACGGATAAGATTCGGCCGCTTCTTTCGGCGGCTTTTGGTCCAGACTCCAGAGAACTTTCTGCGGCAGCGGAGAAAGTGACCCCGGATAACCTTGTGAAAAAAATAGAAGATGCTCTGAGCACTCCTCGACAGGGATGGCCAATCTTTACCTTGCGCAAAATTGGCGAGATGCTTCTTGAATTTTCAGACTCTAGGGGCCGCTCGACAGCCCATGAGGCCCGCTGGCTGAATCTGGTTGGCTTTTGCCTCCGTCCGGGCTTTGGCTATCCTCTGGATGAGTGGCGGATCAAAAATCTTCTGAAGGTGATCTCTCAAGGGCTGAGGGAGGTAAAGGATCGGGAGATCAGAACCCAGGGCTGGATCCTTTATCGTCGGGTGGCTGGTGGGCTAAACCAGAATCAGCAGATGGAGGTTTTCCGCAAGATCTGCCCCTGGCTGCTTCCTCAAAAGAAAACGCCCCCTGGGCCAAAGCCCTCTCCTCATGAGCTAGCCGAGATGTGGCGTCTGGCTGCAAGCCTTGAGCGACTGGATGCAAGCAGTAAGGAAGCCCTAGGCAATGCCGTACTGGAGCGCCTGAGCCGAGGGCGGCCCCTGGCAGCTGATCTGTGGGCTTTAGCCCGCATCGGAGCCCGCCAGCCGCTGTATGCCAGTGCCCATGCTGTTGTTTCGGCTGAGGTGGCTGAGGAGTGGATCGGTCGTCTTTTGGAAATTGAGAACCTGCCTCAGGATGAGAAAATCTTCACCCTGACCCAATTGGCTCGAAAGACTTCTGATCGGGCACGAAATATCAGTGATGCGGCCCAAAGCCGCCTGATTGAATTCTTTGACCGACTCAGGAAAGAAGCTAAATCCGACCTAGCGGCTTTGGATCAGGCGATTCAGACCGTTCGCGAGGTGATCCGCTACCAAAGCCGAGAGCAAAGCCTTGTTTTCGGCGAATCCCTGCCCAAGGGGCTTCAGCTTATAAGCCGCGGGGAGTGAGGAAAGAAGGAAAGGTCTGCACTCTTGCAGCTATCATTCTTGTCGCTATCATCTTAGCTTATTCCCTTTTGCTCCTTGGTTTCACTTACCAGGGGAAAAGCCAGGGTAAAAATAGTCCCCTTGCCAAGTTCGCTCTCTACCGTTATCGTTCCTCCAAGTTCCAGGACATTTTTTCTGGTTATGGCCAGCCCAAGCCCAAGCCCTCTTTTTTTGGTGGTAATATAGTCAGTAAAGAGGGTCTCAAGTCGCTCCTTGGGGATGCCCACTCCTGTATCCTCAATGGTTATTTTGGCCATCTTTGGCCTTAGCTCGGCTTGGTCATCATCCCTGCTCAGGGTAATCTGCAGAAGGCCTCCCTTGGGCATAGCTTCTATGGCATTGGTGATCAGGTTCTTGATGATCCGCTCAAGGAGGAATTTATCGGCCAGGATTCGCACCCCGCAAGCCTTGCAGATAAACTGCAATTCAATCCCCTTCTGGCTGGTTTCATCCCGATAGAGATTGATCATCTCCATGAGAAAGGCTTCGGCATTTAAGTCGATGGGGACCACAGGAGCCGAATGAGTAAGGTCGTGTAAGTCTTCCAGGAATCGGTTGATATTGCTGAATTCCTTTTGAACTGTTTTCTGAAAAAACTGCCGATATTCCGGATCGTGATAGAGCCGCAGGATAAGATGGCTGCTGTTTTCGATATTTTTGATCGGATGCTTAAGGTCATGAACCAGACCAGCCGCTAGCCTGGCGAAAATTGACGATCGCTCGCTGAGACGAATCTCCTCCTGAAGCTCGGCCAGTCTCAAGGTCATCAGATTGAATGAATTGGCCAGCTTCTCAAATTCATCGCCGGAAGACACATTCGCCGATCGGCTCAGATTACCTGAGGCGATCGCCCTGGTTAGCTCGATTAACTCATAGATGGGCCTGGTTACCTGTCTTCCTCCGATAGTTCCCAAGGTTATCATGATGGCCAAAAAAAGGATGGTTAGAACGGATAAGGTCAAACTCATTCTGCTAGCGAGCACGAATGCTTCATCGGTAGGCTGCTCAGCCACTACCCCCCAGCCCAAGGGCTTGACAGGGTAGCCGCTCCCCAGGACCTTAATGCCAACATCGTTCGTATAGGTCAGGGTAGCGGTTTTCCCCTGGATCGTGGATTTGACAATTTCAAGCTGAGCGAGGTTTTTGTGTTTGAAGATATCCGGCTTTCGCTCATCATCCCCATGAGCGATAAGGAGCCCTGATTGAGAAACCACAAATACAATCCCATGCGTTCCGATTCTGATCTTGTCGATCAGCTCCCACATATCGGAAAGGTCTAATTCCCCAACAAGTACACCATCAATAGTGCCTACGCTCCTGACGGGAATGGCAATAATCATTGAGGGCAGCAGGGTATTAGAAATAAAAATCTTGGACAAATAGACACTTCCCCGGATGGCTTTTTGAAAAAATTCCTCTTGCGATCTATTCCGTAATTTTTCTCCTTCCAGTCTGCTGGTAGCTACCTCTAGCCCTTGGTGGTCAAGAAGAGAAATTTCTCGAAATTCATTAAAATTTATAAAAAAGTTTTTGATGATGATCTCTTTTTGCCACTTATTCAGATAAACTCGATCGATATTATTGGCCAATCCTTGAAGAATGGCCAGGTTGTGCTTGATGTAGCTTTCGATCTGATAGGCTGTACTCATGGCTACCCATCTGTTTCTCTCGGCAATGGATTGAAAATAGGCAGACCGTGAGATCTTGATCGAAATTATTCCATAAATGAGGAGAGGAATCAGGGAGGAGAGAACCAAGACCAGGATCAGCTTGGTGGATAGTTTTGATATTCTGTGAGTTTTGGATATTTTTTGAGAATGATGGCTAATGATTGTCATTTTGAGATCATCTTGGGGTATTTATTGTGGTTACTTAAAACCTTCCGCTGATGCCGGTCAGGAAATTGATACCCGGTGCAGGGAACCCCTGCACTTCATAGTATTCCTTATCAAGGAGGTTATTGATCCTGGCATACCACTGCCATTCGTTTGCTGACCTCGGATAGTGAGGAAGATCGTACTGGATGACCAGATCGATCCGGCTATAGCCTGGATTGTACTTCTTCATCGGATGTCCTTGAAGATCAAGGAGAGAAAAAGGGGGATCAAGGTAGGAAAGAGAATATTCGCGGCTAATTATTTGAATCACTGGAGAGAGAAAAAATCCTCCTTGGTGATACCCTGCGGCTATTTTCCAGGTATGCCGCGGCATTTCTGGGATCTCGTGGCCATGATCCTTATCCTCTGAATCGAGGTAGGTATAGGAGAGTTGAAGGTCCAGGTTTGAGAGGGGATGATAGGTGATCTCCCCTTCAATCCCTCTGCTTGCGGCCTGGCCGATATTCTCGGCGCTGGTTAGGGTTTTGGTGATCAGGTCTTGAAATTTCATCCGAAACCAGGTGCAGCCAACAGTTAGCTTGTCGGTCGGAGATTGGACTAGGCCGACCTCAAAGCTAGTATTGCGCTCAGGATTAAGGTTTGGGTTGCCGCGTTTAGGATAGTAGAGTTCCTTGAAGGTTGGAGCCCGAAATCCCTTTGCCCAACTCATCTTAAGCCTCATCCTGCTTTTTTGGTCAAGCAGAAGGGATTCACTAAGCCGCGGGCTTACTACTTTTCCATAGGCTGAATTCTTATCCCAGCGCAGCCCGGCAGTCAAGACTGAAGAGTGAGACTCGATCCGATCCTGGAAAAATAAAGACCACAATGAGCGGCTTTTATCAACACTATTTCGGCTGCTTGGTATACCAGCTATCTCTACCAGGCCATCTGCTGCATCCTGCTCATATTCTAGCCCCAGGCTTGAAGTATGGCTGAAAGCGCCGCTGCCAGCAGATAGGCTGGGCCAGGTGAAATCATGCTGAGTTTCAACCACAAGGCGGCCGCTTGAAACGTCAGTGATCGAGAGGGCAGCAGGCTGGCCAAAGACCCCTTTCTCGGCCCGGTAATGGTCCTGTAGAGCGCCGAAGGTTATCCGGTAATGCCAGACATCGTAGGGATAGCCTTCAATAGCCAGGGTTTGCTGAGAAAGGCGGTCGCGGCGCCGCCCCTTATCATCCCAGAAGAAGGTGGCCTGGGTTGCCGAGACGGCTCCCTCTGGGTTGACTGCTAGCTCTTTTTCTGCCTCTCGCAGACGGCATATGGCCGAAAGAGACAAAGACTGATCGATCTGCCAATCAAATCGGCCACTCAGCCCCTTGCTCCAATAAGCATCATGATCAAATTGCCCGGGTGAAATTTTTTGGGTAAAAGCGGAAAAAAGATAATTTACCCTCTCCCCTCCTCCGCTATGCTCCACAGATTCCCTCAAGGTTCCAAAGCTTCCCGCCCCCAAAGAAAGAGCCGCTCCCCTGCTTTTCCCTCCTCCCTTGGTAAAGAGCTGTACCACACCGCCCATAGCCTCTGAGCCGTAGAGCTCGCTTTGAGTGCCACGGAGAATTTCAATCCGATCAATATCGCCAAGATCCGTATTGCCCCATTCACCGTAACTACCATCCCAGGGAGAGTTGACCTTCAGACCATCGATCAGCACCAGGGTCTGATTCGAGGCGCTTCCCCGCAGGCGAATGGTAATAGTTTCCCCAGTTGTGCCGGAGCTGTTGAT
>Ga0207433_10011229_pt1 | contig 13685 bp, 14 predicted proteins | sample YelNatPaOPGAMG01_FD_187559 | JGI IMG/M metagenome (GOLD analysis project Ga0207433, IMG submission 187559) | Hot spring thermophilic microbial communities from Obsidian Pool, Yellowstone National Park, USA - OP-RAMG-01 (SPAdes) (version 3) | ecosystem: Environmental > Aquatic > Thermal springs... | reverse complement strand
ATTCTCTGTCTGTGAACTTTCCTGAACATTCAAGGACAACATCAACTCCCTCATTTTTCCACGGAATGGCTGATGGATCCTTTTCAGCAAAAACCTTTATCCTTTTTCCATCTATTGTTATGGAATTATCATCCCATTTTACATCTCCACTGTATGCTCTGTGAACCGAATCGTATTTGAAGAGAAACGCAAGTGTCTTTGCGTCGGTTATGTCATTTATCAAAGATATCTCTATATCAAGTTTTTCTTTAAGGATTATCCTTGTAACACACCTCCCAATCCTTCCAAAGCCATTTATTCCAATCTTTGCCATGGTCCACCTCTTTTTTGTTAAATTTTATACAGGAAGAGGCTTAAATTTCAAGAAAATTTAGAAAAAAACATTTTCGAGAGCCTTCTTTTAAAAGAAAGGGATTAATTTCTCTGCTATTTCCCTGCAAAAATTTTTATCGGGGAACTTTTTAAAATATGGAACTTCTCCTATAAAAGGGCTCCTCATGAATTTTTTAAGAAGGAGTAAGTTTGTCCTTTGAGCAAGGTCCTTCTTTTTTGACAGGTTGTTAAGAATCCAACCTGCAGGTTTGATTTTCCTATGAATTATCAGATTTTCTGTGAGAAGTGCATGATTTATCGCTCCAAGTTTATTCCCTATGACTATGATGATATTTCCTCTTAAATCCTTTACAATGTCAAGCCAATCAAAATCGTAGGAAATTGGAGAAAGAAGCCCCCCAGCCCCTTCAACAAGTAGAACCTCGCCTCTTTCAAATATCTTTTTTATTGCTAAGACGATTTCTTCCCTTTTTATCTTTTTCCCCTCCATTTCAGAGGCGAGGAGAGGAGCAATCGGCTTTTTAAAAAAGAAGGGGGACACCTCTTCAGGTAATAAACATGAAGAAGCCCTTGAAAGCCTGCACGCATCAGAGTTTTTATCCTTCCTTGAACCACCTGTTTCAATGGGTTTGAATGGAATTGCTTTTATCCCTATTTCTTTAAACCCTGTAAGGAGAATTTCACATACTTTTGTTTTTCCAACCCCTGTGTCGGTCCCGAAAACAAAAAAAATTTTTCTGTCAGGAGAGTTTTTTCTTGATAAATTCCGCAAGAAACCTCTTCCCAAGTCCGGAAATTCTCTTAAATGCAATTCCTACACCTGTTATTATCTGCCCCTTAAGTTCCTCTTTTTCCTCCCTGACAACCTCACCAGATATTTTTATTTTTTCCATCCCCGTTTCTCTCACTTCTGAGGGAATCTCCATTTCTATTTCTACAGTGCTCCCGAATGGGATGGTGTCTCTTGTTATCACAAAAGCACCAACAAGGGAAAGGTCTCTTGTAAAACCATCAATTACCTTTTTTCCTGATTTTATTCTTACAGGGAGGGAAACTGCTATTCTTTCTTCCCTTCTCTCGGGTATGCCAATATATTTTTTCACCATGTGGAGTATGTCCTTCTCATATACAGGCTTTCTCAAAAACTCTGTGGCTCCGGCCTTAATCGCCTCATCCTTTTTGTTTTCAAGAGCAGTTACTATAACAACAGGGGTATGTTTTAATTCAGGGTCATTTCTTATTATTCTCAAGACTTCAATCCCTGTCATCCTGGGCATCTCTATGTCAAGAAAAATTAAATCGGGCTTTTCTCTCTTCGCCTGTTTCAAAGCCTCAAGTCCGTCCATAGCAGCAATAATCTCACATTCTGCCCTTTTCAAAAAGGAAACCTCAAGGTCAAGAAATGCCCTCACATCATCTACTATGAGAATTTTTGGCATCTTTTATTGAGCGCTTACTGTTAATTTTGTGCTATCCGATGAACCATTCTCAAGAGTCCCTGAAACAGAAGCCTCATTCCCCACCTTCACCTTCACCCATACCCCTGCAATTCCTTTTGAATTGGTTCTCTTTTCAACCTTCGTGGTGTTAAACTCAATCAGGTCCTCTGTGGTCTCTTCAATATTCAGAAATTCACAATTCATACACAAAAATTGGACATGGAAGTTGTTATACCTTATTGTATCATCTTCGCTGTCAGTAACTATGGCCGTGATCAAAAATGCAACATCCGCGCTGGATTTTACCGTTGCATCATCAGGCATCTTTATTATTGCTGTTGAAGGTGGATTGTCTGAACAGTTAAAAAGGAAAAAAATTCCAGCAAGGACACTGAATAAAACCTTCTTCATCTTTTCTCCTCCTTTTTAAAATTTTTCAATACTTCTGAGATATATTTTATATGCATTTTTCACCTCATCCATTGTATCACCGCCGAATTTTTCTAAGAAGGCATTGCAAATCTCGTAGGCTACACAGGCGCTTCCTATTAATGCACCTGCCGGCACCACTGTGACATCGGCTCTCTCAAAATGTGCTAAAGATGGCTTTTTCGTATTCAGGTCAACTCCCATTAAGGGAGTTCTCATTGTCGGAATTGGCTTCATATATCCCCTTACAACCACATCCTCACCATTTGTAATCCCTCCTTCTATCCCGCCTGCATTATTCGTCTTTCTGTAAAATTTTTTTACATCAGAATAGGAAAGAAAATTAGAGGATTTTCTCTTGATGTTTCTGAAATATATTTGGTCATGAAATTCGTATCCTTTTAAGGCACTTCCCCTTATCCCATTTCCTATTTCCACACCTTTAACCGAGGGTATGCTCATAACTGCCATGCTGAGCCTTGCATCTATCCTTCTATCCCATTCTGCGTAGCTTCCGAGACCGGGCGGAACATTTTTCACACGGACCTCAAAAATTCCTCCGAGGGAATATCCATCCTTTTTTGCCCTGTCCACCTCTTCTACCATCTTCTCTTCTGCTTCTTTATCAAGGCAGTAAAAGAATGTCGATTCAAGTCTTTTGACGAGTTCCTCGTATGTGATTTTTTCGGGGTATTTTGTAGAGGCATTCACGCTTCCTAATGATAGCACATGGAAATGACATTCAATTCCAAAGTTCATAAGGAAGAGTTTTGCCAGAGACCCAGCAACAACCCTCGCCACGGTCGCCCTCGCCGATGCCCTTTCAAGAATGTCCCTCATATCCTTTGTAAGAAATTTCATAGCCCCGGCAAAATCCGCATGACCCGGACGGGGGGAGGTGAATTCTTTTCCCTTTTTTACTTCATCAAAAGGGGATAGAAATTCCTTCCAGTTTTCCCATTCCGAATTTCGGATGATGAATGATATAGGAGAACCCGTCGTTTCTCCTCCTCTAATTCCAGAAAGAAATTCTACCTCGTCGCTTTCCCTTTTCATCCTCTCACTTCTTCCATAACCTCCTCTTCTCAACCTGAGTTCTCTCATTATGAATTCATAGGATATCTTAACTCCCCTGGGGAAGTTTTCAATAATTCCAACAATTGCTTTTCCATGTGATTCACCGGCAGTCAGAAACCTGATTTTACTCACGAATTATAACCCTCGGGGTTATGAAAACAACGAGTTCTTTCGTTTCATCGGTATATGTTGTCTTTCTGAAGAGCCATCCTATAACAGGAATTCTTGAAAACCATGGAACTCCTGCCACTGTTTTTGACTTTGTGATTGTGTAAATTCCACCTATCACAGCAGTTTCTCCATCCCTGATGAGTATCTCGGTAGATGCCTCTTTTTTGTCTATGCTCGGAACCCCGCCGGCGCTGCGGACAGAAGTATTAGGAGCATTCTTCTCTGCCTTTATCTTCATGATAACAGTTCTATCTGCTGTAACATGAGGGGTAACCTTCAGAGAGAGAGTTGCATCTATGAACTGGGTCTGGGTTCCTGCCTGTGAAACGGTTTCAAAAGGAATTGATATTCCCTGTTTTATTTCTGCCTCTCTGTTATCAAGGGTGACAACCCTCGGGCTTGATATCACCTTTCCTTCGCCAACAGACTCCATTGCACTCAATCTCAAATCAAGAATTGCAGAATTATTAAGACTTCCAAAGGTGAAACCAATTCCACCGCCTGTTCCAATTCCTACGCTCGCCGGAAGATTTACCACGAAATTGGGAACCTCTGCACTTCCTACATCCCTTGTAGGTCTCCCGGTTAGCTCCGTAAATCCAGTCACTCCTATCGTATTCGGGAAGTAGAGACCAGTTGGAGTTCCATACTGAGGTGATGCCGAAAACCTTCCGCCCCACTGAACTCCCAGTTCCCTCGTAAAGTTTGTATTAGCCTCTACTATTCTCGCCTCTATTAGAACCTGAGGAGTTTGAAGGTCAAGGGTTCGGACAAGTTTTTCAGCCTCGTCAACAGTTTTCTTTACATCCTTTACAATTATGGTGTTCGTCCTTGCATCAACCTGTATTGTCCCTCTTTCTGTGAGGAGTGGTTTAATCTGTGAACTTATTTCACTTGCTGATGCGTAATTGACCGGGATGAGCCTTGTTATAAGAGGCTCCTTCTTCTTTGTTTCCTCTATGAATTCAAGTCTTTCTTTCTCTTCCTTTCTCAATCTGTCAAGAGGGGAAATCCTCACAACATTTCCGACCCTTACCATTCCAAGATTGTTGGTATTAAGGATGACATCAAGAGCCTGATCCCATGGAACATTCTTCATCCTCACTGTTACATTTCCCTTCACATCGTCTGTAACAATTATGTTCAGTTTGCTCACCTCTGCTATGAGCCTGAATACATCTCTTATGTCAGCCTCTTTGAATTCAAGGGATATTCTCATTCCCGTATATTTTTTCTTTCCTACAGTTTCAGCACCTATGCCGATTTCCGGAGCGACCTCTTCTTCAGCCTTTGGAGGAGCAACAGGTGGAGGAGGTGGAACTGCCGGGGATGGGGCGGGAGAAGGTGGAGCTGGTGGTGCGACTTCAGGAGGTTTTTCTTCAATTTTTCTGACTTCAGCCACAACAGGGGGAACGATAAGTGGACTTAAGGTTACGACGAGTTTATTCTCTTTCTTTTCAATCTCGTAAGGGGGAACATCTGGGGTAGGAACATCAAGGACAAATCTGACTTTATCAGGATGTTGACCAAGCCTTACCTTTGAAACAAGGGGGGAACCTACATCCAGGGTTGTGCTTGGATAAAGATTTCCCACATCCATAATATCTACTACAAGTCTTGGGGGATTTTGAAGTTTAAAGGCTGTGTAATCACCAATAGGACCATTTCCTACGAATTCTATAATTGTTTTATCTCCCGCTATGGAAGATTTTATATCAATTATCTTTGATGCCCTTTCAAGAGCGGGAGGAGGAGTAACTGCCGGTGGAATTTCTTCGGGTTTAGCCACTTCTGGTGCGGGAGGAACCTCCTCTGGCTTTGCAACTTCGGGAGCCGGTGGAACCTCAGCGGGTTTTGTAATCTCAGGTGGTAAAACTTCCTCTGGTTTTGCAACTTCTGGTGCCGGAGGGACTTCTTCTGGTTTAGGAGCCTCCGCAGGAGGTGTTACTTCTTCAGTTACCTCCTCAGGGGCTTCCTCCACAGCCTCTTCCGGAGCCTCTTCAACAACCTCCTTCTCAGGTTCTTCAGCCTCCATTTCTTCCTCTGCAGGTGCCTCCTCTTCTTCCAGTTCCTCTATTACTTCTTCCTCAGCCTGTGCGAGCTTCTTTTTCAATCTCCTTTCAACAATTGACATCTTTATATCATTCCCTTCTCTTTTAACCTCAAAGGAAGGGGGAAGATTTGTGGTGATTTCAATCCTCCCGGACTTCCCAAACTTCTGAATTTTTAATGACTTTATAATCCCGCTTGATACTTCTATCTCTGGCTTAATATACCGCACATTAGTATTTGTCAAATCAAGCACTACCCTCCAGGGTTCTATCAATCTAAAAGCTGTGTAGTTTGTGGGCTGTGTTCCTGAAAGCACAATTCTCGCACCATTCCTGTAAACCTGCACCTTAACCTTTTTCAGAACATTCCTCTTTGTAATTGTTTCCTTACGGACAGGGTTCGTGGCGCAGGAGAATATGCCTGCTATGAGAAGCATCAAAAATGTCCTTCTCCATCTTCTCATCTCTTTACCTCCTTAAAATTTATTCTTTCATCTCAAGAACCACCTCTCCGGTGGTTATCTGCCCATAAATATCTTCATACTCTTCAACAATGTAAACTTTTTTTTCTGTGATTTTTGTTATTTTGCCATTATTTCTCCCAATTCTTGTTCCTTTCCCCACTATATATGTTTCTCCCTTTGGGTCTTTCACCACAGCCTTTGGTTCCTTTACATCCCATATAATTCCAACAAGTTCAAACTGGGTAACATTGTATTCCTCAAGTGGAGTTTTAAGCTCTGGACCACCCTCTTTTACTCCTCTGAATATAGGTTCAAACGGGTCCGTCTTCCCGAATGGCTCATAACGATATGCGGGAGGGGTCTCAACAACTTCTGACTCTTTCACTCCCGCAGTAGTTTGAACTTCCGATGAAACCTTTTCTTTTTGAGCAGGGGCAGGTGCCTTCTTCCCTTCACACGAAACAAACAAACCCAAAATTGTCGTCAAAAGGATTACTTTTTTCATTTCTTTACCCCTTTGCCTGCAGCTCCTGCCTGTGGGGGAGCTGGTTTGTATTTATAAGCTTCAAGAGAAAGTTTAACATTAAGATTCACATTCCCTGCCTTGTCTTCCACAGGATTTATAGAAAAATCTACGGGTTTAACTATTCTCTCCATCTTTGAAACCCTGTCCAGAAAAAGTGCTATGCTGTGAAACTTTCCACTTATTTCTGTCTCAATGGGGACAGTGGAATAAAGCCCCCCGCTTCCTGGTATGTCATCTTTAGGGATAAATTTCAGAAACTCCACATTCACCTCTTTTCCTATGGTTGATATACCAAGCATTACCTTCTCAACTTCGGACTCAGAAGGAAGCTTCTTTATGTATTCGGCAAGTTTTTTCTCAAGTTTTTCATACTCCTCTTTTACCTTCTGAAGATTTTCAAGGGTGTTTTTTGTCTTCAGAAGTTCTGTCCCCAACTTCTCTATATTTTTTTCCTTTGCTGAAATCTCTTTATTTGCTGGAAGGTAGAGGATAAAAACAGCAAGAATTATAAATACCAGTATGAGAAAGCCGGTTATCAACCACCTCTGAAGGGATGTTAGTTTTTTAATTGACTCCTTACTTATTCCAAGTTCAAATTTGGGAGCCATATCACCCTCCTGTTTTTGTTTTTTGAGGCTCTTCTACAGTTGCATTCAGGTCAAACTCAAAATAGGAAATTCCCTTTTCTTTCTTTGCAGTTACTCCGCGAAGGATGACACTTTTGTAGTAATCCGACTTTTCCAGATTTCCTATAAAGAGAGCTATGCTTTCCTGGTCCATTGATATTCCTTTGATTGTTATAAGTGACCCCTTTTTTGAAAAGGATTTTAGTTGAATTCTTTTCTTTATTCTTGACTCGGGATTGTAGGGAACGCTCTTTGCCAGTTCATCAAGCAGGATAACATCAAGGTCTCTCCCCTGAGCAAGTGCCTCTATAACATTGAGTTTCTGTTCAACTTCCTTCTTCTTATTTTCAAAGTCTTGAACATCTTTTATCTTTTTTTGCAAATCTGCTATCTCTTTATTTATGATGTTTTCTTTATTTATCAGTTCTTTAATTTTTCCCCTGTAGTGGAAATAAACAAGAGAAAGAACAATCACTTCTACAACGATGACCAATCCGCTCAAAATCAACCAGAGCCTAATTTCTTCCTCTTTTCTCTTTTCTTTTACCGGGAGAAAGTTAATTCTTATCATTTCTCACCCCAAATTTTATTCATAAGGTTTTCTCATTGCTAATCCCACAGCAATAGAAAATACTGATGGGTTTTCCTCTATCAGACTGGTGTCAACCCCTTTAGGCGGAATAGATATCTGTTTGAATGGATTGATAAATTCTACTTCCATTTCCGTGCTTTCCTTCATCATATCAACAAATCCACTTATAAGAGGTGTCCCTCCTGAAAGATAAATTTTTGAAACACGGCTGTCTTCCGGAAGAGTTACAAAAACCCTTTTGATCTCCCTTACTATATTTTCTATTACTCCGGCAGTAGCGCCTTTTATAATTTTTTCAGCATCTCCTGAAATTTCGCTGCCTTCCTTTCCATATTTCTTCTTCATCTCATCTGCGTCTTCGTAATCAAGCCCTAAATTTTTCTGAAGTTCCTCCGTGATCTGATTCCCGGCGTTTCTCGCCACATCCCTCACATGAAGACTTTTATCTCCCTTTATCACATTCAACAGGTACATGGATGCACCTATATCAAGGAGAGCCACAGTTTCCTCTTCGGAAGTTGAATAATTCAATCTGAAACAGTTCTGTAAAGCGAAAACATTATAATCAACAACCACAGGTTCGTATCCCAATTCTTTTATTAGAGCAACATAATTATTCACCAGCTCTTTCTTGGCAAAAATAAGTGAAACTTCCATCTGTCCTTCATCATGAAGTGTATCAAGAATTACGAAATCCATATACACTTCATCTATCGTAAGTCCTGAAGGTATGTGCTGTTCTGCTTCCCACTTTATATGATTTTCAAGCTCTTCCCTGCTCATAATTGGAACTTTTACCTTCTTGGGCATTACGCCTGCATGCCCACCTACTCCGATGACAACATTTTTTGTCTTAACCCTTTTTTCTTTCAATAAAGTCCTTATCGCTTCTCCTACTGCTGGCGTATTTATTATCTCCCCGTCAACAATGGATTCTGGTGGTGTCCTTATAATTCCGAGATTTTTCAGTTTATAACCTTTTGATGTCTCATCAAGCTCAACGAATTTTATAGAGTAAGCCCCTATGTCAAGTCCCACAGCATTATTACTTCTGAATGGCCACATTTATTCCCCCGTTCTTTTTTTTCTTCCATAACCCCATTTTTTAATAATTTTAAGAAGTTTTTTTTTATTTGTCAAGTAGTTTTTTAAATTCTATATTTAACCCTCTATAAACTGAAAGGAAATTGAAGTTTTCCTGTCCATTTGAAAAAAATGTATGGGTTTTATATAAAAAATCAAAAAGAGGTGAAAATATGAAGAGCATTTCAATTTTTGAAAGGGCTAAAAAGGTGATACCTGGCGGAGTGAACAGTCCTGTTCGGGCATTTGGAGCAGTTGGAGGAAACCCTCCATTTATAAAATGGGGATGTGGTTCAAGAATATACGATGAGGATGGAAATGAGTACATAGACCTCTTTATGTCATGGGGACCATTGATTTTAGGTCACGGAAGAAAAGAGGTAATTCAAAAACTTTCAGAGGCTGTTCTCAACGGGACCTCCTTTGGGGCTCCAACCGAACTTGAGGTTCTATTAGCAGAAGAAATAGTCAATTCCTTACCATCCATAGAAATGGTCCGCTTTGTGAATTCGGGAACAGAGGCTGTTATGAGTGCGGTAAGACTTGCGAGGGCATTCACAAAGAGAAAATTCATTGTGAAATTTGAAGGTTGCTATCATGGACATTCCGATTCAATGCTGGTAAGCGCAGGTTCTGGAGTGCTTACATTTGGCATTCCATCAAGCCCCGGGGTTCCTGAAGAAATAGCAGGGTTAACCCTTGTTCTTCCTTATAATTCAAAGGATATGGTTAAAGACCTCTTTTCAAAAAGGGGGGAAGAGATTGCTTGTGTAATAGTTGAACCGGTTGCTGGAAATATGGGAGTCATCCTTCCCGAAGAGAACTTTCTTGAAACTCTCAGGGATGAAACAAAGAAATATGGTGCACTTCTTATATTTGATGAAGTGATAACAGGCTTCAGAATTTCTGAAGGCGGAGCCCAGGAGGTCTTCAAGATAAAACCAGACTTAACCTGCCTCGGAAAAATAATAGGTGGTGGACTACCTGTGGGGGCTTATGGTGGGAGAAGGGAAATAATGGAAATGGTCTCTCCATCAGGACCCGTCTATCAGGCAGGAACACTTTCAGGAAATCCCCTTGCGATGACAGCGGGACTTGAGACAATAAGGATTCTAAAAAAAGAAAGACCGTATAAAGTTCTTGAGGAAAAGACCGAAAAACTTTCAGAAGAAATAAGCAAAATTTTGAGAAAAAAGGGTATTCCCCACACAATAAATCAAATTGGTTCAATGTTGACAATTTTCTTTACCGGACAAAAAGTAAAAGACCTTTCTTCTGCAAAAACATCGGATACGCAGATTTTTTCACGCTTTTTCCATTCCCTTCTCAAAAAAGGAATCTATCTGCCTCCGTCACAGTTTGAAGCAATTTTTCTTTCCACAGCCCATACAAATGAGGATTTAGAAAAAATCGTAATGGCAGTAGAAGCTACCGCAAGGGAAATTTGATATATGACCTAAAAGTCCTTAACCTTTCCGCAGTTATGATTGCTTTTAAATCTTTATAAGCAGAGTTCAAGTCTTTATTTATGATGAGATAGTCGTATTCGGGGATGTAATTCATTTCTTCTCTCGCAACCTCTATCCGTGAACGAATTTCTTTTTCCGAAACATCCCCTCTCTTAATTAACCTATTTTTCAAATCATTAAGTGAGGGGGGTGAAACAAATATGAAAACAGCCTTTATTCCACTTTTTTTAATCTTCATTGCTCCCTGAACATCTATTTCAAGGATTATGTCAATCCCCCTTTTCCTTGCATTTTCTATATTCTTTATGGGAGTTCCGTAATAATGGTTATGAACGAGAGCCCATTCAAGGAATTCTCCTTTCTTTATCATTTTTAGAAATTTTTTTTCTGATACAAATGTGTAATCCTTACCGTTTTTTTCTCTTCCTCTGGGAGGTCTCGTGGTTACGGACACAGACCTTGTTATATCTTTAAATTCTTTGAGAAGCCTCTTCCAGAGAGTAGTTTTCCCACTTCCTGAAGGTCCTGATATCACAAAAAGTATACTTTCAGAGGATGTTCTGGGCATGCTCTCTTAACTTCTCGAGTTCATTCTTTATCTCAATACTTAAGAGGGAAATTTTGAAATTCCCAGCCTTGTTTGTAAGAGTTGTTATTTCTCTCAGCATCTCCTGTTCTATAAACAGAATTTTTTTACCTGCTTCATCTCTTTCTACCACACTCTTGAGAACACTCAAATGGGCTTGAAATCTTGAAAGTTCTTCTGAGAAATCCCTTTCCTGAAGCAGCTTCTCCTTCTCCGGAAGATTTGAAATCTCTTTCATCATAGATTTCTCAATCACCCTCTTTAACTTTTCAATTTTTCTTATCGCTTTGTCAATTATTCCTATACTTTTTTTCATCTCCCTTTTTGTTTTTTCCCCCTCCCTCTTTCTCATTTCATCAACCTTTTTTATTACTTTTATTAAAATTTTTTCAATTTTTTTTCTCTCAGTGTCTTTCAAAAATTTTTCCTTCTCACACTTTTCCTTCACAAAAAGAAGAAAATCAGAAAAATTCGGTTTTACATCACTTCTTGTTTTTTTATTAAAAATTTCCAGCGCTCTTAAGAATTCTTTTACATCTTTATCCTGGAGATACTCATCTCTTGAAATTGATAACTTTACCATTATTTTTCCCCTCTTCAATTTTTCCCTGACAATTTTTCTTATAGGAACTTCAAGGATATCAAATCCCTCTGGTAACGAGGTAAAAATCTCTATAAATCTATGATTCAATGAAGAGATTAGAATCTCAATTGTATTACCATCCAGAACCGTTCTTACCCTTCCAAATCCTGTCATACTTTTCATTTCTTTATTCTCCTTTTATACTCTTCTCTTTCCCTGTTGAAAATTTTTATAATTTCATCGCTTCTGTAATCAGGATATGTCCATGGAAGAGGTTCATAACTTCTTTCTCTGTAGATCAATGTTATCTCTGCAAAAACCCCTTCTCCGAGATATATCCTGTGGGAATAGTTCTTGAATGTGGAAAGGACTATGTTTTCAAGGGTTAGATATCCCGGGTCAATGTTCACACTCCTTTTCCCATCTTGAGAAAGTTGCTTCTCTATAGAATAGGAAAAATGTTTTAGAACAACTATTTTTTCTCTTTCTGATAGTGGCTCAAAAAATATAAAAATCCTCTTTAAGGGTTTACCCATTTCCTCACAATAGTAATCAGTGTGATGAAAATCCATCTCTTCCGTCTTTTTTGATACATTCCATTCTTTCCGGGAAAGAAGGTTTATAGCTTCTTCTAATCGGTCATATCTCTGATAGATGATACTGGCGAAAAAATATGCTGGGAGGGGATTTTTAGGATGACTCATATACCAAGCATCTCTCTCAGAAGAGAAATCTGCTTTTCTGCTTCATTAAGGGTCTCTGCTTCAGAGTAAATCCTTATAAGTGGCTCTGTTCCCGATGGACGCAGGAGAACCCAGCCTCCGTTATCAAGTCTGTATTTTTTACCATCTATATTTTCTATTTTTATTACTCTGTTCTTTCCAATTTTTTCAAAATCCTTCAATTCTACCTTTTTATCCGTAGAAATTGGTATATCTTTCCTCACCTGGAAATGGGGACCTATCTCGTCAAAAAGTTCCATCTTTAATCTTTCAATGCTTTTATCCCTGTAACATGCCATTTCAAGGAGCATCAATCCTGAAAATATGCCGTCCCTCTCCATTGAATTTATGGAAATTCCAAATCCACCGCTTTCCTCTCCTCCCATCAGACCATTCTCCTCAACCATTTTTCTTGATATGAACTTAAAACCTATAGGAGTTGTTACGCATTCAACCCCGTATTTTTTCGCCAGTTTATCTATCATGTCAGAAGTGGAGAAGTTCTTGAAAACCTTCCCCTTAATTTTTCTATCCTCAACGAGGTGTTTAAAAATGAGTGCGAAGACAATGTGCGGGGTCATAAATTTTCCCTCTCCGTCAACCACCCCCACCCTATCTCCATCTCCATCTGTGGCAATTCCTGCAAAGGCGCCTTCATCTACAACTGTTTTTGAAAGAAGAAAAAGGTTTTCCGCAGTCGGTTCGGGTCTTCCTCCACCGAAGTAAGGATTTATATCACCCCTTATTTCTATTACATCCCACTCAAGTGGTTCAAGAATGGTTTTTATGTAACCCCTCCCTGCTCCGTGCATTGCATCAACTACTATCTTTTTTGAATTTTCCATGAAGAGTTTCTGGTCAATAGTTCTTAAAAGGTGCTGGATATATGGGGATTTGAAATCCTCAACAGGAAGCTCAACCTTCTCTGTATCAGGAAGGTCAACTTTTTCAATGAGAGATTCTATTCCGCTTGTAGCCTCATTTTCAGCAGGACCGCCGAACTGGTTCTTTATCTTGAAACCGTTGTAAAAATAGGGATTGTGGCTCGCTGTTATCACAATACCACCGTCTAACTTTTTATCCATGATGTTCCAGGAAACCTCAGGGGTTGGACTTGGTTCGGATGAAATGCTCACAGAAATCCCTTTTTTCATAAGCACCCTTCCACATTCCTTTGCAAATTCCTCTGACATAAACCTCGTGTCATACCCGATTATTACCCTTTTAAAGCCTTTTGAATTCAGCCACTCAGCATAGGCAGAAGAAACCCTTTTCAGGTTTTCAAATGTGAAATCCTTCGCTATAACTCCTCTCCATCCATCTGTCCCAAACTTTATCTTCATAGATGTATTTTTATCATATTCCGATAAAAAGGTCAAAAATTTGCTCTGAAACCTGTCAGGATAAGGGTTTAATTCCATTTCAATGGAGCGACAAATTGCAAAATGCAGATTGCAAATTTTAAAATGAAAAATGGCAGGAAAACAATAGAGAATTTCAATTTTGCATTTTGCACTTTTCATTTTACATTTTG
>Ga0207433_10011225_pt1 | contig 13692 bp, 8 predicted proteins | sample YelNatPaOPGAMG01_FD_187559 | JGI IMG/M metagenome (GOLD analysis project Ga0207433, IMG submission 187559) | Hot spring thermophilic microbial communities from Obsidian Pool, Yellowstone National Park, USA - OP-RAMG-01 (SPAdes) (version 3) | ecosystem: Environmental > Aquatic > Thermal springs >... | reverse complement strand
GGCAATGCTCGACTATCTCGATCAGCGCAACCGCAACCCCAAACCCTTCCAGTGGCACGCCGACGCCGACCTCATCCTCAGGAAGATCGAACGCGTTTGTAAACGAATCTCTGACTCAGGACACTAGTACTCGTCAATCGACTAAACTAACTGTTGGCTGTTCGTGTGATTCGAAGTTGCCTCGAGGTAGACAAATGCAGGAGCCGCGCTTTTCAGCCTTGATTATCGGGAACGCCGAGTATCAGAACGCAACGCACCTTGGAAACCCTCTTAATGATGCTGATGACATGACTATCAAGCTGGCCGAGCTTGGATTTGAGACGACTACGTTGAAAAATGCGCAGTACGGCGAGATGAGATCTGCTCTCATCACCTTCGCGGAGGCACTAAAGGAGAGCAGTGTAGGTCTCTTTTTCTTTGCCGGGCATGCCTTCCAGCTTAGCGGCGAAAATTATCTGGCAGGCGTAGACACATCAGTTTCGTCAGATTATGCGGTTGAGCAAACTGCTGTCACGCTGAGCACGGTACTAGGTGCGATGAGGCACGGTTCAGTGAGGACTGGTCTCATCATTCTCGACGCGTGCAGGAACAATCCTTTTGTGGGCCTCGGCGGCAAGTCACGAGGCATGTCTGAGGATCTCGCACCAGTTTCGGCGCCTAAAGGAACGCTTATAGCTTTCTCTACCTCGCCGGGGCAAAAGGCGAGTGATGGACACGGAGGACGGAACGGTCGTTACACCGAAGCGCTTCTGAAGCATATCGACGCGCCCGAGATCCCGATTGAGACGATGTTCAAGCGCGTGCGAAGTACGCTAGACGAGATTACAAATGGCGGGCAGATGTCTTGGGAGCATACTTCTCTCGTTGGGGATTTCCGTTTCCAGCGTCGAGCCGCACCTGGCGCAGAGCGTTACGCGACGATGGCCCTGTCTGACAGCTTGTATCCCCGTAGCACGACTGCAGCCGGGCGATTGATCGAAGCGCTGAAATCATATACCTGGTATACCCAGAACCCTGCCATTCTTTCGTTTTCCCAAGAGGATGCTGCTGCAAGCTCTGTCGATGAATTGTTTATTGTCGGCAGAAATGTTTATCAGGCGGCGTGCGGGTCTGCTAACGAGGCTTTTACTTATATTTCAAAATTCAAGGAAAGAACCGCGACCCTGGCCAAAGCGCAGCGAAAGGCAATTCTGGACGGCATGCTGTATGAGATTTTCTTCAACTCCTTGGGAGAACATCGAGCACAACCCAAGTTAGGAGCCTTCTCCAGCGTCTTCCGAATGGTCACTGATGATGATCTTGTCGAAAGCTTTGCATTTATCCGCAACAGCCTACAGCCATATACCACTCGATACCACGTGATACCAGGTAGCCGTGAAATCGTAAATGTCACGATATCGGGAAATCCGACGGGGCGAGCTGGAGAGTACGTTGTGAGCGGGATATGGCTAGGCAGCACCAATGTCCTTCGTGAGATCGAGGACGGAGAACTGATGCCATACGTCGACCCTGCGGTCCGCAGGGGGATGATGCTTGGCTCATTCCGAGAGTTCCTTAGCGAACAGTTAGTGGTGCCTGTCGATCTGCTCCGCGTTACTCCTACCTTTGCATACAGTGGCGGCACTACGTTCAAGATTCCGCATACCCACACCGTGATGGTAGCCCAAACCCAAGGAATCACACGAGATCACCAGTTCGGGGCTGAATCGATTGTTTAGTACTCGGAAACGATATTTTCGCCGGTTGATGCCCAATCGCCAAAGCACTCATCGAGATCAAAAGGTCGTTTAGGGGCCCGGCTAGGCATCGACTTTTGCATTCAGACTAGTTACCGCGGAATTCCAACCCTAGCCAAATTTCAGGTTTATATTCGATGGGAAGGTAAGCGTTTCGTCTATATAGTCCTAGGCCGTTATTGGGGCTATAATTCGCTTTATTCATTGATTCGGGATCTTTTGGAATGCGTAAGGGTGAGGGCCACAGTGTAGGGGAAGTTCCAGCGCAGACAGTTACGGAAAAGCTGGTAGACGCAGCACGGGCGACCTGGGTTGATCGCCTTATTGATACTTCAAGACGTAACAACCTTCTGTTTTTTCGGTCCGTCCTCGGCGGTAGCATTGAGATTGAAAGGGGGAATCCCTATCTTCTAAAGCTGCTGGGTGGGGAAACCGTTCATGCTATTTCCTTGCTCCCGGATAGTCTCGAACGTCCTAACCGCATCCTCAATATTGCCCGAAAAGCACAGGAAAATCTGGAGGAGAAGGGGTTACAGACCCTCTACCTGGGCCTCGGCTTTGCAGTCTGGAAGGCTGAAGACGGTGGGCGCGATTATCGTGCCCCGGTATTTTTAATACCTCTTGAGTTCAAGCGTAGAGGGACCGAGTACAACAGTGTAGACGTCGCAATGGCAGGGGAGCCACGGATCAATCCGGTGCTTCTCCATATGCTCGAGCAGAGATTTGGTGTCCATATTGAGCCGGAAGAGTTATCGCCAGAGCAGGTTGAGGAAAGAGACATTGTCCCAACCGGGCGAAGGGCGACGAAGGATAAGACAAGCCTTGAAGATGTTTTAGCCCCTTACCGCGAAAAGCTTACCTATCTGGCTGAACGTGGGAGCGAAGTACCGGAATTCCGTACAGACCTCTCTGCCGTGGTTGGCAACTTCGCCTTTGCAAAAATGGCAATGGTCAACGATCTCAAGCATGCAGATTCTCTTCTCTCCGAGAATCAGCTCATTGCGGCCATTGCGGGCGACGAAAAGGCGCGAGCCCAAATGGCGTCGCAGCAGGTTGAGATTGATCCCCGTGCGCTCGACAATAATAGTCCCGACGATGAGTTTTGCGTGGTTGAGGCAGATTCGAGCCAGCAGTGCGCCATAAATGGTATAGCAACCGGACAAAGCGCGGTTGTCCACGGTCCTCCGGGAACAGGTAAGAGCCAGACAATTACTAACCTGATTGCGACGCTGGTCGGCCAGGGAAAGACTGTATTGTTTGTGGCAGAAAAACGCGCCGCACTTGAAGTCGTGCAGCAGCGACTGCACAGATCACGATTGGGGCATCTAGCCATCGATTTGCATGGAGCGGAACTCAGCCCCAAGAGAGTGATGGAGCGTGTAGCTGATACGCTTGCAACCGTCCGCCACGCAGGATTGCCTGATTGTGCAGGCCTTCATCAGCAGTTTGTTGAGCGGCGATCGCATTTAAATCAGCATGTCAGCCGGATGCATACGGTATCGCCTCGGACAGGAATGACTCTGTTTCAGATGTACGGCAAATTGCTGGATTTGTCGGTGGAGTCAAGCACCAACGTACGCTGGCGAGGGAGTGATCTGGAGAAGCTAGGCCCTGATGCAAGAAATGAAATCAAGGTTTTGCTCAGAGAGTTCGCGTCGTTAGCGAGTCTTGTGACTGGCACGGATCCATCTCCGTGGACAGGCATGATCTTCCGAGACGGATCTTCTGTGCAGGAAGCTATTGATAATGCTGCGAAGACTGTTCAGGAGGAGTTGCCGGCACTTCGGGATAGCTTAGGGGAAGTATGTTCGAACCTAGGGTTCGCGGTGCCACACAAATTCGATACGACCAGCGAGCTTGTCTCGCTTCTGCAGGCAGTATCGGATCGATTGGAACTCTATTCGGTAGAAGCTTTTCAAGCGGATCTTTCGCCCCTGATTCAGCAATTGCAGCGTGCCTCTTCGGGGTGGAAATCATTGTGGTTGTCGATCACTTCTCGTGAGTTCAAGGCCGCAGTTCGGCAGGGAACGGTATACCGCAAGGGGGGGAAGGTATCTCCCAGGCAGCTGCTCGGCGAATTGCAGGGCCTCGTTGAAGAGTCCACTCGCTGGCGCGAGCTTAGCAATGGTTTGAGCGTGCCAAGTAAATGGTCTTCGCTGCAGAATCTTGTGGCTCGCTATCAGCAAGCGCGACGCCAGGTCGAGTTCCTACAGAAGCTGCGGGGGGCACAGTGGGATGGCCTAAACTTCGATGAATTGGTTGCAATAATTGGCCCGTTTGCCGCGGATCAGACAACCCCCTATCGCCTTCTTAAACTGACCGAAATTGAAACAAAACTGAACGCTGCTGGGCTTCAGCGCCTGCTGGGGGACATTCGAAACCGAAAACCTGCCCCGGAATACTGGCCTGACAGCTTCGATCACGCGTGGATGAACTCAGCCATCGATGAGCTGGCGATTCATGATTCCAGCGTCAAAGGGTTTGTGGGCAGTACGCATAACGAATACGTCGAGGATTTTAAGCAACTCGATGGCGAAAGGCTGAAGGTTGCTGTTGAGCGTGTCCGCCGAGCCCATGCTATACGCGCAATCAAGGCCATGAATGACCATCCTGCCCAAGAATCATTGATCAAGGCAGAGGCCGCCAAGGTGCGACGCCATAAGCCGCTTCGGGCGCTCTTCGGCGAGGCATGGGAAGTGTTAACCGCGGTGTGTCCTTGCTGGATGGCCAGCCCGCTATCTGTCAGCCAGTTGATCTCCCGGGGTGCTCGCTTTGACTACGTCATCTTCGACGAGGCGTCGCAGGTGCTGCCAGAGGATGCTGTTCCTTCCATCATGAGGGCAAAGCAGATCGTAGTCGCTGGGGATAATCAACAGCTTCCGCCCACTGGATTTTTTGCTTCTGGCCTAGCTGATGACGAAGAGGGGGAAAGCGCCGCTGCAGGGTTCGAAAGCCTGCTCGACATGATGCTGCCCTTCGCAAAGTCATTTCATCTGAGTTGGCACTATCGTAGTCGCGATGAAGCTCTCATCGCATTTTCGAACCACCATATATATAAGGATCGCCTTGTTACATTCCCCGGCCCCGGTGGTCAGGTTGCAGTCTCTCATGTGCTTGTGAACCACATTCCAGACGCGGATGGACAGGAGGAAAGCTCTGCTGAGGAAGTGAGGCGAGTTGTCCAACTCGTCATTCAGCATGCACGTGAGAACCCGGAACGCACGCTGGGTGTCATTTCCATGGGCATCAAGCATGCGATGCGCCTGCAGGGGGCATTAGATCAGGCGCTGAAGAGCCATCCGGATCTCGCCGACTTCTTTGATCCCGATCGGGCAGAAAGATTCTTTATCAAGAATCTGGAACGCGTTCAGGGCGATGAGCGCGACAGCATCATCATTAGTGTTGGATATGGGAAGAATCGCGCGGGCGATTTGCCTTTGCGATTCGGCCCTATATTATCTGCGGGTGGCCGCAGGCGACTGAACGTTGCCATCACTCGCGCTCGCGAAACGATGACAGTTGTATCCTCTTTCTCTTATCTCGATATTGACGCGACCAAGGTCAGGGAAGGGACGGGCCTCGAGTTCCTGAAGAATTTCCTTCAGTATGCAGCGAGCGATGGCAAGCTGATCACCCAGAACGAAATCACGGGCGAGTCGATGAATGAGTTCGAGACCGACATTTATACAGCTCTTGAGGCTCGTGGGATGAAGCTCGTGCCGCAGGTGGGATGCTCGCAATTCCGTATCGATTTCGGCGTGTGCCATCCGGAGGAACCGGGACGATTCGTCCTGGCCATCGAGTGCGATGGCGCCACCTATCACTCGAGTGCGACAGCTCGCGATCGTGACCGGCTGCGTCAGCAGATGCTCGAAAATCTCGGCTGGACATTTCACCGAATCTGGTCCACGGATTGGTTCTTCCGCCGCAGCGAGGAAATTGAACGGGCTTGGAACGCGTATCAAATGGCCATTCGAAACGCGGACGAGTATGGCAAGCCGCGGCAATCGCCGGCTCCAGAGGCAGATGAAGAGGTCCTGTACGACGACGGTGTGGTTCAGAATTCCCGGCGCAACGTCCCGGTACCACCCATTCCCAAGCGTAACAATATTGGAGAATACACTTCGAGAGAATTGAAGAGTCTCTATGAATGGGTGCTTTCCGACGGTGTTCTTCGAACTCACGATGAGATCGCCGATGAGATGTTCAGTGCCCTTCCGTTCAGCCGTCGTGGAGCCCGGATTGAAGCAGCTTTACGGCAAACGATCGCTCTTTGCGACAAGAGCAGCCAACGGTAGGAATGCCGGGAAGCAATTTTTTCCATGAGGTTCATCCAGGCGGCCCCGGTCTCTCAGCAGTCATCGCTCCTGTTTCAATTCGGAGATTGTCGCTCAAAACTGGACAAACTTATTGATATCAGGTGATCGAAATTCGGGGCGAACGGACTAGGTCGCTCAGGGAGGCCTTTCAGGCAAGCGATCAGAGTTGTTCAATTCGCCCCTACTAAAGTGACTGGCGAAGCCCGAGCTTATGACCGGCCCAGGCCTCCCGTAGCAGAGCCATTATTATGCCTGTCGCCACCAATCGTGCGCGCTGAAGGGATTCAGGCGACCATCAGCAGAGCTTCTACTTTCTCAGCAGCTGTGTCCTGCATGTGCGGCAAAACATGTGAGTAGACTTCGAGCGTGAAAGCTGCGCTCGCGTGCCCAAGCTGTTCACTGACGATTTTTGGTGAAACCCCGGCGGCCAAAGCAAGCGTGGCTGCTGTATGCCGCAGATCGTAAATGCGGATATTCGGTAGACCTGCTGCCCGGAGGAACGGCTTGAAATACCGGGTCACAAGCCTGGTCTCGCGAATCGGGCCACCAAAGTGCGCAGTGAAAACCAGGTTACTTACTCCAGGGCCGACTTCTGCGGCAGACTCATGCAACTGAAAGAGAATCGCGACAACCCAATTGTGAAGTTTGATCATTCTCCGGCTGCGCCTCCGCTTCGTGTCCTCGAATGCCCATCCTCCTTTCTTCCATCCAAGAGTCTTCGAGACACTCACAATGCCGCGCGCGAGATCGAAATCCGACCACGTGAGTGCAAGGTATTCGCTCGGCCGCATCCCGGTTGTGATGGCAAGGGCAAACAGGCCCTCGTATTTGTGCCCGGAAATTGCTGCAATGAACTGCCTGGACTGCGCGATATCCAGAACAGTGAAGTGGCGCCTGGACTCCCGCGGCAGATCAACGTCTTCCGCCGGGTTTGCCAGAAGCAGCTTCCAGCGGACAGCTTGCGTCAATGCCGAGGAGAGGACTGCATGGGTGTAGCGGATAGTGCGCGCGGAGAGTCTTCGGTCAAGCAATTCGCTATAGAGCGTCTGGATTTCTGCTGCCGAAAGCTCCCCGAGCGGGCGCGCACCGAGCCGTGGGAAGATGTACACCGCATTCGTCGCATTTCCGCTTCAGCGCCGCCCATGACGCTAACCGCGACTTTTGCCTGAGGCTCTCGTAATCGCTTTCGATGAACTGGGTGAGCAGGTTTTGCGATGCTTCCGGCAGCCGACTTGTCCTGTTACCCCTCTTGCTGATCTTCGGGAGCAGCCCCAAATAACCTGAACCATAACGTTCCCTGGCAGACCTATACTGCGCTATCCAGAGGCGCAATGTTCTGGCCGGCATGCTGCACGACAGCCGATCCCCCGCGAGATGTCGCCTGACAGTATCGAAGCGGCGATTCGCAATGGCAAGATCCAGTTCGCTGGCCGCAGCAAGGAGCAGGAATGCCTCGCTGTGTACATCTGTCGATTCGCAAAGCCGCCCGTCGATACTGCGGACACTGATCCCCGCGCAACTCTCGCGATTGACAACCTCGCAGGCCGCAGCAATCTCCGTTGTAGCAAAGACGCGAACTTGTTCTGGCTCGGCGATTGGGGCTACATTGAGGTCTACGTAGATGGCGCCGCTGGCGATCAGCATATAGATTTCGTCTGGCTCCGCGACCCCACGAGTCCTTTCCAGCAAGTTCAGCAAGCTTATTCCCGGTTCTGTTTCGATCGCGCCAATAACCGCCGGATTCACTGTATCTGGGGGATTCGCAGAGCCAAATCGCAGATAGTCCTCCAGAAACTGGAGATTTCTTTGGAGAACCCAGTTGACTTGGGCTGCAGACCAAACCTCATAGGCTAATCCAACCGTTGCCGCGTGTTCCTCACCGGGGATACAGCGCCACTTGCCGCCAACGTCGCGAGAATAGCGATTGGGATTCCGGCTGGCAAGCGCTTCGAGATCCTCCTCGGTTTTGCATTCGATCCAGCAAGCTGAACCCTCTCGAAGCACAAAATAGTCGGGAGTGTGCATGACCGAAAGGCGTCTACCATTTACTGCGCGATAGACGAGCGGAATGGACGGAGGCTGGTCGTAATACTCGAGTACCTGGGAATCGTATTCCGCTTCATAGATAAAGGGCAACTCGACGCGGTGGCTCTCGAATTGAATGGTGACGCCCATTTTCCGGCTCGGATAGCGGCCGGCGACGTTCCGGCGTCCGCCGCCAACACAACGCGCAGGCCGCCCGGATCGGATCGCGGCAATTGCCTCACGCGCCGTTTGCGTCAAACGGAGCCGCGAACACCAGCTACGAAAATCAGCCTCGTCGAGCAATCCACCTCCATAGCCGGAGGATGTGAGACGCCGTTAATCTACTTCCGGGCTTGCGAACTACGCTCGTTCTTCCGCGCCAACGTGTACCTGCGACCGGCTTCTGACAAGAGTCCCTGAAGAGTGCGACCGTTGTGGATCGCATTTTCGACGTCCTGCGCCAGACCTTCGGGCACGTAAACTGCGAACCTGCGATCCCCCTTACGACCGTACAAGGCGTAGCTGGAGTGCCCTTGGCCTGACTCACAGAGCTGGCAATTTTCCCGAATACAGGGGCTCTTCCGCAGGGACAAAGATCCAATGGCCACTGGCCAGAGCTTCCCAACTTCCGTTTGAAACCAACGTCTGACTTGTTCGGCTGTCTCTGCGCGCTTCATGTATGGGTGCATATTCGCACACATCCATATTCAACTCAAGGAAAAGATTTGAAACCGTGAGAGTGGGAGAAACGGTTTGGTTACGGGTGTGAGACTTAAAGAAAAGACAGCCGGTCAGTCGCCTGGTCGATTGCGTACCCGATTGCGCTGTAGCCCCGCAATCTGCGCTCGTACATTCTTGCCAGCATCGGGACCCCGTTGTCGATGTAATCATAGACTTGCACGACGCGCTTGTTGTCGTGGAGACGATGGAGACGGCCAGCATATTGCTGCAGTGTCCCCTTCCAGGAGATAGGCATGGCAAGAAACAATGTGTCCAGGCGCGCATCGTCGAATCCTTCGCCGATATAGCTTCCTGTTGCCAGAATCACCCGCGATTCGTCGTCTGGTGCAGCCGCCATAGCCTCTGCGGTCAGCCGGCGCTGCTTCTTGCCCATGCCGCCCTTCAAAACAAAAACGTGTTGGGCGGCGCCACTGAGTCTTGTTGCGAAATACTGTAGATGCTCCGTCCTGCCAGTCAGGAGCAGAGGCGAACGTCCTGACTCGATGGCGTGTACGATGTCGTCGGCGATCATTGCATTGCGCAACGCATCATTCGACAGCGCCCCGTAGACGTCCTGAATCGTCACTTCGGTGAGATCGGGCGGCATCCGGAAATCCGTGTGACGGGGAACCACCCTATGTTCGAAAGGGTTCATTTCCGCCATTGCCTTGGCGCTCATGCTGAACCGGACAGGGCCACACTGCATATAGATAATTGGATGGTGCCCATCTTTTCTAGTCGGGGTAGCGGTCAGACCGACGACATATTTTGCTTTCACCTGCTTCATCACCTGCTCAAACGTAAACGCAGATATGTGGTGGCATTCATCGACGATGACTTGGCCGTATTCAGCAACAAAGTCCTTTACGGCTTCTCTCTGATAGAGGCTCTGAATGACCGCGACATCGATGCGCCCTGTCCGGTGCATTTTTCCGCCGCCGATATGCCCAATCGAGACTGCGGGCATATTCAGGAACATCGCCAGCCGTTCCTGCCATTGATCGAGTAGTTGTTGCCGATGAACCAGAATCAAGGTATTGACCTTGCGCTTTGCAATCAGCCACGCCGCCACGGCCGTTTTCCCAAACGCCGTCGGGGCGCAGAGAATTCCCTCGTCGTGGACGCTGATCCCTGCGACAGCCTCCTCTTGGACGGGCCGAAGCTGACCATTGAATTCCGCTGTAATAGGTGTGCCTGCGAACCGTTCGTCCCGAACTTTGGGCCGGATGTTGTGCGCCTGCAAAAGGGCCATTACCTCTGTTAGACACCCTCGCGGTACGGCAATGTGCTGGGGAAAATCCAAACCGCACGCGATCACGCGCGGTTTGGCATATGTCGGAAGCCGCATCGCCTGCGCCTTGTAAAACTCCGGGTTCTGGAATGCCGCCAGCCTGAGCAGACGATTCAACATGGCCGGTGGCAGGCCCTGCTTATCCACGTAAAGAAGATTCGCGCGGACGATCTGTACCGTTTCAGGGAGTGGTCCCTCAATCGGCCGCACCATCCGCCTTCGTGAAGGTGGCAATGTCCAGGGATCTTGTGCATCTTCGTCATCGGCAATACTGATGCGAACCCCGATCAAATCGCCATTGCGTTGGGCATCGGCGATGACATCTTCCGCGGCTGTGGTAGACATCCGTCGAGTCGTAGAAAGAAACCCCCACTGATCCGGATACGGACGGAGGCTGGCATCGATGAAGACACTGTTGTCCGACTTGCGCGGTGCAAACTGCAAGGGAAGCGCAATCAGGTTTCCGAATCCGCCTTTGGGCATCGTGTCCTGGTTCGGGAAGAAGCGGTCATAGGAATCGAGGCCTAGTTGATGCCGGCGTTCCATAGTCCGCGTGAGAACCGCGCATCCAAGTTTGCGTGCGGTGTTTGCCGGAATTGCATGTTCAAAGAAGATCCAAACATGGCCACCATTTCCAGAGCGCGAGCGTTCCAGGACCGCTGGCACGTTTAACTCCTGGCATGTATCGAGAAACGCGCGAGAGTCGTCGGTCCATGTCTTCTTATCGAAATCCACGGCAAGAAACCAACAGGTCTCGTCCGGGAGTAGAGGGTAAATGCCAATAGTCTCTTTTCCGAGAAGATGATTCTCGATAACCACGTCGCTCAACGGGAGGAATTTCCGTGTATTCCGATCAACCTTCTTACGATCCTCCGGCCTGCTTGAGTTGATGGCTTTCCAATCTTTCAGCGCCGCTGGAGAGTATCCAGACCGGCCGTCGGAATTCTCCCATCGCCGCGCATAGATATCTTCTCTCCCGCGAAACAGGCTCCGGAAGAGCGCGATCCGTTTGCGAGCGCGTTCCTCCTTGTTTTCCACTGCCGCTGGCGTGATCGTTTGAACCGGACGTGCATCGTCTGGTACGAACTGTGGAACAGCGATGCCGTGAGCGGCCAGTACACGGCGCAGCCTCGCATTCTCTTCCCGCAGCCGCTGGTTCTCCTCGTCGCGCTGCTCGAATGAAACCGATTCTGAACTTCTGCTGGCCATCTCCGGCTCACTGCTCCATGCCACCCACCAGAACGTTTTCGAGAAACTCGCGCACGTTGTCGAAGACCGCAGCGATGTCCATCCGCAGCCCACATTCTTCAGCGAGCGCCCGGAAGGGCGTTTGCCATTCCGGCGGCGGTACACTCAAGCTTGTTGGCAAAGCGTGAGTCCCCCTTCGATCAAAGGTCAGATGCAATGCGTTGATCACCCTCCGCCGATCAAGTTGGTTGTCTGCAATCAGAAGAGCCAGATCCACCAGATCCTTCACCCGGCTATTCGGTGAGCTTCGCGGAAGCGTGTAAGCGTGAATCTTCTCGGCGAATTGCTGTTCCCGAGAGATCATCCGTACACGTGGCTTTTCGATTCCTGCAAACCCTAGCCAGTCATGGCACTCGGCGGTTTCGAGAGGCTGTATCACCACATCACCAACGCCTGCGTCGAGATGAAACCGAGCGAAGATCCTTCCATCCATACGCGTCTCGACCGAATAGCGAGCGCCCCCGTAAGGGGCCGCAGTTATATCCATAACGGGTGGTCCAATCGTGTACTCGAACCAGTCATCGAATGAAACATCGGCCATCGCCTGCAGCATCTCTCGTATCGCTCGGACTGGATCGCTACCTTCCACTGTCCCTACGACCCGCTGCAAGGTTAGGTCAATATCGATTGTGGATCGAGCGGACTTGAAACGAAGCTCCAGCGCATAACCACCCTTCAACACCCAAGGCGTCGGATCTTCCCGGAATAGCCGCGCCAGCAAACGATCAAAGGATACCTGACGTCTGAGACGATTGATATCGATCTGTTCCGCCTGGGACATGCTCTTCAGGCGTTCTTCCAGGGCTCTGCGAAAGGCTCCCGCAGTAGCATAAGTTCTCGGAATCGCCATTATGCGGCCCGCCGTAGTACATCTTCGACCATCTTGCGTGCGGTCTCGCTCAGTTCCGCGTTCCGAAGTTGCTGGCGCGCGATCAGACCGCGGTCAACAGCCTGCCGCAGCGCCTGACGTATGAACGTCCGCTCTACCGTGCCGGCCTCTATCAGGTCAAGAATCGTTCGGAGCGGCCGAGTGTATTTGTAGCCAGGTCCGGCCTGTATTTCGCTCTTGAGCAGGTCGCGATAATGGAGCACGACTATGCCAGGGATATCGCTGTTACGCCGGAAGTTCGTCGGAACGGTCATTTGGAGCTTCGCCGGATTTAGGTCTGACAGCTCATAGAGGCTCAGCGCCGTCTGATGACTGTAAGCCCCTTCTACCTCTTCCTTCCGATTCCTGGACCAGAGCGACCAGAGCACAAGATCGGGCCGATCCGGCGTCGGGAATAGCGCCAGACGGTAAATGCCGCGGTGTTCCCGGATCCAGTTCCCGGCCTGCACATGGTAGGGATGCGTATTTTCGGCGAATCCGGCCGCCTTGGCCTGCTTCGTAGTGAAGAAGCCTTGCTGTTGCTCGGCGATATCGAAGAGCCGCCGCGACGCCTCTCTGTGAGACATAGCCATTGCACAATACTACAACTTTCTTGGTGTTTTGTCAGCCATGAAAACCGGTGGCCTTAGCCACCCTCGCAAGCTGCGCTCCCGGCAAGGTTATGCTTTCAGCGCCTTGTTCCCAGAAATCCGCGATCTGTCCACAATGAAGGGTTTGCTGGATTAGAAGCGGCAAGGTTATGGTTTCCTAGCGGCAAAGTTATGCTTTAAAGCACATGGAGTGGGCTGGTACCAACGGCGTTCGCGGAGCGGAGGGCTGATTTTTCCACTCGGATCGCGGCAGCCAGTGCGGCAGCGAGGACTTCCGCCAGTTGCTCGACCGGCACGGCATTCGGCCGACGATGAGCCGCCGAGGCAACTGCTGGGACACTCCGTGACGGAGACGCTGTTCGGATCGCTGAAGTTCGAACGGCTGCACGGGGAACACTTCTTAACCACTCGTGCGGCGAAAGACGCCGTGCTGAACTGGCTGTTCTGCTATAACGGCCAGCGCATGTACTCCACACTGAATTACGTCAGCCCTGCGAAGTACGAGCAGAACTGGCAACACTCACAGCAGGGCCGTGGAACTGAAGGTGAGATGGAAAGGGTGGAAAAGCCGATAAAGCCGTCTCTCCCACCCTTCCCACAGATCTTGAAAATCGCCTGCGGCGATCCGCACATTTTTACGATCGCTCACTACCGCGGGAACATATCCCTCCAAACCAGCTCAGTTATTCGCCATGTACCCTAAGGAGCCTCTGATTAAGTTCCGAATCCGCGTCATTGGCGTCTAATGATGTAGGAGTAACGAGGACGCGATGCGCCAGATAACATTTGCCTGCCAGCCGAGTTTCGAGAAGTATTCCCGACCCAGTCGCCGAGAGCAGTTTCTGAGCACCATGGAGGCTGTGGTGCCGTGGAC
>Ga0207433_10011223_pt1 | contig 13694 bp, 8 predicted proteins | sample YelNatPaOPGAMG01_FD_187559 | JGI IMG/M metagenome (GOLD analysis project Ga0207433, IMG submission 187559) | Hot spring thermophilic microbial communities from Obsidian Pool, Yellowstone National Park, USA - OP-RAMG-01 (SPAdes) (version 3) | ecosystem: Environmental > Aquatic > Thermal springs >... | reverse complement strand
GGTTCATCAACGACCAGCAACCTTCCATTATAGAAAAATCCGATCCTTGTGCATCTCTCCATTTCATCTATATAGGGAGTTGAAATAATGATAGTGATATTTTCACCCAACAGTTCATAGAAAAAATCCCACAATTCACGGCGCGATAACGGGTCAATACCGGTTGTTGGCTCATCAAGTATGAGCAAATCTGGTATATGGATTATTGATATTGTTACCGCGAGTTTCTTCTGCATACCGCCGGATAAATGCTGGGCACGACGGTTTAAGAATTGTTTGAGATTGGTAATCTCAAGGAGTCTTGACCTTCTCTTTTCAAATTTATCTCTATCCACATTATACATCTTTGCAAAGAACTCAAGATTTTCATTCACGGTCAAATCACCATAGAGTGAAAAATTCTGAGGCACAACACCTATTTTCTCTTTTATTAACTCTGGATTCTTCAGGATATCATTATTTAGAATAGCAACTTCGCCCGAATCAGGTAATAGAACCCCGGATAAAACCCTTAATAATGTTGTTTTCCCTGCACCATCTGGTCCAATGATCCCGAAGATTTCATTTTCATAAATTGTGAGGTCTATATCTTTCAATACAAAATTTTCTTTGAATCTCTTGCTGACCTTCTTTACTTCAACGACGGTCTTCCTCAATGACCCTTGCCTCCGCAGTCATTCCTGGCAACAATTTTGTATCCGTATTCGGAATGGTAATCTTCACAGCAAATACAAGATTAGCCCTCTCTTCTCTGGTCTGGATGTTCTTCGGTGTAAATTCTGCCTCAGAAGAAATCCAGGTTATCTCACCATTAAAAACCGAAGAGGGATAGGCATCAACAAACACTTCTGCCTTTGAACCGAGATGGACCCTTCCAAGGTCTTTTTCCATAATATATATCTTCAACCTGGCGGTCTTCAGGTCTCCAATCTTCAATATCGGTGAACCCGAGTTTACAAGCTCACCGGGCTCATAATATTTACTCAATACAACCCCATCAATAGGACTTGTGATAAAGGCATTTTCTAATTGGGTATTGATCAGTTCTATCCTTGCCCTTGCCTGTTCAATTAGAGACTTTGCACGTTCTTCCTGAATGAGCATAAGTTCATATTGTGTCTCAATCGCTTCAAGTTCCTTATCAGAAACATCTCCAGTTTTATGGAGATTCCGAATCCTATTTAGATTTTTTAGTAATTCTTTTTTATTAATCATAATCTCTTTCAAAGATTGTTCTGCATTTAAAAGCCCGGCATTTGCCTCATCTTTTTGTATGAGCAATTCCTTATGTTCAATTATGATAAGCGTGTCACCACAACTGACATTATAAACTTCTTTGACCCTGATCTCTTTTATCCTTCCAGGAATTTTTGATGCAATATTCACTTCATTGACCTCAATGATACCAGAACCCTTTAATTCATTATGCTCTTTCTTTCTGAAAAATATTAAGACCAAAATGACGATAATAAGGACTAAAATGATAAAAATTATATTTTTTCTTTCCATACATAAAGTATATTCCAGAATTTTCACAATGTCAATTAAATTAAATACTGGCTGCTCCCCACTTTTTATTTAACCTTTGGACATGCTTTTTGAAGTTGAATAGGTAAAGAAATTCAAAAATACACATAAAAAATCGCCTGGATCTTTTCAGGTGATATTTGTAGCCGTATTATTCATACTATTTTTGATAAATTACGCTCAAATGCAATTCTAAAGCGGATTTAAGCCAAGAGGTGTGGCGGCCGGCCACTACGCCTTTGATGCATGATACAGGATACACGATGCAGGATACAAGATGTTTCCTTGATTCATGATACAGGATACACGATACATGATAAAGGATTCAATATGTAGTGGTCAAGCTTGCTTGACTTCTTTCCACTACATTTTTTTATTATGTGTTTATACCAAGACTTCAAGTTTTTATCGCGGTTGGAAACCGCCTTTTTGTTTTTTTCTTTTTGGGGATTGCTTCGCCCGCCTTCGGCGGGCTCAATGACAGAAGGAGTAAGTTAGGCTCAATGACTTTTAGAATGAATATTCCGGAGGAGGAAAAATTTGGGAGTGGTTAGGATTAATCAACCCCTTGAATTAAGATTAAATCTGGATATAATTATAAAAATGAATCATCATAGCGAATTTTTTCCTAATAATAGGTCAGAAAATTTAATTTTTAAGAGAAGGAGGTTTAAAATATGGCTTCTAATGACCTGGAATTTTTAAGACAAAAACTCGGGAAAAAGGGCTTTGAACGGCTAACAAAGATAAATAATCCTGCACTTTATGCCTTTTTGGCAAAATATCTTGCATTATGCAACCCTGACCGTGTCTTTGTCTGCACTGATACACCCGAGGATTTTGAATATATCAGGCAGGCTGCTATAAAGAATGGCGAAGAAAAAAAACTTGCCACCCCTGGGCATACAATCCATTTTGATAATTATGGTGACCAGGGAAGGGACAAAAAGAATACGGGTATATTAATACCAAAGGGCAAAAAACTCGATGAGGCGATAGAAACAAAAGACCGTGATACTGCACTCGTTGATATCCATGAAATCTTAAAAGACATAATGAAAGGAAAAGAGGCATTTGTATGCTTTTTCTGTCTCGGACCAACAAATTCAGAATTTTCAATCCCTGCGGTCCAGATAACAGATTCAAGTTATGTTGCTCATAGCGAGACAATCCTTTACCGGCCCGGGTATCAAGAATTTATAAAACAGGGGGAAAAAGCACGGTTTTTCAAATTCGTCCATTCCCAGGGCGAACTTGATGAGAGAAAGACCTGTAAAAATCTTGATAAACGAAGGATTTATATTGACCTTGAAGAGGACATCGTCTACAGTACCAATACCCAGTATGGTGGGAATACTATCGGATTAAAGAAACTCGCAATGAGATTAGCAATACATCGTGGGTCAAAAGAAGGATGGCTCACCGAGCATATGCTGGTGATGAGGGTAAATGGTCCTAATAATAGAAAGACTTACTTCCTTGGTGCATTCCCCTCCCTGTGCGGAAAGACCTCTACTGCAATGCTTGAGGGTGAAAATATCGTCGGCGATGATATTGCATATTTAAGGAAGAAAGACGGCATAGTAAGGGCTGTAAATGTAGAAAAAGGTATGTTTGGAATCATTCAGGGTGTGAATTCTAAGGATGATAAGTATCAATGGGAAGCACTCCATTCCCCTGGTGAAATAATCTTTTCCAATGTTCTGGTAACACCTGAAGGTTATGTGCACTGGATAGGGAAGGATGGAGAAATTCCTGAAAAGGGTGAGAATCATTCTGGTGAGTGGTTTAAAGGGAAAAAGGATGCCAATGGAAAGGAAATTCCTGTCTCACATCCAAATGCCCGATTCACAATTGCCCTTGATTTTTTCAAAAACCTTGATAAAGAGGCATTAAATAATCCACAGGGTGTTGAAGTTGGTGCAATTGTCTATGGTGGCAGGGATTCTGATACCTGGGTCCCTGTTGAAGAGGCGTTTGACTGGACACACGGCATCATCACAAAAGGTGCCTCTCTTGAATCTGAAACGACTGCTGCCACCTTAGGAAAAGAAGGGGTCAGGGAATTCAATCTGATGTCCAATCTTGACTTTCTCCCAATCCCGATCAGTAAATATATTGAGGCAAATCTGAAATTTGGAAATGGACTGAAAAAAACACCAAAAATATTTGGTGTCAATTATTTCTTAAAAGATAGTAATGGAAAATTCTTGAATGAAAAGACCGATAAAAGGGTGTGGTATAAATGGATGGAACTGCGTGTTCATAATGATGTGAACGCAATAAAGACACCGACTGGTTTGATCCCTGAATATGAGGATTTGAAAAAATTATTCAAACAGGTTCTGAACAAGGATTACACATTTGAAGATTATACAAAGCAATTTACCGTGCGCATCCCTGAACATCTTGCAAAGATTGACCGCATCGTGAATATATACAATACAAAAGTAATTGACCCGCCAAAGATTTTATTTGATGTCCTTGAAGAACAGAGAAAGAGACTCCTTGAATACCAGAAAAAATACGGGAATTACATAAAACCAGAACAACTTAAATAGAAGTTAACCCAACAAAAAAGCCCCTTCAGTTACGAAGGGGCTTTTTATTTTTAAAAAATTAGTGCCGGAAATGGCGATAACCGGTAAAGACCATTGCAATATCATATTCATTACACGCCTGTATCACCTCTTCGTCCCTTTTTGAACCACCGGGTTGAATTACCGCTGTTATCTTACCCTTTGCTGCTGCATCAATACCGTCGCGGAATGGGAAGAATGCGTCTGATGCAAGAACCGCACCATCCGCCTGTTTGCCCGCCTGTTTTACTGCAATCTCAACCGCACCGACACGAGAAGTCTGACCACCACCTATCCCCACTGTCCTTCCTTTGTTAGCGATAACAATCGCATTTGACCTCACCCATTTTACAACCTTCCAGGCAAAATTTAAAGCCTCTGCCTCATAATTGCTCGGTGCCCTTTTTGTAACAACCTTCCATTCGCTAAAATCTTTATTATCCGCATCCTGGACAAGTATTCCACCAAAGACCGATTTAAAAGTAACCCTGGGTAGAATTTCGGGCGATACCTTTACCAATCTCAAATTCTTTTTGGTTCTGAGGATATCAAGGGCTTGGGGCTCATAATCAGGTGCTATTATAACCTCATAAAAAATCTTTGCTATCGCTTCAGCAGTCTGGGCATCAAGAGTCCTGTTCAATCCAACAATACCACCAAATGCCGAAACAGAATCAGCCATATATGCCCTTTCATAAGCCTCACTAACTGTCTCACCAATGGCAACACCACAGGGCGTCTGATGTTTGATGATCGCGCAGGCAGTTTCAGAAAAATCCATCGCGGCGCCGAATGCTATCTCAGCATCAAGAATGTTATTGTATGAAAGTTCTTTACCACCAAGGATTTCAAATTTTTTCTTTAATAATGGATTCAAATAGAATCCTGCTTTTTGATGGGGATTCTCACCATAACGCATTGGAATAAATAATTCTGCACCTGAAGAAAAATAATTCCTTTCGCTGAAATCAGGGTTAAAATATTGGGTAATTACCGCATCATACCAGGCGATGTAATCAAATGCCTTACGTGCAAGATTCAGTCTGTATTCTTCATCAAATTTATTCTCCCGCAATACCTTTATCAAATCATCGAACTGGCTTGAAGAGAATACCACACCAACCTTTTTATAGTTTTTTGCTGCAGCACGGATGAGCGTTACACCACCAATATCGATAAACTCAATCATTTCATCAAGGGTCTTATTTTCTTGATTGAAGAATGGATACAGATTACAAACAACGATACTTATTTCTCCGGTCTCAAGGATTTCTTTTGCAATCCGCTGGCTCAATGTCTTCACCCTTTCGCTCTCGGTGCCACCGGTATAGTCAGATATCTTTATTGCCTGTATACTGTTATCACTCAATAATTTCTGGGTGCCACCTGTGGCAATTATGTCATAACCGAGTTCCTTCAAATTTTTTGCTAATTCTATAATTCCCTGTTTATCAGCAACTGAAATCAATGCTTTTTTATTCATTTTACGCTCCATATTTTTTTAATTTTAACGAATGGGCAAGGAGCAAAGACATCAGTTCCATTGCCCGCATAATACCCAGACTACCATTTATACAATTCCTTTCAGTAAATCTCATCTTATCAGCAAAGATATAAGGAGAGTATAATAAAACTGGATTTGGATGCCAGGAATGGGAATGGAGTTTTGTCGGTGTGGAATGGTCTGCGGTTATGCATAAGACATCGGGTTTGAGATTCAATATTTCTGGAACAAATCGGTCAAATTCTTCAATCGCTTTTATCTTTGCCACCTGATTGCCGTCCTCGCCTGCCTTGTCTGTTGACTTGTAATGTAGATAAAAGAAATCAAACTTTGTATAATTTGCCTTCAGTGTCTCAATCTCGTCATTCACTGTATCACCGGTGGGTAAAACTTCCATACCTACAATCTTTGCCAGTCCACGATACATAGGATAGTTTGCAACTGCAGCGCTTTTTATTCCATATTTACTATTCATTCCTTCAATCTCAGGGAGGCGGGCAAAACCCCTTAATAAAATATAATTTGCCTTTTTCTCATCCTTGAGAATCTCCTGGCATTTCTTAATAAATCTATTCACAACATCAGCACTATGCCTTGCCTCAGGAGTCTTTGGCTCAGCAAATACTAAAGGTAGATTATCCTTTTGTGGGTCTGCATCGGTCAACTGGTCAGAAAGTCCGCTATTTTTAAATATGACCACAAATCTGTGCTCTTTTGCAGGTTTGATCAAAACCTTTATCCCTTCTATCTCTTTTATACTCTCCTGTAGTTTGCTGCAGATTCTAACACATTCTTCGCTCGATATCCTGCCTGCCCTTCTGTCAATTATTATCCCTGATTTATCAATGGTGGCAAAATTTGCCCTGACTGCAAGGTCATCCTTTTCCATATCAAGACCGATACCGAGTGCCTCAAGCACACCCCTGCCAATCTGATATTTTATCGGGTCATAACCGAATAATGCAAGATGTGCAGGACCGCTACCCGGGGTGATTCCAGGGAATATCGGTATCGTCAATCCAAGACTGCTTATGATGCTCAATCTATCAAGGTTTGGGGTCCTTGCCTTTTCCAGTGCGGTCGCATCAGGATCAGGTAAATCACCAAGACCATCAAGGATTACAAGCAAAATTCTCTTTTCATTTTTATTTATCAGTTCTTTAAGTATCTCTTCCATAACCAAATATAATCAGAAAATGGGCGGTGTCAAGCAGGGTAAATTGTAAAAATTTTTCTTAGGACTTTCTTGACATAAATGGAAATATCCATATAATCATAGATATGATTATCTACATATTCTTTTACCGACTCATAAATCCTTTCGTTTTAGCAAAATTACCCCCATCAGATGTTTATACTAATCCTGTCTATGGTTTTTACGCGGATAAAGATAATCTACGAGAAGATTCACCAATGAATCGGAAAACATTAACTTAATAAATTGATGCCCTTGCAAAAGAAACCCGATTGGTTAAAGATAAAACTTCCTTCTGGTAATGAATTCAAGGATGTATTTGAGACCCTGAAATCTTATAACCTTTCGACTGTATGCCAGGAAGCACGCTGTCCCAACATTGCTGAATGCTGGGCAAAAAAGAGCGCAACGATTATGATCCTCGGTAAAATCTGCACGCGTGCCTGTAGATTCTGTGCAGTAACCACAGGGAATCCAAAAGGATACTTAGAGCTTGATGAGCCGAAAAATGTTGCCGAGGTTATAAAAAAATTTGGGCTAAAGTATGTTGTGATAACCTCAGTTGACAGAGATGACCTTGAAGATTTAGGAAGCACACATTATGCCCGCACTGTTCAGGCGATAAAGCAAAAAAATCCTGATATAAAAATTGAGGTTTTAATTCCTGATTTTAATTGCAAAGAAGAATTTTTAAAAAAAATTATTGATGCCAGACCATTTGTCATCGGTCATAACCTTGAAACCGTGCAGCGCCTGACCCCGTATATCAGGGATAGAAGATGTGGCTATGAAAAGTCTTTAAATGTATTAAGACTTATCAAAGAATTTGAGCCGAAAATTCTCACTAAGAGCGGTTTTATGCTTGGTTTAGGAGAAAAAGAAAAAGAGATCATAGAAACCTTAAAAGATTTAAAAGAGGCACAGGTTGATATTGTGACGATTGGGCAGTATCTCCAGCCCACAAGAAGGCATATATCCGTAAAAAGATATTATACCCCTGATGAGTTTAATAAATTCAAAAAAATTGGTGAAGAGATGGGCATAAAATATGTAATCAGTGGTCCCCTTGTCCGCTCCTCATACCATGCATCAGAAATCTTTTAAAAAAGAATCCATCAAACGCATACCTTCAAAAGCATCAGTCTGGGTGGAATCAAATTCCGCAATCCTGCGATAGTAGTAAAATGCCTCTCCATACCTTCCTGAATCTCCACTAATGCGAGCCAGTGCTTTTAGACTATCAATCCATTTTTTCGTAAAAAAATCATAATCCTGGAAAACTTTTTCATCTATAGTAATACCATATTTACGATAACCCTGGAGTTCAATCAAAACCCTTTTTGCATTATGGACATCCATATTTTTACATAAATAATTAAAAGTATCAATGAGGGCAGTGTATTTATGATACTGCTGTTCTATTTTCTTGCGGTCTGCTAACTTAACCATCTCAAAGGCAAAATCATTGCTTGTAACAGAGACATTAATATGTTTTTTTAATACCTCGTATTCTGGTGCCTCAAGAACAATATCGTATTCACCTTTTGTTAGAGGGATATAAAAACCGCTTCTTTTTGTAATAAAGGATTTTTGCATATTTTCAATCCTCACCTGAACCAAGGGTATGGACTCTCTTGATAGGGAATCAATTATTGTGCAGCGAACATTAATATTTTCTCCTGATTTCTGGGCATAAGTGAACATTAAAAAAAGTACTATTGTGATTATACATCTTTCAAACATATAGTATTATATTCAACTTAAAAATAATGTCAACTATAATTAAAATCTTCAATTCAGTCTGGAATAAAGACTTAAGTCTTATATTACAGATTTCAGGTTGTTAGTTAACAAAATGTTAATTTGAAAAATTAACTAAAAAAGATAATCCATCTGGAGATTGACCCGGATTGTATTTTCGTGATTTACAAAATCATAAACCCTTGACCCGGGCAGGTCTGGATAATAGATATCAGGATTATTATATAATCCATTATGTTCAATCATAGTCTGTTTTTTACGGAATTTTAGTTTCATCAATAAATTTCCAATCCGCTGGGATGTGACAACATAATATTTGATTCCGCGGTCGGAAAGAAAATCTATACCTGTGTCTTCAAATATCCACTGACTCATCCCATCGGTCTTCCAGATGGCAAGTCCACCCTCAACAGAAAAACCAATCAGAAAATTATGTTCAAACGAAAAATTCAAAAATCCACCGCTCAATTCCATATCATCGGTCTCAGAACTGCTCATATATACATTCCCGTTTCTGTATTCTACGCTGAGATTGTCAAAATTTGATAGATAAAACATTATCCGGATTGAGGATTCAATTGTTTGTGATAGGGTCGGCTCAATTGGCCTCGGAAGGAACTTTTTTATATATTTTTCTCCATATCTGAAACGCACCGGAGAAACAGGCTGGAATTCAAATTCAAAGTATCCCCTCAAGTTATTCAAACCAAAGCAAAGATTTTCAAATAGGTCAAGGTATGCCCTTGTCAGTATGATATTGCGTGTTATTTGATAACGGGTCTCAAAGAATATCCCTTTTTCTGGTTTTGGCACAGGGTCATCATAAATAGAGATAAATTCTGGATTCACAAGGGCATAAGGTCTTTCAAATGGTGTATCCTCAAACCTGCGGTATTCTGAGAAACCTCGGTTGAATGGATTGTCATAATCAGAGCCAAAATAACGATAAAGAATATTCAGATAGAAATAATCGTATTGAATCCTTGATTTGAAAATATATGCAACTGCCTTATTATCCATTGTATCTCTCTGGAGCACATATTCTCCAGATAGATATGTGTTTTTAAAAGGAATCGAGAACTCACTACCATAATAATATCTTCTTGAGCTCTTTGATAACTGTGTTATCTCCGGATAGAACCAGGGGTCATATTTATCAAGCGGAATATCAACCCATTTTGGCTCAGGGTTTATCCGATCTTCTGGATAGTCAATCACCATTCCTTCAAAGGCAATGTATGTTCCAGGATTGATCCGCTCCACAGGTGAAAAACGAAGATTCAAACCGAGAACCTGTTCACTGAGTTGGTTTTTTAAATAAGGATAATCATAATAATTAAAAATGCTGCGCCATATCGTTCCATCAGGATTTAGGATTGCATCTCGTTGCGCATTGGAATAGAAAAAAGAAGGTTTGATATTTCCCATATCTTTGGGGATGGGAAGAAAAAAACTTCCTCCTGCACCAATAAATGCATAATTTTTATTATCGGTCAAATCACCATAGATACCTGTTGACCTCGTAAATACCCTTGCTCGATATTCATCGGTATTATCAACCATTATCCCTTCACCCCAGACAACACGATAGTTTCCAAGATAAAATCTGTAGACAGGTCCCACATCTCCCAGACCAACATATCCCTTTGTCAAATCTATTTCTGGATGATACAAAATGCCAATCTTTAATCTTTTTTCATAATTCCCCTTCAATCTGAAAGAACGATCCGGCTCTGCCTTTAGTTGTTTTAATAAACTATAAGAGGTATCAAGTTCCTTCATTAATTTTTCACAATCATCATCATTCCATCCATAATAATTTTTTAAATTCAATATGGTATTATCGATCTCTGCCTTTGCCTGTTCAAGGTAAGATATTCTCGTTGCTATATTCTCGTCGTCATCTCCAACATCCAGGCGATTATTATTTTCCAATCTGAGTCTTAAAGAACCATGGAATTTCTTATCAACCTCATCAGTATATTGAACATACCTTCTCAGTAAAACATAACTATAATAACTCAATCCGTTCACCCGCCTCAAATCCCGCGATGATTTTATTTCCTTTTGTGAAATAGTCTTCAAAACTGCCCGGGCATCGATCGGAGTCATACGGTCAATCAAAATCAGGTCATCATATCGTGCCCGGTTGATATTTATCGGTGCAAATAAAAGGTCTTCCCATTCATCAATCGCACTCTTTGAAGGCGGCTCTTCACTTGCAAGTTTTTTCTGTTCGGCAATAATTGAACCCCATTCAACCCGCGGTGGAAAAGGAACTGCAATCTTCACCAGTGGTTTTATCTCTTCAAATGTCTTTTGATTTATACCAGGGACATTGAGTAATTCATAGACTGATTTGAATGGACCATAGATCTGGCGATGATTATAAATATTCTGGGCAAGTATAGAATCTACCGGGAGTCTATAAATTTCTTCAAGTCCTGCCCGATTCAAATCAATCTGCTGGGTTGTAAGAATGATAAAAATAAAAAGCATCTTTAAAATTCAAGGATTATGGCAATAATGTGATTCAAAGGTAGATCAACAAAATACTCACACGCATAATCAATCTTTATTTTTTTATAAACTATGCCCAATCCTGCTGACAATGAATTGGGATTGGTCTTGAAACCAGTTCTCAAATTTAAAAAATCGGCAATTGAAAATTCACCGGCACTATGTAATCTTATGATTTGATCTGAAATTGATAAATCTATCTCAGAGGTAATATCTTCAAATGGTTTGTATCCAATACCTGCCTGGAGTGAAGCAGGTATTGTGCCTATCTCTGAATTGCCAAATTGTGGTTGATTGAGATTATGTCCATAAATCCCGAGATACCATTTCTTTGACAATATCCCGAGCATTCCAAGATTCAATCCATAGGAGATACCGGTCCCGGTCCTCTTATTTTGTATCAAATAAAGGTCTGCAGAACCACCGAGATAAAAATCTTTGTTCAAACCTATGCTGTAGGCAGTTGTAATCCCCTGTTCTTTTTCCTCTTCAAATCCAAATTGACTTATACCAATACCAAATCCACCATAGAATAGGGGCTTTGCAAATCCGAAGAAGATATTCTGGAGTCCTTCAATATGTGTAAATGTATATTCATACCCGACTCCTATAATATTTTTATTTAATAATCCAAGTCCAGCAGGATTCATCCTCAGGGCATCGATTCCCTGTGCTGTGCCCACACAGGCAAGAGATAGTGCCTGGTTATGCGCAGAGACTGTGTATCGTTCAAATGCCTGAAAAAGAAATAGACTTAGAATCAGTTCCAATCATCCCCCTTAAAATTGAGTGCCAATGACCAGGAGTGCCCTTTTTATTATTGTCCGACCATTCGGGCTGGTTGCTTTTAAATTCAATAGATAGATACCGACCTTTAATTTTCTTCTGTTATCATCTCTACCATCCCAGTATATATCCTGTGGACCACCTGCCCCATCATACAACTCCCTTACCATTCTACCTGACATATCATAGACCTTCAGACTGAGCCTATAATCAACCGGTGAATTTATCTTTAAATGTGCCTGTTCACCATTTTCCGGAAGGAATGTCTTTGCACCGATGATTTCAAGGACAGGTTCACTGCTTGCTGAGTCATAACCTGGTTGTTTTATGTCTTCGGGAAACCTCAATAAAAGTTGATAACCTGTTGTATAAGGTAGTTCTGGGTCATACTGTCCAACAATGCCGGTAAAAATCTTGGTTTCATTCTTTATGATGGTATTGGGATTAATACCACTGCCTGTTGTAAATCTCACTCCAATACCACAATCACCATTTAAAATCTCAAAATTATAACCATCGCCGGTCTGGTAAGGGGTTGACTCAATAACACCCTTCAATCTTATCAAACGACCTTCTATCTCTTCGGTCAGGAACCGATTCTGCATAATTTCTTTAGGCAATGGGACCGTATCCATTTCAAGGAACCAGGCATACCCATTTGCAATCTCAGTGAGTCCATTGTATTCGGTCACCTTTCCCAAAACCCTGAATCTTGCACCCAGTGAATCTATATATCTATCAAACAGAGAATCGCCCTGAACATTATAAACATTTATTCCTCCAGTATTATCCTCAATATAAAAACTTGGATTTCCCGAAGAGAAAACATAATTAGGACCGATTATTACACCTTCTACAACGACCATACTATCAACATATTTTGATGAAACCCCATCATTACCCGGTGTCTGGCATAATGCAATCGTCTTTTTCTCGGGCATAATAAATAAATGGGAAAAGTCTGTTCTATCCCTGGGCAGTATTTCATAACCATCATTCGGCACAGAACTCGATGTATACTGGCTTTTTATTCCGATCAGTGTAAATGTATCAACTGGTGCAAAATTGCCTGGAATATTTGTCCCGCCATTGATATAAACCTTGAAAGGAACACCGGATAAATCCCAAGCCGTGTAAGAACCTGCACCAAGCAAAAATCCAGCAAAATATGAAACCCTTATCCTGACAAGTGCACCTTCATATGCCTCAGTATTTGCCAGACTCCCATTTATTTCATAAGGTGCAGGAACCAAACATCCTTGTTTTAATCTCTGGTATGTAAAATCGGTAAGTTCGTTTTTACCACGATACTGCGCTATTCTTCCTGTAGCAATGATACTATCTCCATAATCTAATGGGATAGGAAAACTACTCGCATATAAACAAACACCGCCGGTGTTATCCTGGATATAAGATTCCCGGCTTGAGAATAAACCATTCGGCACAGTTACCACACCAGCAATCGTGACGGTGGAATCAAGGAGGTCAGGAATAAAATTTGAATCCAGGTCTTTGAATGCAATGGCAATGGGCCAGACATATTCTATTCCATTATTCCTGCCCGGCGATGGAAATGCATTATTAATCCAGGTATTGCTACCATTAGGCAATCGGGCAATAGAAAAATCAGGAATGACAGATGCACCTGAATAGCCCTTTTTATCTACAAGACGGTTGAGGTTATCATAAAGATATACTGTATCACCAGTATTATCCAGGTCAGTCCAGTTTCCAGACCAATTCAAAACCTGGAGTGTATCACCATCACCACTTATCAATAGTCCCTCACCACTTGCATAGAGAAGGAAATAACCAAAAGGTG
>Ga0207433_10011221_pt1 | contig 13695 bp, 12 predicted proteins | sample YelNatPaOPGAMG01_FD_187559 | JGI IMG/M metagenome (GOLD analysis project Ga0207433, IMG submission 187559) | Hot spring thermophilic microbial communities from Obsidian Pool, Yellowstone National Park, USA - OP-RAMG-01 (SPAdes) (version 3) | ecosystem: Environmental > Aquatic > Thermal springs... | reverse complement strand
TTCCAATCTGAAGATAAACTCTGACATAATAAGCGTTACTGTCTCAATAGGAGTAACACTTTCCAGACAAAAGGATACATTAAAGTCAATAATAAAAAGGGCAGATAAATTGATGTATCAAAGTAAATTAAAGGGCAGGAATAAAGTTACGACAGATTTTGAGATAAAATAACTTCGCCTGGTTAATTGCTGATTCAAACAGATAGAAAGTAGATGCACAAAAATGGGAAATAATTAAAAATGGCTTAGGGTAATTTAAGAATTTTTTCCATTATTCTGAACTCGCCATCTGTTAAATATATAAAATAAACACCGGACGGTAATCTATTACCGAGATTGTCGTTTCCATCCCAGATAAATTTTCTGTGTGAATCGCTTTTCAATAAATTTGAGAAATCGCGTACCAATCTACCTGCGCCATTATAGATTTTTAAACTTTTTATTGACTTTTTAGAACTTGCCAATAACTGGTTATCAGAAATCTCATACCCAATTGCTATATCTTTGCTAAATGGATTGGGCTTTGCATAAAGTTGAGGTTGAGTGGCATTACCGATTTTTTTACAATCTTCGGCAACACCAACTCCTACACTAGCCTTCTGTAGCATTGAATACTCTCCCCAGCCCCAGGTTGTATTATAACCGCGCACATAGTAATAATATTCACCAATTGGATGATTAGTGAATGTATATGTGGTATCAGTTATATTGCTGGAGATGGTTGTAACACTGTTATACAGGCATACCGGTCTTATATCATCCACATAGAAACCTCCGTTTAAGGTATTACCATCAGTCATTGAGCGAAAACGGAAATAAACCGATTTACCAATCCAGTTATTTAGAGAATAGGCTTTTCTGACCCAGGATGTTTGATTTCCCGTAAATCTTGTTGTATCAAGGTTAAACCACTCCTTTCCGTTTTCTGAAATTTCAACAACTGCAACATCGTAATTTGTCTCAAGTTGATACCGACACCAGAAAGTAAACGAATCCCCAGACTGAACCAAATAGGGATGGATAGTCCTGACTGCGCTATTCATATTATTTGTATTACCAGAAAAGAAACTATGGGTTGCGGAATGGGAATAAGTAGTGGAAAGGGTAAAACCCTGCAAGACCCAGCGACCGGTTCCTGACTCAAGATTATCTTCAATAATTGAAGGATTGGAAAGTTCCACAAGTTCCCATTGAGTAGGATGATTTTCGGTAGGATTAACTGGATGCCAGTAAATTGTAAAATTCTGAGAAACTGTTCCAATTGGATAAATCTGAGGCGGTGCTACACATCCTTCACATAATAATCCAATAGAATCCCTGCACAATTGGGCAAGGTATTTCAATGCCTTAAAATTCTCCCTGAAGATTGCATCAAGTTGAGAAGTGTTCTGATAAAAATCGGTTCCAATTTCGGTTACATAAGAAAGATTTGCAATACCCCCAACCCAGTGACACCAGGAATATAACCAATCATCACTCCCACCACTTGTCGGGTAGGGATTAGAATATGATTGTCCCGGGGTATAAGTTCCACCATAAAGGCAATTAATCATTCCCGCCATTCTATTCCCCAATCTTGTATAAACAGTCGCATCCGGAGTTCCTGAACCTGTCCAACCCCATGGCCAGAGCAAAAGTTCACTGTAACTATGATAACTCATATAGGCATTGATGATATGGGATTTGACATACATAGTTAATGCCCTGGTTTCATCACCGGAATTGACATAGGCACCACAGAAGGTTTCATAGTCTGGATAATGTGTTGCCTGGTTTTCATCCACTGCACCCCAGTCCCCGGCAATATCGCCGCTACACCCGCCATAATTCCGGTTCGGGTCGGTACCTGTATCGGCGGCGAAAATCTCCCGGTCCTTACGCCACATATTACCAGCAGGATAGTCATAGACATAACCATCAGCATTTATTACCGGAAAACAGTATAGTTCTACATTATCCACAATCTGTTTGATCTCATTATTGGAGTTATAAACCTTAGTAATTGAATCGCAGAATTTATACACCACGAATGGTGTTGCCCACTCACGGGCGTGGTGGCAGCCATCAATCAGAAACCCGGGTTCAGTGGGGTCTTCATAACCTGGATTATCTGAAATCTTCACCCCGTATATCCATCTATTCTCATAGGTTCTTATCGGCAAAGAATCAAACTTACAGATTGCAGGGTAGTTCTGTGCCATCTGACGTATCATTGTAACATACTGGTCATATGTATAATATTGTCCCCTTGCCTTTTCTTTCTCTAATTCCAAACTGTAGATTCTCACTTCATAGGTTAGACCCGAAGCAATAATTTTGTCCATTGTTTTACGGTCAGCCACGATATCATACCACTGGTTGGCACTTGCTCCAGCAATGTCAAGGGCATATTTTGGCGATATCCGCGCCAAATCAGCCCACTGACCATAGACCCGCACAATCATCGTCTGGGTAAAGGAAATAGTTCCCCATATAAATAAAGCCAATCCTATTCTTTTCATAAATCCTCCTTTTACTTTATTTTTGAGACTTAAGTTTTATCTCTTCATTATATTAGTTTTAAACGATTTGTCAATAATCCTCGTAACAGTTTAGTTTCTCCAAAATTATCTTTATTGTTTTTGGAGTAGCAGTCCGCCAAGGTTCGTGGCGGATTGGTCTGCGTTCTTTGGTGCGAAACAAGTTTCGCTACTCCATCTTTTTGGAAAAACTTACCTGTCACAATCCTCCATTAGAAAAGTTTTTATTCAAACCAACTTCTTCTCCTCGGCGTGATGTTTAATCACCCTTGCCTGGGCGATATAGATAGTATCCTCACAGATATTTGTGGAAAGATCGGCTATGCGCTCCAGGTTCTTTGCTACAAGCAGATATTGAATTGCCGAGCCGATCTTATCCGGCTCTTCAAGCATATAAGTAAGAAGAATCCTGACCGTCTCGTTTCTCATCTGGTCAACGGTGCTGTCCCGTTCACAAACCTTCTGTGCCCGGAGCGGGTCGTTAGTCATAAAACTTTCAACACTCTCTTTAAGCATCTCATTTGTAATCTTTGCCATTGTCCAGATATTGCTGACTGGCTTTATCCTCGGTTGTTCTGATAGGAAACCAACACAGTCAGCGATATTCACTGCATGGTCGCCCATCCTTTCCAGGTCATTGTTCATCTTTATTACACCAATCAAAAATCGCAGGTCTGAACCAACCGGCTGGTGGCGGGCAATCAGTTCAATACAGCGTTCTTCTATGGCAATTTCGTATCTATCAATTCGCTGGTCAATTTCACGAATTGTTTTTGCAAGTTTTATATCTCTTTTCTTTAATGCCTCAAGGGATTTTGTAATTGACTCCTCAACAAGCGCCGCCATCTCTAAAATCTCCTTTTTGACCGCCTTCAATTCCTCATCAAAGTGTGTCTCCATTGTACCTCCTTATCCAAATCTCCCGCTGATGTAATTAAATGTCCTTTCATCAGCAGGATTTGTAAAAATCTTGCTTGCCCTGTCAAATTCAATCATCTCCCCCAGTAGCATAAAACCAACTTCGTCAGCGACCCGTGCTGCCTGCTGCATATTGTGAGTAACGATGACAATGGTATATCTTTTTTTAAGTTCAATCATCAATTCCTCAATTTTTGCGGTTGCAATCGGGTCAAGGGCTGAACAGGGCTCATCCATCAATAGAATCTCTGGCTCTACGGCCAGTAGCCGGGCAATACAAAGACGTTGCTGTTGCTCAAGGGAGAGACTGAGTCCGCATTTCTGAAGTCGGTCCTTTACCTCATCAAACAGACCGACCGCCCTTAATGACCGTTCTACAATTTCAGTCAAAACTCTGCGATTAGTTATTCCCCAGACCCTTGGTCCGTATGCGACATTATCAAAAATTGATAAGGGAAAGACATTCGGTCGCTGAAAGACCATTCCCACCTTTTTTCTCAAATTTATGATGTCACACAGTGGTGAATAGATATCTTCGTCATCAACAAAAACACTGCCGGTAATTCTGACATTCGCAATCAAATCATTCATCCGATTGAATACCCTTAAAAGCGTGGATTTACCACATCCTGAAGGACCGATGATTCCGGTTATCAGATTTTCTCTAATTTTTAAGTTTATATCTTTCAATGCCTGAAATTTTCCATAAAATAGATTTAAATGAGTAGTCTCAATAATCATCCAAACCTTCCAATAATATAATCATTGGTTCTTTTATCGCTGGGCGCAGTGAAAATCTTTTCGGTTCGGTCAACTTCAACCAATTCTCCAGAAAGGAAAAAGGCAACCCTCGTGCTTACCCTTGCGGCCTGCTTTGTGTTATTTGTTACGAGAATAAATGTATAATCATTTCTCAATTTAAGCATTGTCTCTTCAATCCGTGATGTAGAAATCGGGTCAAGTCCTGAGCAGGGTTCATCCATCATAATTACTTCTGGTCTTAGTGCCAATGTGCGGGCGATGCAGAGACGTTGCTGCTGGCCTCCAGAAAGGCAGGAGGCAGAATCCCATAATCGGTCCTTCACCTCATCCCAGAGCCCGGCTGCAGTGAGTGAAAAATAGACAATTTCATCAAGTTCTTTCTTTTTAAATTTATTATGCATCTTGGGGCCATAGGTAATATTCTTGTAAATTGAACCGGGCAGAACGACCGGTGTAGCAAAGATAAATCCTACCCTGCGTCGCAGGTCATTCACGCCCATAGAATAGATACTTTTGCCATCAAAGAGAATCTCTCCACTAACCCGGGCATTATCAATCTCACAGAGCCTGTTTATTGCCCTCAAGAGTGAACTCTTTCCAGAATTGGCCGGTCCTATGATACCCAATATTTCATTGGGATAGACATCAAGATTGACATTTTTCAGGGCGTGGATTTCCTCATAGAAAAGATTCAAATTTCTTATTGAAATCCTTGGGTTCATTTTTAATAATATCGGGCTATGAACTGATGCATAAGACGGTAGGCAATAAAGTTGATCAATAATATTATAATAATTAAAACAGTTGCTGTAGCATAAGCCTTGGGCATTGATATACCTTCACGGGCGAGGATGTAGAAATGGACGGCGAGGGTCCTTGTTGAAGAAAAGATAGAGGTGGGAATATTCAATGAGGAACCGGCGGTGAATATCACGGCGGCGGTCTCGCTTACTGCCCGGCCAATTCCCAGAATAACGCCGGTTAAAATTCCGGGAAATGCGGTTGGCAGGACAACCCTTAAAATTGTATCAAGTCTTCCAACACCTAATGAATAACTTATCTCCCGATAACTGCGCGGAACTGCCTTTATCGCCTCCTCAGAGGTTCTGATAATGGTTGGGAGAATCATCACGGAAAGAGTAAGGGCACCGGAGATGATACTCCAGCCCAATTTTAATGTAATAACAAAGAATATGAAACCAAAGAGCCCAAAGATTATAGATGGCACACCAGCAAGACAGTCCGCACCAAAACTTATTAAATCCCTCACTTTCCCACCCCTTGTATATTCGGTCAGATAGACAGCGCTACCCACTCCAAGTGGCGTTGCAATTATAATTGAAAAAAATGTCACTAATAAGGTTCCGATTATTGATGGTAATATACCACCTTCTCTGCCCATCTCTTTTGTCCTCTGGGTGAGAAATTCCCAGGTAATTCCCGAAAAGCCATTCTTGAATATAAAACCAATTATGAATATCAGAACAAGAATTGTAATTGCCGTAAAAATGAGCAAGAGGATATAGGCAATGATCTGACTCGTCCTTGGTCCGATTCTAAAGGTCATCTTTTTGTAACTCTGGTCGCAATTATGTTTAAAACCACAATTATTAAAAAGAGAACCGAGCCGCAGGCAAAAAGTGCGTTTCTGTGGTCACCGGTAGAATAACTCAATTCAAGGGCGATTGTTGATGTAATCGTGCGCACCGGGTCAAGAATTGAGCCGGGAATCTTTAAGGCATTTCCGGCAATCATTATTACGGCCATCGTCTCTCCGATTGCCCTCCCCATACCCAGGATGATTGAGGCAATTATGCCGGAACGCGCTGAGGGCAAAAGAACCATCAAAACAGTCTGCCATTTTGTTGCTCCAAGTGCATAAGAACCCTCGCGATAGGTATTGGGAACCGCAACAATTGAATCAAAAGAGATACTCACAATTGTCGGTAGAATCATAATCCCGAGGACAATTGCCGAGGCAAGAACTGAAAATCCTGGACCACCAAAGTTTTCTCTTATAAAAGGAACAAGAACAACAATTCCAATAAATCCATAAACCACCGAGGGAATCCCGGCAAGAAGTTCAATAATCGGTTTTAATATCTTTTGAATAGTTTTTGAGGAAAATTCGGCGAGGAATATTGCACAGGCAAGCCCTAATGGCACACCCAATATTAAGGCACCAAAAGTTACCATAAGGGAACCAATAATCATTGTAAGAATACCAAAGTTTCCCTTTGTTGGTGACCAGTGTGTAGAAAGGAAATTCCCCAAACCTGCCTTAAAGATTAAAGGAATTCCCTGCTGGAAGATAAAGAATGTAATCAGGAATAATGAAAATATTGCCGAAAATGCAATTATTAAAAATAATTTCTCCGCAATCCTATCTTTCACCTTTTATTTCAATTATTGGAATGAGTCCCTCTTTTTTTAGAATCTCCTGAGTCTTTTTTGAAAGAACATAATCAATAAACTTCTTCACCAAACCAGAAGGCTCATCCCTCGTTAAAAGAATGAAAGGACGAACAAATTTATATTCACCACGAAAAAAATTCTCATAAGATGGATAGACACCATCAATTGCCAGCGCCTTCACTCTTGAATCCACGAGTCCCGCCGATATATACCCAATCGCCTGAGGGGTTGTTGCAATTATCTCCCGAACTGCCCCATTGGAGTCCTGAACCAGACAGGCATCGCTTATCGCAGTAGCACCCATAATCAATTCTTCAAATGCACCCCTTGTGCCTGAACCTTCCTCTCTGGTCACCGGAATTATCTTACTGTTCCAACCCCCCAATTCATTCCAATTTTTGATTCTTCCCGAAAAGACATCCCTTATCTGGGAGGCGGTCAAACTGCTTATCGGATTTTTGGGATGAACAATAATCGCTATCCCATCAAATGCCATCAAAAAGACCTTGAGACCATCTTCACTGGGCTTTAAGTGCCGGGAGGAAGTGCCTATATCACAGGTGTGATTAAATGTCGCCTGAATTCCGGCTGTAGAACCACCACCCTGGACATTTATCTTTACCCCGGAATTTTCCATCATAAATTCCTCGGCAATCTTTTCAATAAATGGTTCAACCGATGTGGAGCCGGCGATATTGAGACCAACCTGTCTCTGGGAACAGAAAAGGAGAAAGGAAAATAGAAAGATTATTTTACTCTTCCTCACAGAGAATTATATTCAAAAAATGATGGTAGTCAACGAAAAAAATTTCTTCATCCCGGTATCATATTTTCCAGACACCGATTATGGCAAGTGTCACCAAGAGGAAACCAGCAATCATTGCCCCGAGATAGCCTAAAAGACAGAGGGAAGTAACGATTACCCCGGCAATAAATACGCCCATACTTATAAATAAAAGAGATTTCTTAAATTCCAGACCCAAGAGATAGGCAATAAGGGCACCGGTCCAGGCCCCGGTTGCGGGCAAAGGGATTGCAACAAATATCATCAAGCCAACCTCCTTATACTTCTCCACAACCTTTCCCTTTTTTCTCGTCCTTTCAAATAGCCAGCGGAAGAAAGATGCAAAAAATCTAAATTTTTGCAACTTCTTAAAAAGGGGGTCAAAGAGAAGCAAAATAAATGGAATGGGCAGGAGATTTCCCAAGAAGGCAATAAGAAATGCCTTTAACCAAGAGAAATTGAAGAGATTGATTGCCAGGGGCAATGCTCCTCTCAATTCAACAATCGGTAACATTGAGGTGATGAAAACCGCAAATTCAGGACTAAATCCTTTGCCAACAAGTTCCTGAGGATTCACACCAGTCCCTCTTTCCTTCTTAAAATCCAGTCTAAAACAAAACAACCAAAGATTAAAAGATAAAAATAGACTGAATCAAAAGAAATCTTTTTCGTTTCATAATAGACAACCCCTTCAGGTGGTTGAAATCTTCCAATCTCTGAGAGCGGAAAATATCTACCGGATGTTTTTTCAGCAATTTCCTGCAGCAAAAATTTGTTTATCTCTTTTTCTTTTTCAATTAAACCAATTACCTTAATCTTTATAGAACTACTCCTTAAAGATTCATCTCCAAGGGTTCCCATTGCAAAAACTTCAAAATCACCAATACTTTTTGGTGTATATTTTGCCTCATATAATCCTGGGGCCCATTCAAAAAAGGGAATTTTTTCTTTACCAAATACCAGATAAAAATCTCCACCGGATGTTAAAGTAAAATCTTCATTGTAACTTGCGAGTTTGAAGTTGACCTCCTCACCGAATTGATATTGACGCCTTTGGGTCTTCAAAATGAGACGCTCCTTTTTTCCTAACGGCGATACAAACTTCAGAATATCATCCAAGAGCACAGAAAGAAAATCCTTGTTTATCAGGTTTAGAGAAGCAAACTGCCATATCCCAATATCAATTATGTTTATCTGAAACACCCTTCCGGCACCGTAATTAATATAACCAATCACGGGCAGGTTTTCCGCAGTAGCAATTGTTCTACAGTCCGATTTGGTTACAAGAACCCGATTTATTGAAGAAACCGGTAAAAAACTATCCTCAGGGGATAAAACTGAAAACCGCTTTTGGACTTTAATATAAAATTCTCCATCCATTCTCTTTTCCGTTATTACAATTGGCAAAATCTCTCTCAAATTTTCATTTATATTTTCTATGGAACCCAAAAATAGAACTCCACCACCATTTTTAACAAACTGACCAATTTTTGAAAATATGGGATTGGCACCATCAATATTATCAAGCACGAGGACATCAAATTTTGAAAAATCAAAAGGGTTGATAATTCTATTATTCAAAATATCTAAAAATTTATCCGCAAGAAAATGGGCAGTTGCCTGAAGATTTATCCATTCATTATTCTTTAAGGAATGCAAAATAAACTTCGTATTGAATGAGGGATGGTCTGTATAATAGAGAACAGAAATCTTTCTTTCCAAGACATTCAAGGAAAATTTCATCTCATTATTTTCGTAATCAATCTCTTCGGGCTGGTGTTCAATAAAAACATCTATTGGTAGATTCCCCACTGAGATTGCAGGAATTTTGAACTCAAGGTAATTTTGTGCTACAAATTTACTCAACGGGTATTTCTTTTGTATTTCAAGATTACTATTCAACGACTTCAGACAGACAATCCCATTACCACCTTCAAATCCCTTTGATTCTACAACCACTTCAATCCTGACAGTATCATCTTTGAAAATATAGTCAGGAAATAGAACATCAACAATTCGCTGGTCCCTCATAGACTCCATTCCCACCCCGAATGTAAAAACCTGAATTTTTAAGTCCGCAATTATATTTTGAGGTAAAGAACCGAAGTTGTGATTTCCATCCGAGATTAACAATATTGCCGAAGGGTTAAATTCCTTTGCCTCCAAAATTGCCCTTGTAATATCTGTAAACCTTCCCCCTGCCGCGGCCGGATTGATTGCCGTGCTTTCACTGAAAAAAACCTTGCTATGTTCATATTTTACATTCTTAACCTCTTCCATTACATTATGAATATAACTCTTCATACTCGGTGAAACATCAATCAGCATTACCGGTGGTCCGGTCTTTCCTTTAACTTTAAAATTGTAAGAGAAACCGCTGATTAAAAGGAGAAAAATAACTATCGGAATCAACCGTAAAAAAAATCTTGCTAATTTTTTGTAGTATAGAAAAAAGGCAAGAAAAATTGCAAGAATACTAATTAAGAATGGAATCAACCGTAACCTCACCGGGTCTTATATGGACAATATTCTCCTTTCCTGCCCTGACCGAGTCCTCACCATAATAACCATCAGTTATAACCTGCACAAGAAAATTTAATGAGTCGCGCACCTCAAAGGTAAATTCGCCATCTTTTATTAGTGAAACACCAGATGGAATTCCCCTTCTTAATATTGCCACCCCCTGTTGGACTGATGTATCTCTAAGAAAGACCTTACCCTTCAAGTAGAGTGGTTGATATACAGTATCCGGCGTTACCGCAGTGACAAATGGCCCAAATCTATTTCCGCTTAAGTCCTTTATTTCGGTAATGTAGAGATAATATGTAGTATCAAAGTGGAGGGAGTCAAATTCAGTTCTGGGAATAAGCGAGAGTGTCCTTGTCCTTTCCCATCCGGCAATAAAATCTTTTTTGGGCACGATAAAAAATTTTAGAGAATTTGTATCCATTGCTTCAGAAAATGTCAGAAGGAAGAAATTATTCTTATTACCGCTCTTATATTCTTTTATCCAGGGTGTGATTGTATCCGGTTTAGTAGAACCATTGAATCTCTTTTTAAAAAATCCTTCCCGACCCGATTTATCAAGCACCTTTCCAGTAATCTCGTAATTAAGTTCTCCCATTTTTTCTGTAGTAAAGAACAATTCCTGAGGAAAGTTACCGGGATAGACTACGATTATCTTAAGGATTCCGCTATCGCCAACAATTGAAAAATTTTCTGAAAAGACCTTTGTGGTATCAATTTCCTCGCTAAAATGCAAAATAATTTGATGTTCATTAAGAACCTGCAGTCTGTCCAATTTGGGGTTAAGGCGGTCAATGCTCAATGGGGGGGCTTTGTGTGCGCAATAAAGAAGGATTAGCGAAAAAAACAGAAATTGGTAGATTCTGTCCCGATCTTTCATCATCTTAAAATCCTTTTAATTTTTGAGCGCTTTTGGTATGGTGCAGATGCAATGAGGTATTCAGAAAGAATTCTATAAACATTCAAAAACTTTTTATCCTTTTTAATGAGACTTATGTGTTTCTTCAAAGTTTCTATGTCACCTCTCACAATCGGGCCGCTTAAGGCATCTTCAAGTCCCAACTCTTTTATATTCTGGATGGTCTGCTCCATTATCGGCAAAATAATCGCCATCTTTTCCTGCGCCTTTCCAGGAATCCTTTTTGTCAAATCAAATACCACCCTGGCAAGACCAACTAAAAGATTACTGGCAAATGTTCCAATCAGATGCCAGTATTCTTTTTCCTTACGGCTTATCCTTTTAATAGCAAAGTGCCTTTTTGGAAAAATTTTTTTTGTTGAATTGTATGCTACATTATCGCCCTGAAAGAAGATGAAAATTTTTTCTATTTTGTCCGGGATAAGAATCCTGGGGAATGTCGCAAAGGGATGGAGTGAACCACGAAAGATATTTTCTCCTTTTGGAAATATCTCGGCAGGCAATATTCCACTAAAATGGAAGCAAAATTTATTTTCTTTAATATATCTTTTTGCCCTCTTGAAGGCGGTTAGAATCTCGTCATCCGGAGTTGCAAAAAAAAGGACTTCACTCTCTTTTATAAGTTCTTCATAGGCAAGATTCTTGCTCAATCCAAGAATTTTTTCGGCCTCTTCTATTTTCCTCTTCTTTATATCATAAACCCCAATGATCTCGTTTTTTTCTTTAATAAGATTACAGAGTGTGACACCCACCCTGCCGCACCCAATCAGTCCTATCTTCATAATAATTTCTTTTTAACCTCATCCAGTTCTGTATAGAGGGCAACCGAATCAACCTGAATAGAAGAGTCTATCTTCGCCACCAAATCCTTCAAGATTCTGCTCGGACCGATTTCCAGGAAAAGATCGTATCCCATCCGTTTTAGATTCTCAATTGCCATTACCCAGTTTACCCGTGAAAGCATCTGTCTCTTCAATGAATCCTTAATCGCCTCCTTGCTGGTTAAAATCTTCTGGTCAACAACGGAATAAAAATCTTTCTTGGGGTCTTTAAATTCAAGCGTATCAAGAAAGTTAGCAAATTCTTCACTGGCGTCTGAAAGGTATGGGCTATGCCAGGCACCGCCCACTTCCAGAAGTATTCCGCGTCCCTTATTCTGGGTAGCAAACTGGGCAATTCTCTTAATCCCTTCTTTTGAACCGGAAACGACAATTTGATTCGGTGCATTTATATTGGCTATGACCACCGGTTCTTTTATTTCATCCGAAATCCTCTGGCATTCCTTCTCAAGCAAATTCATATCCACATTTATTACCGCCATCATCGTTCCTTCTTTACCCCCTTTTTCCATTACTTCGCCCCTCTTTTTAATCATCCTGATGCCATCAGAAAAATCCAGGACTTCACAATAGACAATTGCCGTCGCTTCACCAAGACTATGGCCTAAAGAGACACTTCCTGAAATACCCATCTCTTTCAGAATTTCAGCATAGGCAAGCGAAATCACACTTATTGCTGGTTGGGCAACGCTTGTTAAAGAACTTGTCTTACTTGCTTCTTCACCCCAGATGTATTTCTTTAAGTCGTAGTTAAGAATACTGCTGGAATGTTCTATGATCTCTTTCGCCTTTTGATATTTTGCATATAGTTCCCTACCAATCCCTGGTTTAAATGCACCCTGACCATCAAAGAGAAAAACGACCTTTTTCATCAATTCCTCCTCGGATATATCAAATACCTAAACACCTAAATACCTAAATTCCTAAATACCTAAAAGATAATTAATTGCAAGGCTTACTTGCCTCGCCAATGGCTTTGGAGTAGAGCCTTTAGGCTCGTTAAATCTTCTTAAATTTCGACGCATTTTTACGGGCGTAAACGCCCTTCTCCTATCCATTTCTTCTTTACTATGTTTCTTACAAATTAGAGCCATCTCAAGTTTTTTATCTTTTTTCGCATTACCATAAGTCTTAAGTATTTATCAAAATTGTAAAAGTTTAGTTTTTTCCTAAATTTTCTTAAGTTTTTCGGAATAGCCGACCTTGGTCGGCGTTCTTTGGTGCGAAACAAGTTTCGCTACTCCATCTTTTGGGAAAAACTTGCCTCTTATTGAACATCATCATCAGGGGCTTTGCCCCTGAAACCCCACCCCTCACCTTTATCCTCCCCCGTTAAAACGGGGAGAGAGCAGGGGTGAGGGGAAATTTTATCTGTTCTTAATCTGCCCTTATCCGTTTGAATCCAAAGTATTGGAATTATTGAAATTCCAATACTTCAAAATTAAGTATTTCCCCAATCCAGCGATAAAATCGCTGGTCTATCTTTCTCTATTTGCTACTCCCGAATCCAGTTATTGTTAAATTCGGGCCTTTAATTGCCTCTCCCTTAACATTTCTATTTTACACATTTTTTTATTTTAGTCAATCTACGAACTTGTTCTATGGAAAAATGGATTTGTCTGATAAAAATGTAGGTTTAAGGGGTTAAAAAATTAAGAGCAGGCTACCACCTTTATTAAATTGTAGGAAAACGCAAAGAAACTGTAGTTCCTGCACCAACCTTGCTCTTGATTGTGATACGGCCATGATGAGACTTGACAATCTGCTGGACGATAGAAAGACCCAAGCCTATTCCACCTTTTTCTCCTGTCTTTGTAGTATAGAATGGGTCAAAAACCTTGGGAATATCCTCTTCTGGAATGCCAATTCCATTATCAGTAACATTCAGCAACACAAAACATTCGCTACCTTTTGCACCTTCAGCTACAACACTGATTTCAATCCTCCCCTGTTGGGCAACTGCCTGAATGGCATTTAGAACAATATTGATCACTACCTGCTGGAGTTGATTAA
>Ga0207433_10011211_pt1 | contig 13702 bp, 15 predicted proteins | sample YelNatPaOPGAMG01_FD_187559 | JGI IMG/M metagenome (GOLD analysis project Ga0207433, IMG submission 187559) | Hot spring thermophilic microbial communities from Obsidian Pool, Yellowstone National Park, USA - OP-RAMG-01 (SPAdes) (version 3) | ecosystem: Environmental > Aquatic > Thermal springs... | reverse complement strand
AGAAAATCTTCATAATTTGAAAATTCAGAAGCTAAAATTGCATTAACATGTAATTTTGCAATTTTTGAGAAAAGATAGCTTGCTGTTAGGCATGCATGGTAGGAAGTCCCACAACCTGCCAAAAAAACCCCTTTTGCTTCTTTTATTTTTCTAGCAACTTCCATCAAAATTTCTTCATCTTGGTTTATCGCTCTTTGAATAGTTTCTACTTGCTCAGAAATTTCTTTTAGCATATAATGTTCAAAATTTCCTTTTTTCACTTGTTCTAAGTTCCATTCAATGCTTTTTACTTCTCTTTTTACTTCCTTTCCTTCAGCAAGGTTGAAAAATTTCAATTCTTTTTCAATAACAACAAAGTCTTTATCGTGCAAATAAATGACTTTTGGAGTAAACTCTAGGAATGCAGGAATGTCGCTAGCAGCAAAGTATTCTCCATTTCCCACGCCTATAACTAAAGGAGAACCATTTCTTGTTGCTATAATCTTTTTTTCGTCTTCATGGGTAGCAAGAATTGCATAATTTCCTTCAAGTTTTTTAAAAGCATCTTTACAAGCATCTTCAAAATTTTTTCCTTTTCTCATTTCATACTCTATAAGGTTTGGAATAACTTCAGTATCAGTTTCACTATAAAAAACAAACCCGTTTTTTTCAAGAAAATCTTTTAATTCTTGATAGTTCTCAACTATACCATTATGGACTACAGCAATTTTTTTGTTGTTGGAAAGATGAGGGTGAGCATTTTCTCTTGTAACTTTTCCATGAGTTGCCCATCTTGTGTGAGCTATTCCAATGTTTCCAACTAAATTTTCAAAGTTGAATTTTGAAAAAACTTCATCTATTTTTCCAACATCTTTTTTTATTTCTATTCTTGGAGTTAAGACAGCAATTCCTGCAGAATCATAACCTCTATACTCAAGCATTTTTAAACCTTTGAAAAGAATTTTTGATGCGTTATTATCTCCGTAGTAACCAAAGATTCCACACATCTCAATCATCTACCAAACTCTTGGGAGTTTTTAAAAAAAGATTTCCGCATTTTTTACATTCAAATGAATTTGGATAGCTTGTTGTAGTTATTATTACCAAATTTGAGCCACATTTTGGGCAAGCTATTAAATTGCTCAAGGAATTTTTAATCTTCTTCACAAAAATTTAAAAATAAGGATTTAAATAAAAATCAAACTTAAAAGAAGATTTTTAAGATTCCTTTAATCTTGTTAAAAAGAGGCAAAAAATTGTCTAACTATTACAAATAAATTTATAACGTTATAATTTAATTAAAAAATATGCCATTTTTAATAGAAGAGGGCAAAAAACAAAAAGCTTACGAGTCTTTTTTAGTTTCAAACCCAAAACTTTTCGCTTGTCTGAGCAATGATTTAGTTTTAAAAATAATCTCTCTTCTGTCAAAAAAACCTTCTTGCGCAATGGATATAGCAAGAAAACTTAAGGAACATGAGCAAAAAATTTATTACCATTTGAGAAACCTAGAAGAAGTTGGCTTAATTAAACTAGAGAAAACCGAAGAAAGGGTTGGAGCAATAGCAAAAATTTATTCAGTAAAATATCCTGTTGTTTCTTTCAAACTTTTTGAAGGAGGAGAAATAATTAACAGCAAAACAAAAGTTAGAGAGATCAAATTTTTCAACTCTTTCATAAAAGATGGAAGATTAAATGCAACCATAATAGTTGGCTCTCCTGACCCTCATGGAAAATACGGGGCGCAAGCTTCAGATGGATGCTGCGCAATAGATTTGGCTTTATTTTTAGGTAGTTTGATAAAAGATGTCTCTGCAAATTATAAGTTAGACACAGAAATTAAAGAAGAAGATTTGAAGGAAAATTTGATTTTAGTAGGTGGACCAAAAGCAAACATGATCGTTGAAAGAATAAACAAAAGTTTGCCGATTTATTTTGATTTTCACCGAGAATGGAACATAGTTTCTCCTTTCTCAAAACAAGTTTATTTTGAGGATGAGATTGGAATAATAGAGAGAATAAAAAATCCTTTTAATGAAGATAAAGAAATTATTGTTTTAAGTGGTAAAAGGTTTAAAGGTACAAGAGCTGCAATAATTGGTTTAATGAACTATCTTGAAGAAGTTGAAAAAGGGAACAATTTTGATCAAAATGTGATAGCAAAAGTAGTTTTAGGTGTAGACAGAGATTCTGACGGAAGAGTTGATGATGTTAAGTTTTTAGAATAGCTTTTATCTTTTTATGTTAGTTTTAATTATATGGTTTTTCAAAAAGAATCCCCATCAAGAAAATTAATCGATACTTCATTTGTTTGGAAAAAGAAAGATGGATACTATGCAGTTATAGATATAATGAGTAGAATAGATTCAGCAGTTCTTACAACTGTAGCTTACAATCTGTACGGAGATTATCCTGAATTTTCTGTTTCAGATTTAAAAAAATATTTGAAACTTAGAAATCTTCCAGACCCTGATGGTTTTAGTTTGGTAAATGAAAAAGAGTCTTGCTATGAAAATTTAGAAGCAATGGTTTTAGTAAGAGCTTTAACAAAGAAAAGGTGGGAAAAGAAAGAGTACAACCGAGTCAAAATTAAAAATCTTATTTTGAACAGTGAAAGTTTTGAAAAAAAGGCGGATTCTTTAAAAAGTCTAAAAGTCAGTTGTGGTTGTGCTAGGGCTGATTATCAAAGTATTTGCAGGCCTGCATGGTATCAAAGAAGGATATTTAAAGACCAAAGAAGTTATAAGGATATTCCAGGCTCTTATATAGATTCTGTTTTTTGCAAGCATGTACACATAGCTTTAGATTATCTTGCTTTGTTTTATGGAACAGCAACTTTTGATTATTTTGGTCCTTCCCCGCATGTAATAAAAGCATCCAAAATTGTAATTAGAGATTTTTTGAAGCTCAAACCAAGATATCCAGATTATAAGCTAAACCAACTATACCTGAGTGAGTTAAGAAGAGAAGGTATTAATCTAAACGAGCCACTTTTAAAGTTTATTTGGTACTAAATTTCTCCTCCATGATCGATTAACCAATTTTCTATCGCTTTTTTTATATCTATTACCATTTCTTCTCCTGATGGTAATCTTCTTTTAACAGTTATAGGTATCATCTTATTTTTGAATTCAAGCTTTGCTATTTCTATAGGGTTAGCTTCTTTTTCAACTTTAACTAGTATAGGAGCTCCTAAAGAAATTTGTAAGGCTCTTGCCCCAAGTAAGCGTGCAGCTTCAAACCTTGTTAACCTATCTCTAGGCCATATCAAAATCTCACCACAAAAAAAGTTTGCTCATTTTCCAACCTCATTTTAAATATTTAAGTTTTATGTGTTTTTAAACTTTAAAATTTATGGTTTGAAGTGGTTTATATCCTTAAGCAAGTCTATATGGCCTAAGAAAAGTTGTCTGCAGCAATATCTTTTAAGTCCCAAATCATTCAAAACCTTTTCCCTTTCTTCCCCTGCATCTACTCTTTTCTTGTATTCTTCATATAAATGGCCAACAACTTTTCCACAAGTGAAACATCTTACTGGAATTATCAAAACCCTCACCTTAATAATTCTATTAGATGATTTTGTTAATTTAAATGGCTTTCGGTTAGGTTTTAATCTCTTTCATCGCTATTTTTGCCTTTTCTTTTATCCATTTTTCAAGCTTTACTTTTTTTAAATCTTTAAATTTAATCCAAGCAAATTCGCTATGTTCTTTACTCAACTTAACTTTCCCTTTTTTATATTCACAAAGATAGTGAATAACTATTCTCCATACCTCATCTTTCTTGATGCTCCAAACAAAAATCGGTTTAATTACCTTTACATCAAGACCTGTTTCTTCTTTCACTTCTCTCAAAACTGATTTGTTAGGGTCTTCATAAACTTCTATTCTCCCTCCAGGTAAAGTCCAACTACCTTCTTTTCCAATTTCATCTTGCATCGCTCTTTTTATAACTAAAAAACTTTTATCTTTCACGATAAGAGCTGTGGTTCCGATTTGAACTTCCATTAAGCTCGCCTTATTTTATTTATTTCTTTAAGGAAATTTTTAATTAAAGGATCTTTTATCTTTTTGTTAGCATCATCAAAAAATTCGTCCAAATTTTTATAACCTTGATTTTCATAGACACTAGCCTGTAAAGCCATTTCAAGAGAGTCAACCTGTTTTACAAGTTTTGCTTCCTCTGAACTTTCTTCTTGAAATTCTTTCCATAATTTTATGTAATCTTTTCCTTTTGACATTTTAGAAAAAATTTTAATTATCGCCTCTTCTTCCATTCTTCCCTTTTCTTCCTTACTAATTTTGTCAGAAGGAATGATATCTCCAGAATAAATTTCGCAGAAGTCATGAATTAGAGCCATTTTAACGATTTTGAGTTTATCTAATTCTGGAAAAAATTTTTCTGCTAGAAAGTAAGAAAGAATAGCAACAGCAAAGCTATGGTCTGCTACACTTTCACATTTTTCTTTTGGTACATTTCTTAACCAACCTTTCCTGTAGATTTGTTTCAAATGGTTTAACTCATAGTAAAATCTTATTATTTCATTCACTTTTTTATCTTCTATATAATTGAGTGGTGGTAAGTTTTTTGCTTCCATATTTTTAATTTAAAATTATTTTAAATAGTGTTTATCTCTTGCTCTTTTGCTTGTGCCTTCTTGCTCCTTTTTTGCTTCTAGAAGGCTTTCTTGGTTCAGGTCTTCTTACATCAGCAACCAAAAGATTTCTATCATAATCTAAAAATCTTCTTTTGAGTTCTTCGCTTTTAAAGAATTCAACAAGTCCTGAAGCGATTGCCATTCTTACAGCATCTGTTTGACCAGTTATTCCTCCTCCACTTACTTTAACTTCAACATCAACTTTTTTTGATGCTTCATCAGCAATAACTAGGGGTTCCATTATTCTCATTCTTGCTAGTTCAGTCCCCCAAATTTCCAACGGTTTAGAATTTATTGTTATTCTTCCGCTTCCAGCTTTAACCTTAGCTCTAGCTACAGAGCTTTTTCTTTTTCCTACAGTTATTACTAATTTCGGTTTTTCTTTTTTCACCATGTTTTCTTAGCTCCCAAAGCTAAAGAAAGCTCTTCTAAAGTTATGTATTTGCATTTGAGTTTGTTTGCATCTTTGCCAGTTTTCTCAAACTTCTTATTTTTTAATTCTTCTGGAATGCCAATAAAAACTTTAAGGTTTTTGAAGGCTTTTCTTCCTTTTGCTCTATCCCAAGGTAGCATTCCTCTCACAGTTGCTCTAAAAATTCCATCCGGAGTTTTTGGAAAGAAAGGACCATGCTTAGGGTCACCACGCTGAATTTTTTCTAAATATTTTTTTATCGTGTACTTAGGGTTTCCAGAAATGACTGCTTTTTCGCAGTTGACAACAAAAACTTTTTCACCTTCCAAAAGCTTTTTAGCTATTTCTGAAGCAACCCTTCCAAGTATTTGATTTTCTACATCTATTATCATAAAATCACGTCAATATTTTTACATTACTTCCTTTTGGATTTTCTTTCATCAACTCTTCTATACTTATGCATTTACCTCCTGCTTTTTCAATTTTTTCTTTTGCTTTTTTGCTAAAACGCCAGGCAGCAACCTTTACATTTTTTGACAGCTCACCAGAAGATAAAACAACTCCAGGCACAATAATTGTTTCATTCTGCTTGGCATTTCTTTCTACATCAGAAATGTTTACTTCAACTTTTTTTCTTCTTGGTTTTTCTAGTTTTTCAGCTATTGCTAACCAGATTGGTGCCTTTAATTCTCTCGAATTTTTCTTCAATTCTTCTATAAGCTTTTTTAAGTAAGGGTTTGTCGGTCCTGTCCTTTTCATCCTATCACTTTGAATAATTTGTATTTTTAGTTTTTATATAAAAGAATTTAAATCTTTTAATTTTATCGATTTTATTTTAAGAAAATTTTATGTATAAAATCTTCTCGCTTTGATTATAAAAACATCCATAATTACTTAGCATTTCTTCTAGAGAATTTTGTTCATGCTGTCTATCAAATTTTTGCTCAGCAGATGTTAGGAACAGAAAAATTAAAAATTAGGATTTTTTAAGTTTCTAAGGATGGTAGAAAGTTTGCTAAAATCTTAATGGATGAGGATAAGGATAGGGTATATAATTGGGTTTTGGTGGGCTTGGATTAGTTGCATTTATTAAACCTTTCCAACTATCAGTAAAGTAATTTATACCAGGAGTAATGTTTTGATTTGCCCAAACGTTTAAGGGCGAGCCTGTACCTATGTGGTTGTTATCCCATATCCATACATTATCAATATACTGTGGGTCGTATACACTAGAATTGTAATATTCATTAGCAAGTTGTATGTCAACAATATTGTTTATAAAAGTGTTGTTAAAGACTAACCCACCACCACCGCGAAATGCTACTCCCATTACTACATTATCCAGAATATTATTATATATTTCAGCATATCTCCCAGAAGGAAATGGACGTCCATGAATATCAATGGATTGTAGCCCACCTAAAGGATGCTTTATAACTGAATTTCGTAGCACATAATAACCATATTGTGCACTTGATACAGGGTGCCTAGTGTAATCGAAAAAACAATCCTCGATATAAACTGGTCCAGCAGTATAAGAAATATCATTGGTTGAGCCGTAATATTCTGAGTAATTAGTACCATATAATTCATTGTAAAGAATAACTTGTGGGTTACGGTATTGAATGGTAATACCTTGCCAATCATATTTTCCAATTATACTGTCTACATTTGTTATCCAGGTAGCAGTACCTAAATTAGAAGACCAAAATTGTGAATTTCCAAAAACTGCAACTCCATAACCCCATCCGCTCATCGGACCTAATACTTTATGGTAATATTGAGTTATTGAGCAGTTTGCGATTACCCCTTTACTTGCTTGCACATTAATACCTGCATTTGTATTGCTGTCTATGAAGACATTATCAATCAAAAATCCGTCTACGTATTCAAGAAATATTCCCGCATTGTTTTGATTTGCAGCAGGGGTATCATTTGTAACATAGTTAAGAATAGTTAATCTGCTTATTCGAATATGTTTATTTTTTGACCTTACGTAATTGAAGTTTGCAGGATAAGATGTGTTTGAACCTACTATTGAAAATGTTGCAAAAAATCCTGAAGGAAGAACCCCTTGACGTAGTATAGTTGCAGGAGCAGTAATTACTACGCCATTTTGTGTTGTTGTGGTTGTAGTACTTTCTGAACCTATTATGTTGAGCCATGCTCCTTCTGGAAGAGTTTCAAGATCAATGTTTATTGCATTACCTGAAGATTGATTTATTACCCAATCACCTGCTGGTATATAAACAGTTCCGCCGCCATTAGCTATAATCCAATTTATCGCTTCTTGTATATCGGAAGGATAACCACTTTTAGCAAGTATTACTGAAATATTGATGTTTATTATTTTATTAGTTTCATTATAATCCCAAGAAGGGATTGTTTCATTAAGTTTTACTTTTAATGGTTTTTTCAAACTATAAACCTTAATCCTATTCGAATAATTACTTTCTAATAAAATTGTTAGTTTGTTTTCTTCAGAAGTTATTTGTTTTATCGGGCTTATGAGATCTTGACTTATGTTTACTGAAAGAATTTTAACGAAGAAATTTGTTAAGTTAAACTGAATGTCATAAATTCCTGTGGGAATTGTCAAGTCATAATTACCTTGAGAGTCCGTTTGATTTGAGCTTATTATACTGTCAGTTCCTTGCTGAAAAACAATTATTTTTGCGTTGATTGGATTATTGTTTTTATCTGTAAGTTTTCCAGAAATTCTTCTCAAAGATACTTCAGTTGTATAATAAGCGATGATTGTTCTATTTCCATTTGCATTCACATAGCGTGTTAATGCTGTTTCTCCATTTTCCCAATGAGAAAAATTATAATTTGTTAAAATCATTGGTGCTGTTGGAACATAGACCGAAGGCTCTTCACCCATCGCACCTTCTACAGTGGGAAATATTTGTTTGAAAGCTGTATTATAATCTTCAGTAATGAATTGGTTATACCCATAAATATCTCCACCTACTGGCTGTGGAGGAACTCCACTTGCTCCTATTATTCCAGTTGTGCCACCTTTTATAGCTATGAAATAAATTCCAGCTGGTAAGGTAACAGGTGTGACATTAATTAATACCCAAGAATTTGAAACGCAAGGTGTTGCATTGCTTTTGGTAATTAATCCGTATGGATGATAATCTGTTCCTACCCAACCTTCAATATGGTATTTTGTGGCATTATAAATTGCAACTTTTACATTTCCTGTAGCTTTACAATAAAAATAAAGAGAATTGATACTGGCTGAAGATGTTAAGTTATATGGGCCTCCTGCATAAGTATAAACGCTATATCCCATCGAGCCACCTGTATGGTCCGAATCACCAAACAAGACATAATGTGTTTCTTGAACTGCTGTAGAAGGTGCAGTAATGCTTACAGTTCCATTAAACAAGTACTCCAGCTTAGGAGAGAAGAATGGTTCAAAAGGTAATTTATATAAGTCTGTTCCTTCAAACATCATCGGCACTCCTGTCATTGGTGAAGTAGTTATGTTTAATATGTTTAATGGAGGAGAATATGTTGTATTAACATGAGTTATCCAATAATTCCATTGGCCCCAATCAGTTGGATTTGTACCCATATACTCATACAACCATAAACTGAAGCCTTTTAATTGAGGAGCTCCATATTTTTTGATTAAATAACCGGCTCTATCCAATTGCCAAGCCAAAGGATACCTATTTCCATAAAAATTCATTATTCCTAAAATTACAGGAGAAGCTGGTGGATTGTTTCGTCCTCCGTACATACCAAAATTTTCTTGCCAATAAGCTTCAACTTCATAAGAATATGGATTAGAAGGGTCAAAAAGTGAAGCAGCACCGTAAAACATTGTAACTATATAGTCTACATGCAGGTATGGATTTGTGTCCATTCGCCAATCATAGCCTACAGCCGGCATTGATAATTTGCCTAAACTATGTAACCAGACTGTAACATTATTTAACCAGTTGATATAATCTTGCCAAGTACCAGTAATGGTTTCGATATCATCACTATAACCATCAAAACCCCATTGTAGGGTTAAGTTTATTTGAGATATTAGATTATTCCAGTTAGATGGTCTAACGTCTATTGGGCCATTCGTGTCTTCTATCCAAGCTATTGCAGTTATATTGGCAGCATGAAGAGCATTTACTATTGAAGTATAAAAGGTAACATTAGGAGGTCCACCATCCATATAGCCTCCTGTAGTTGTACGTTGCCATAGTACTGTGCTGTTAGGTGAGCTTCCGTCATAATAACCTACCATTACAATTGCATATTTGATATGGTTTTTGGTTAAGTCGTCTATAACTTTTGTAAGATTTTTAGATAGAATATACGGATTGAGTCTTGGCCAACCAGCATCTTGTATCCATACTGCATTAGCATTAAAATATGGCTCTGAAGCGTTGACAAGAGAGGAAAAAAATACCAAAAAGAAAATGAACGACAAAAGTGAAAAGGTAACAGATAATATTAATTTTCTCATTAATTTCCCTTCTACTACATTATTAGTAGTTTTTAATTTAATAGTTTTAGAAATAGCTTAGAAGGTTTGTTCTAGGAATTTCAAACTTTCTTTTTTCTTCCAAAATTTTTACATTCTCTCCAAATCTTTCCTTCATTAACAAAGCATTTTCATTTGAGGAATGAATCGGCAGTATATATTTTGGCTTAATTTCTTTTATCATCCACACAAGGTCAGAATATCCCATATGGCCTGAGGAATGAATTCTATAACTTTGGAGCCCAAAATAGTTACACCAATTTTCTATTCTTGTTTCATCTAAAGTTGACTCTTCATCAAAAGGTTCAGGGTTGTTGATTATTAAAATACTTCCTTTAGGAGGAGAGAAATCAACCAATTTTTCAAACTCGTAAAAGTTCAAGTTCACTATATAATTCCTTGGGTTTTTCCTTATTTCCTCATCTTTTATCATTTCAATATTTTTGTACTTTGAAATGCTTCTTTTTGTTCTTGTAGCCGAAAAATTCTCTTCTTCAAAAACAAGAATTTTTGATAACAAGCTTGAATATTTTTCTTTAATCAAATTCCTCATTTCTCTATGCAAAAGAAAAAGGGCATTCTTTTGAGAAGTTATAAATTCTCTTCCTGTTTCTTCTGCAATTCTTTTATAAATTAAAAATTCTTCCAAATTTCTTGAAGAAAAATCTATTAAAACCAATCCTTCTGCTTTCTTAACCAATTCTTTTGTTTTTTCTTCAACATCATACTCTGTAAAACTCATTTCTTCGTTAATTTTTGTTCCTTCTGTTATTAGAATATCTGCTCCTCTTGCTTTTTCAACAAACTCTACACTTTCTTTTGTTTTAAATCCATGGAATCTCATGTCTCCTGTATAAGCGATTTTTGCGTCAGAAGTATGGATTATAAGAGCATGAGCGTCAAAAGAGCTATGGTCGACAGGGAAAAGTTCAACTTCCAAATTATCAATCTCTGATTTTGTCTTTTGTATAAAATTCTTCTCAATCTCTTCTGGAGGAATTAAAAACTGAATAATTACACGTTCATGTGTTGCTTTTTCTTTTGTTGTCTTATGTGCTTTTCCAAGTTCATCTATCCAATAAAAACCGATAGGTATCCAATCATCCATTTTTCTTGATTCTTGATAGTATGTCCATTGTTTTTCTTGCGAGCTTTTTGTGACATCTTCGTAAGCTTTAATTACAGAGTAAGTTTCTTTTGAGCAATAAATAGGTATTTTTGGGTCAAGAAAAACCATATCACCAAAATGGTCTAAATGAGAATGAGTTATAACACAACCGTTAATTAAAGGCTCTTCATGAGACTTCTTTCCTATGGCTTTAAGCAAGTCTGGATTATAAACTCCTTCCAAATCTGGAAGAATTCCCATAACTAGCCTGTCAAGCAAACCTCTTGGTCTTGAATAAGGATCTTTATAAAACTTTTTTATTTTTGAGAATGAAGTGCCAAAATCCAAGAATACTTTTGTTCCTTTATCCTCTAAAAGAATTTTGTTTCCTCCTACTTCTCCAATTCCACCATAAAAAGTTAATGAAGTCATTAAACAAGAAAACAAAAGTAAAAGATTTATGCTTTACTTAAAATAAGGTTTTGGTCCTATAATTAGTCTTAATGGTGAGGATAAGGATAGTATATAAATTGGTTTTGGTAGACTTGGGCTATTCGCATTATTAAAACTTCCCAACTATATTGTTTGTAAAAGTATTGTTAATAAAATAGTTAAAAAATGATGCGCCAGCCGGGATTTGAACCCGGGTTACGAGCTTGCTTCAATTTGGAAGGCTCGTGTCTTAGACCAGGCTGGACCACTGGCGCTTCAGTTACTTTTATAAATTATCAATTGAAGGTTTTAAATATGACTACTGAAGAAATTATTAAAAAATCGATAAAAAAATTTAAGAAGAAATTTCCAGAAATGGGTGAAACTTTAGAAAAAGAGTTAATTCCTTTAAAACCTGGTGAAGAATTACAGCCAAGAGTTTTGAAGAAAAAGAAAAAGCTTTAGCCTATGTACGGAGTCGGGGGAACAGGTTGAACAGGCTTTGCCTTTGGTCTTTTCTTAAAATATTCCTTGTAAGCTTCCCATGTTTTTCTTGCTTTTTCTCCTCTTAAAATCTTAACTATTACCATCTTTGGTCTAAATGGCTGTTGAGAAGTTGGATTATAATCTATAAGAACAATATCTCCGACTTTTAATTCATTGGAAATTCTTGGATCAACCTCATAAGTTATAACATTTTCATCCCAAGTTTCAACCAAAGCTTGAACAGAAGAATCAGAGCTTGAGATTTCCCTATCTTTTGAAGAAAAAATTTCTAGTATTTTTCCAACATGATAATAAACCATTTTTTAACCTCCTGCTATCAATATATTATAGGTATATAAGAATTTAATTTAAGATTTTCTAATTTTAAACTTATAGATAGCACTTCAAAACTGTATCAAAGCTTATATCAATTTTGCAGAATAACAAAAATTTAAAGTTTACTATCTAAAGAGGATTTAATGAAACATAAAAAATCCAAATCACTTGCAGGAGAGAAGGTTACTTACGAGAGAATGCTTGAAATTACTGAACCATCTGACGAGGAAAGAAGATACGAAGCGTTTGGCCATTTCTACGATGATTTTTTCAACTTTTACTTGAGAGAGTTTCCAGGTGCTTATCTACCAACAAGAGTGAGATTATCTCCAAGAATAAGAAATTTCTTAGAGTCTTCTCGTCCCAAACCGGAAAAAATTCCTTTTGAAACTGTAAAAGAAAAACTTGAAGAACAAAAGACGTTGGTATTCTACGATGCAGAATCACTTCTTCTCGAAAAACATATAAGAATTCAGCAGAAAAAAGATGTGAGAAGAGGAAGACCTTATATCGACTTGTATCCAAACAAAGAAATCAAAATTCTATTTGACGCAGAATTTTATAAGTACTTGAACGAGCTATTATTCGTACCAAGAATAGCCAATCTAGCAGAAGAAGGATATTCTCTTCAAAATTTTTCAGGGGATATACTAAAAAGAAAAGTTCTTAGGGCGTTAGGTTTTGAAGAGGTAAGGAAACCTCTTCCAGAGCAAACGAGAGTTGAGCGCCTAATCGCATATGATGCCTATCCTTACCGTAAAACTTTAGATTCAAGGGGTTATCCTTTATGGCTTTTGTACGAAGTTCCTGTGGTAAGGATTTCTTTCATTTCAGAGCCTGCTGAAACAAAATAATAAACTAGAACTTATAGCCTATTTTCCTCAAAAATTCTTTTCTCTCTTTTACGTCTTCCTCTTTTTCTATGCCTTTTTGCTTAAGCCCATCAACTACTCCGATAATTCCTCTTCCTTGCTCTGTTTCTGCAATTATAACTTCTACAGGATTTGATGTTGCACAAAAAATTGAGCAAACTTCAGGAACTTCCTTTATTTTATTCAAAACATTTATCGGATAGGCATTTTTTATAAAAATTATAAAACTATGACCACAAGAAATTTCAAAAGCTTTTTCAGCAGCAAGCTTTTCTAACTCTTCATCATTTCCAGAATGTCTTACTAAACATTTGCCAGAAGATTCACAAAAAGCTAGACCAAATTTTATGTTTGGAACAGAATTAACCAAAGCTTCATGCAAATCTTCTACAGTTTTTATAAAATGTGCTTGGCCAAGAATTAAGTTGCAATTTTCTGGAACTTGAATTTTTACAATCTTGAATTCCATATTATTCATTTTCTAATCAAGATTTAAATTTTATTCTTCAGAAAGGAGTAGAGCTGTGATTTAAGCTTAAGCTTTTTGTTTTCTTTTTTTGAAATTTTTCCTTGAGTTAAAAGTTCAAGCATTCTTTGCGCATTCTCTAGCATCGCATGATTGTTGTTGAAGAACACGTAAACTTTTTTTGGTTCAACCTTCAAAATCTTTTCTTTTACTTCTTCTAATTCTTTATCAGTATAATAATGGGAATACCATGCACTTCTCCCATGCATTCTCTCGTAAACAATTCCATTGCTTGAATAGACTTCTAAAGGGAAATCAGGAGAATCAACACTTACCCAAGTTATTTTTAATTTTCTAGCCCATTCTATACTTTCTTCCTTAAACCAATCCAAGTTTCTAACTTCTAGAGCAAACTTTTCTTCTAAATTTGTTTTTTCAATAAATTTCTCTAGCTTC
>Ga0207433_10011208_pt1 | contig 13703 bp, 6 predicted proteins | sample YelNatPaOPGAMG01_FD_187559 | JGI IMG/M metagenome (GOLD analysis project Ga0207433, IMG submission 187559) | Hot spring thermophilic microbial communities from Obsidian Pool, Yellowstone National Park, USA - OP-RAMG-01 (SPAdes) (version 3) | ecosystem: Environmental > Aquatic > Thermal springs >... | reverse complement strand
GCCGAGGCCATTCCGGCGCGCGTCGAGAGGGCCCTCCAGCAGGCGGTGCAGCTCGTCGAGCCGAAGATCCAGTTCGTCCCCGTCGACCGCGCCTTGCTCAGGACCGAAGCCGACGTCGACTCCTGGTTCGCCAGCCAGCGCAGAAAGCTCGTCGAGGCCCTCAAGCAAGGCCCCGTGCAGGTGCAGTAAGGAGCCGCCATGCCCAGCCTCAGCCGCGAACACCGCCGCTTGCTCGAAAAGACCGTCGCCGAAGCCCGCCGGATCGCCGAGGAAGGCGCGCGCAAGGTTCTCCAAGACCAGTACGCCGTCGATCACCACGAGCCTTGGCCGCATTTAAGCGCCGCCGAGCGCGAGTTGCGCAGACAGCTCCGCGCCCACGGCCGGCAGTTGGGCGACGCGCGCGATGCGCGGCGCGAAACCCAGCCGATCGACCACCTCGTTCAGGCCTGCGCCTACGAGCACTGGCACCGGATGCTGTTTGCCCGGTTCCTGGCCGAAAACAATCTGCTGCTCGACGCCCAGCACGGCGTAGCCCTGGCGCTGGACGACGTTCGCGAGCTCGCCCGCGAGCAGGGGCGCGACTGGATGGAGCTGGCCGCAGAGCTCGCCCAGCGCATGCTGCTCGCCGTCTTTCGCCCGGATGACCCGGTGCTGAAAGTCCAGCTTCCGCCGGAAACGCGCCAGCAACTCGAAGAAAAGCTCGCCTCGCTCCCGCGCGAGATTTTCCTGGCCGACGACAGCCTCGGCTGGGTCTACCAGTTCTGGCAGCGCGATGAGAAGGACCTCGTCAACAAGGCCGAGGTCAAAATCGGCGCCGACGAGCTGCCGGCGGTCACGCAGCTCTTTACCGAAGACTACATGGTCCTCTTCCTGCTCGAGAACACGCTGGGCGCCTGGTGGACGGCCAAGCGGCGGGCCGAGGGCAAGAACCCGGCCCTGCCCGGCTACTCGTGGACCTATCTGCGTTTGAACGAGGACGGCTCGCCGGCTGCCGGATCTTATGAGGGCTGGCCGCCCGCGGCGCGGAATCTCCGGGTGCTGGATCCGTGCATGGGCAGCGGCCATTTCCTCGTGTTTGCGCTGCCGATTCTGGCCCGGATGCGGATGGAGGAAGAGGGGCTTTCGATCAAAGACGCGCTCGCCGCCGTGCTCCAGGAGAATCTCTTTGGACTCGAGATCGACGCGCGCTGCGCGCAGATCGCCGCCTTCAACCTCGCCCTGGCCGCCTGGCGCATGGCCGGCGAGCATTTCCCGCTGCCGCCGCTGAACCTGGCCTGCTCGGGGCTGGGCATCCACGCGTCCGAGTCCGATTGGGTGAACCTGGCGGGCGAAGACGGTCTGGCGCGCGAGGAGATGCGGCGGCTCTATTCGCTCTTCAAGGACGCGCCCACGCTCGGGAGCCTGATCGATCCGCTGCGGCTGAAGACCACCGTCTATTCGGCTGGCGCGGAGCGCGTGCTGCCGCTGATCGAGGAGGCGCTCGAGCGCGAGCGGTCGGAGGAATCGCGCGAGCTGGCCATTGCGGCGCAGGGCGTGCTGGCGGCATTTCGGATTCTGGCCGGCCGCTTCACGCTGGTGGCGACCAACGTGCCCTATCTGGGGCGCGGCAAGCAGGATCCGGTGCTGGCGAAGTATTGCGCCGAGTTTCACTCCGACGCCAAGGCCGATCTGGCGACCTGTTTCGTGGACCGCTGCCTGCGCTTCTGCCAGGAAGGCGGATCGGTGGCGCTGGTGACGCCGCAGAACTGGCTGTTCCTGACGAGTTACAAGAAGCTGCGCGAGCGGCTGCTGAAGGCGGTGCAGTGGGACTTCGTGGCGCGCCTGGGAGGCAACGCGTTCCAGACACCGATGTGGTATTTTCCGATCGGACTCCTGGGCCTGACCCGCCGCGCGCCCGCGCCCGAGCACACGTTTGCGGGCTGGGATGTGGGCGAGGCCAAGACGCCGGAGGAGAAGGCGCACGAGCTTCTTGAGCTACAGCACAAGAGGGCATTGCAGGCTTATCAACAGAGCAATCCAAACTCTACTATCAGCATTGAATCTCTCGCTCACCTCTCACAGCTAGGTGCATACGCAAACGCCTATTTCGGATCTAAGCCTGGCCAGACGGAAAGAGTTGTGAGGGCCTTCTGGGAGCTCTCGGACTACCACAGTGAGAACTGGGTTTTCATGGAGTCATGTCCAGACGGAATTCGGGATTACTCAGGCAAGAGTGAATTATGCCTATCACCACAAGCCGCGTGGTCCCATGGTATCTCGGAGTACGGTGTACGTGGAAAAGAAGCCTGGGGAAAGTATGGCGTGATCTTTTCACGAATGCGGGATCTACCCTCAGGCATTTACACGCAGCAATTTTTCGACAGCAACGCTTATGTGATCGTACCGAGATCACCAGAGTATATGCTGCCAATTTATGCCTTTGCGAAGTCTTCTGAATTCAATGCGGTCGCTCGCCGATACAACCAGCACCTGAACATAACCCGTGAGCTTACTGAACAACTACCCTTCGACCTCGCCCACTGGCAGGAGGTCGCCGCCGAGAAATACCCCAACGGCCTCCCCAAGCCCCACTCCGACGATCCCACGCAGTGGCTCTTCAACGGCCACCCCAAAGGCTCCGACCACCCGCTTCAGGTCGCCGTCGCGCGCCTGGTCGGCTACCGCTGGCCGCGGCAGACCGGTTCCAGTTTCCCGGACTGCCCCGCGCTCGATCCCGATGGCCTGGAAGCGCACGCCGACGCGGACGGCATCGTGCCGCTGGCTTCCATCGCCGGCGAAGCCTCGGCTGCCGACCGCCTTCGGGCCCTGCTCGCCGATGCCTACGGGGGCGAGTGGTCCGCGGCCAAGCTGCGCGAGTTGCTCGGCAGTTGGGAAACGCTGGAAGACTGGCTCCGCGACGGCTTCTTTGAAGAGCACTGCCGCATCTTCCATCAGCGCCCCTTCGTCTGGCACATCTGGGACGGGCGCAAGGACGGCTTCCACGCGCTGGTGAACTACCATCGGCTGGCCGCGCCCAACGGCGAAGGCCGCCAGACGCTTGAAAAACTGATCTACACCTACCTGGGCCGCTGGATCGAGCGCCAGCAGGATCAAGTGAAAGCGGGCAAAGAGGGCGCCGACGCGCGCCTCACCGCCGCGCTGCATTTGAAGAGCGAACTCGAAAAGATCCTCGCAGGCGAAAAGCCCTACGACATCTTCGTCCGCTGGAAGCCGCTCCACCAGCAGCCGATTGGTTGGGAACCGGACATCAACGACGGCGTGCGGCTGAACATCCGCCCGTGGCTTCAGACGACGCTCGCGCCCGTTACGAAACCCAGAAAGGGCGCCTGCGTGCTGCGCGTGACGCCCAAAATCAACTACGGCAAAGACCGTGGCAAGGAGCCGCACCGGCCCAAGGAAGACTACCCCTGGTTCTGGAGCTGGGACGAGCGCAGCGACGACTTCCCCGGCGGCGCTGAATTTGACGGCGCCCGCTGGAACGATTTGCACTATTCGCTCGCCTTTAAGCGGCGCGCGCGATCCGTACGTAAGGAGGACCAATGAGCTCAGCAAGGCAGAACTGGCCGTATCCTGGCGCGCGGTGGTGGAAGTTTGACTTCCACGCCCACACGCCCGCCTCGCACGACACGCCTTGGCACGGGATCAGTGAACCGAACGAACGACTGACTCCCGAGGGATGGTTGCGGCGGCACATGGAGGCCGAGGTCGATTGCGTCGCGATTACGGACCACAACACAGGCGAGTGGATCGATGAACTGAAAGCAGCATACGAAAAGCTGCGCAACGAGGCGCCAGCCTGGTTCCGGGAGATGTACCTGTTTCCAGGCGTGGAGATTTCGGTGAATGGCGGGATCCACCTTCTGGCCATTTTCGACCCTTCACGGGGATCGGCAGAAATCTCTGATTTGCTGGCTCAGGCCGAATACCAAGGCAGTCGCGGTGATTCGGATGGGGTCACCCGGAGGTCTTTACCGGAGGTAATCGAACTCATTACGAATGCTGGCGGCCTGGCGATCCCCGCCCATGCGGATCAGGAAAAGGGCCTCTTGCGCCTGCGAGAGGGCAGCACGAACATTCCGGCAGTGGATGCGAATACCCTCCGCCAGGTGCTGGAGCTGGATTTGATCCTCGCGATGGAATGGGTGGACCGGAACAGAAACAAACCTCAGGTCTACAAAGATGCGAAGGTTCGATGGACCGAGGTGCTCGGAAGCGACTGCCACAATTTCCGAGGCGGACCTCAGCCGGGCGAAAGGTTCACCTGGGTCAAGATGGCAAAGCCTTCGTTGGAAGGGCTTCGATTGGCCCTGCACGACGGCGCGGATCTCTCTGTTCGGCGCTCTGATGAGCTAGGCGCCCCGCCACCGAACCAGATCCCGGAACACGTCATCGAGTCCATCGAGATCGCTGAAGCCCGACACATGGGGCGCGACAAGCCTCAGCGGCTTGAGTTCAGCCCATGGTTCAACGCGTTGATTGGCGGGAGAGGGACCGGGAAGTCCACGATTGTTCATGCGCTTCGACTCGTTTACTGCCGGGACAAGGAGTTGACGAAGAACCTCTCCGCTGAGGATCCGGTCCGAAGGACATTCGAGCAGTTCGTTCGCGCGCCGAAGAGCCGGCTGGATCCGGTCGGCGCACTGGATTACCAGTCCTCCCAGAAGACAAGGATATCCCTGGTCATCCGGACGGGACATCTCCGTCGAAAGTTGCACTGGAATCAGGAGGGGAAGGGAGCTGCCGTTGAGGTGGAAACGCCCGGCTCAGGCTGGGCCGAAGACCCGGCGCAGGTTATCACACCCGAGAGGTTCCCGGTGCGGATTTTCAGCCAGGGGCAGATCGCGTCGTTGGCCGGCGAGAGCGACCGGGCGCTGTTAGGGTTGATCGATGAGGCGGCCAAGACGGGCGATGCAAGGCGACAGCTTGAGGAAGAAATCCAGAAGTTCTTTTCCCTGCGAGCCCAAGTGCGTGAACTCAAGAAAAAGTTGGAGAGAAAACCGGAAGTGCAGGGGATACTGGAAGACCTTGGCCGAAAACTACAGATTTTCGAGCAAGGCCAGCACGCGGAAGTTTTGAAGGAGTACCAGCTCCGCCAGCGCCAGAATCGCGAAGTGGATCGGCAACTGGAGGATGTGGCCGAGCTGGCGCGGGGACTCCGTAGCGAAGCCGAGAGGCTCGTGCTGGCCGACCCCCCGCTCGGCCTCTTCGCTCCGGAAAGGGAGCTTGACGGCCAGCCGCTGGCGATCCTGGCAACCCTCCAAAAAGCCGTTACTTCGGCTGCGGAAGGCGTTCGAAAAATCGCTGACGGCCTCGATGAGGCGGCCTTAGCGGGCCGGCGGCAGATGCAGGATTCAGAGTGGTTTCAAAGGAGCGTGGAAGCAAGAACCCGTTACGACGAATTGAGGTCCCGTCTCAGCGAGCAGGGGGTCAGCGATCCAGGGCTTTGCGGGAAGCTTGTGCAGGAGAGGCAGGCACTGGAATACGAATGGAAAACGCTTGAGGAGCTCGAGAAGGATCTGAAGGCGCGGCGCGAGGAGTGCGGGAAGCAACGCGGGCGCATTCTGGAATTGCGCCGGCAGGTGACACAACTACGAGCAGAGTTCCTTCAACAGAGACTACGGGACAATCCGTATGTGCATATCAGTCTGGTTCCTTACGGGAACGATCCGAGGCGGGTGGAGCGAGAACTGCGGGAGATTCTGGATGTCACGGATGAACGATTTATGCAAGACATTCTGATGATGGACGGGGACACGCCCAACTCAGGCGTCGTCGCCGAGCTCCTGGCCGGATTGCCCGGCGAGCCCGAGAAGCGCGCCAAGCAGGTGGAAGAGCGCCTGAAACTGCTTGTCGAGAGGATTGAGAAGGCCGCAGAGGGCAAGGGAGATTTTGGCGGCCATTTCAATAATTTCTTGAAGAAAGCAGCAGCAGCCTCCCCGGAGCGGATTGATCGAGTGTCCGTGTGGTTTCCCGAAGATTCGCTAATCGTCGAGTACAGCCAGAAGGGTGACGGGACGGATTTCCGTTCGATTGCGCAGGCTTCTGCCGGGCAGCGCGCCGCGGCCATGCTGGCATTTCTGCTTTCTTACGGAGCGGAAACGCTGGTGCTGGACCAGCCGGAGGACGATCTGGACAATCATCTGATTTACGAGCTGGTGGTCCGGCAAATCCGCGCGAACAAATTGCGACGGCAGTTGATTATCGTGACGCACAATCCGAATGTGGTCGTCAACGGGGATGCTGAATATGTTCATGCGTTTGATTTCACCAGAGGGCAATGCCGGGTGGTCCAGTCCGGGTGCTTGCAGGAAAGAGGCCTCCGGGACGAGGTTTGCAGAGTAATGGAAGGCGGCCGGGAGGCGTTCGAGCGGCGCTTTTACCGCATCGGCAAGGAGGTTTAGCGGTGTTTGACACCAAAGGGGAGTTACTGGAGAAGATCCGGCTTGGCGAGGATTCGTTTCTGGAACTGAAAGAGATGCGTTTCTCCGGCGACCGGGTCACGGCGCCAAGCCGGGAAGATCTTGCCGATGAGCTGGCGGCAATGGCGAACACGAAGGGCGGGGTGTGCGTCCTGGGCGTGGACGACGCCAGCCGGGAGATCATCGGCATTCCCACAAACCGGCTCGATTCGGCGGAGAGATTCGTTCGAGATGTTGTCAACGACTCTATCAAGCCCCCTTTAGTGTGCACGATCGAGCGGTTGGTGTTGCCATCGACGCAGGGCAACGAAGCCTGTGTGCTGAAAGTCTCCGTACCCCAGAGCCTCTTTGTCCACGAGAGTTCCGGCGGCTATTTTTATCGAGTTGGCAGCAGCAAGCGCAAGATGCCGCCGGATTATCTGGCCCGGCTATTTCAGCAGCTCAGCCAGGCGAGATTGATCCGCTTCGATGAGCAGATTGTGAGCGATGCCACGCTCTTCGATCTGGACGAAGCGTTGTGGGAGAGGTTTCGGAGCCCGCTGAGCAGGCAAGAGGGCCGGGAGAACCTGTTGCAGAAACTCGGCATGGCTCGCCGGGATGATGCGGGGGCGCGGCGGCCGACTGTGGCCGGAGTGTTGATGGCTTGCCAACAACCGCGCCAGTGGCTGCCCAACGCCTTCATTCAGGCTGTCGCCTACCGGGGAACGACCGCAGCAGGCAGCCTGGAATCACCCTCGGCGTACCAACTGGACGCCGCCGACATCACAGGTCCGCTGGATCAACAGGTTGGTGATGCATGCCGATTTGTGGCCAGAAACATGAAGACGCAAGCGGTCAAGACGTTGGGGCGGCGGGATGTGCCGCAGTATGACATGACGGCAGTGTTTGAGGCTCTGGTGAATGCAGTGGCGCATCGGGATTACTCGATGGCGGGCGCGAAAATCCGCCTGCGTCTTTATGCTGACCGCCTGGAGATGTTCTCGCCGGCCGGGTTGCCGAACACGATGACGGTGGACAGCCTTCCCCTCCGTCAATTCTCGCGCAACGAGACGATCACAAGTCTTCTGGCGCGCTGCCCCGTCCCGCCAGGGTTACCTGGAGTGGAAACGGAAAGACGGACGTTGATGGACAGGAGAGGAGAAGGCGTGCCGCTTATTCTGGAGAGAAGCGAGCGCTTGAGCGGGAAGAGGCCGGAGTACCGGCTGATTGACGACCAGGAGCTGTTGCTCACCATTTTCGCGGCAGGAAACTAATACGAGAGGGCAGCGTGAATTACCTGTCAACCGTAAAGCACCGAGGTTCGCGGCTAACGCCGGCTGATGCGCCTCCCGCTGCCATGCGCCGAGCGTCGTGGCCGCCGACCAACGCTGCACCCATGATCGCGGAGCCATCGACCGCCGCCCGCGGGTCTGATAGACACTGCTCATCAGGAAAGGCGCCGAAGGCCGCAAGACACACAGTAGTTGTGCTGAATCCCAAACCAGAGGATTGATAACCATGATAGCGACAACTGAAAATCTTGATGCTTTGGCCGAACACGTCGAAGCGTTTCTGAAGGAACTGGTGGAATCAATGCGATGCCCTTCGGCGTGGGAGCTTCTCGACGAAGTCCAAAAGAGGTTCGGCCTAAAGGCTGGTCTTGTAGTTAAAGATGTGGTGCGTCGCTGCTGTGAAAAGGCCAGTTTTCCGCGCTACTTTCGTCAGTATTTGGCATCGCTGTTGACTGTACGCGAAGGGGAAGGAGAGCATGGCCCCAGCGACCTCGATCAAGCACTTGCCGGCGATGCCCCTCCCAGACAAGAGGTTCAATCGGGTATCGATTCACTCGTTCAACAGAGCACGTTGTATCGGAATTCTAAGGCATTTCTAGAAATGATCAGCTTCATGGCTCTTTTCCGTGAGTATGCGCCTTACAACAATATGCTCGTCCGCCTGCAAAACCCCAGCTGTTCTTTCTACGCAACCGAAAAGGACTGGGAGCAACGGTTTGGCCGAAAACTCAAGGAAGACGCGCGGCCTATGATCATACTCGCCCCAATGCACCCCGTTCTCATGGTCTACGATTTAGACCAAACAGATGGTCCTCCTTTACCGGAAGAGATAGACCGTTTTGCAAAGTTTGGAGGCAACTGGCAGCCGTGCTTTTTGCAGCGAACAATTGTGAACGCTGCTGAACGAGACCGGATTCGAGTGGACTTCAAACAGCTCTCGTCCACGAATGCCGGGTTCGTCACGATCGCTCATGGCGACGAAACGTACAAAATGAGAATCACTATTCACAATGAGCTCGATGCGCCCAGCCGTTATGGAGTGTTGTGCCATGAGCTGGCCCACATTTATCTGGGACATCTAGGCTCGGACAGTGACTATTGGTGGCCCAGCCGCATCAATCTTGACCGAAATGCGGTCGAGCTTGAAGCTGAGGCAGTCTCGTACCTGGTGACTAGCCGCTTGGGTCTCCGGGGAGAGAGCGCCTCCTATATCTCTCGGTTTCTTCCCGACGGGAATATTCCAAGGTCTGTGTCACTGGATCTGATCGCGAAGGTCGCCAGCCGCATTGAAGAAATGGCAAGGCGCAAACAACCGCCACGTCCGCACCGCGACGGGCGAGGAAGGAATCGATGAGGAAGGGCCCAACAAGATTAGTGGACGCGCTTCGTGAGTCATTTGCGGATGCCTTGCGAGCACCTGAGGGCTGGAGTGTCCCCGTTGCACTTCTGTGGACCGATGCCGAGGCGCAGTGGCTGCCCATCCTGGGCGCGCTGCGGGCCGCATATCCGTGGGTCTACGTGCTCGGCAAGTATGATCCCGAGACCAAGACAGGGCCGGCCATCTGGCTCAAGTGCATTGTGGATCGCACCCTGCCCGAGGCGCCGCCGGAAGGTGAAACGCCGATTCTTTACCTGCCGCACGTCCGCCGGCAGGAGTTGCGCGGCGCGGGGGATTGTCCCGTGCATTTGCAGCCGCTGGTCGAGCTGCAATACCGCGGCTGCGTCTGGCGCCAGTCGAACGGTCACGACTGGTCGGTGAGAGCTTTCCTGGTTTCCGAGGATGGCCTGGACCTGGACGTGGCCGCGGACCGGCGCACGGAGGAGGCGATGCTGCGCGCCTTGCCGCTGCTGGCCGAGCTCGACCTGAGTCCGCTGCGGGGAAGGCGGCTGGACGCGGATGACTTTGACAAGTTGTCGGTGGCCGACCCGGTGCGCGACTTGCTGCTGTGGCTCAATCAGCCGGAGACCTTCGAGGCCGGGGCCAAAGGAGCGCGGTGGGAGAGTTTCCGCTCCGTGGTTCAGAGCGAGTTTGGTCTAGACCCAGAGCAGATTTCGCCTTCGGAGGTGGCCGGCCGGCTGCTGCGCGCCGATTTGAGTCTGGATCCTATTTGGATGCGGTTTGTGGAGGCCCCGCAGCTCTATCCGGGGGTGGCGAAGCTGCTGCGCGATCCTGCCGGCGTAGGCCAGGGGCAACTGACGCTCGATCCGGCTCGCGACCCGCGCATCAACGAGCGCGAGGAGAATGAACTTCGGCAGGAGCTCGAGGCTGCTTCGCGTATGGCCCATGCGGCGGCGCGCGCGAAGGTGCTGGAACTGGAAGCCCGGCATGGCGAACGGCGGGGATGGGTGTGGGCGCGGCTCGGCTGGAGCGCGTGGGCGATGGCGCTGGAGCCGCTGGCGCGGCTGGCGCGCGCGGCGGAAGCGCCGGTGGGCGGCGGGACGCTGGCGGCCGCCGCAGCTGCCTATGCGGAGTCCGGCTGGCGGTGCGACGCTGCGGCAATGGAGGCGCTCGCCTGTTTCCGCAGCGGGCCGGAGGCGGCGCTGTTGGCGCAGGTGGTGCGGGCGCTGTACGAGCCGTGGCTTGCAGGGTCGGCGCTGCACTTTCAGTCGCTCGTGGCCGGCGATCCCAAGGCCGCACGCGAGGCCGTGGGGGGAACGCCTGTGGAAGCAGAAACCTGCCTGCTCTTTGCGGATGGATTGCGGTTCGACCTGGCGGCAAAGCTTGCGGCGGAGCTGGAAGGGCGATCCATGAAGGTGAATCTGGCCTGGCGCCTGGCGGCGCTGCCCACGGTGACTGCCACAGGCAAGCCTGCGGCGGCGGGGATGGGCAAGGGAATCCGAGGGGGCGATGGCGCCGATTTTACGCCCCTGGTCGAGACCAAGTCCGGGTGGAAGCCTTTGGCGACGGCGCTGTTTCGCGAGCGGCTGGAGGCGGCGGGCGTCGAGGTGCTGGATTCCGATGAGACGCGCATGCCGGCGGGCGCTCCGGGGGGAGGCTGGACGGAGAGCGGCTCGATTGACAGCAAGGGGCACAGCTTGCAGGAAGAGCTGGTCCATCAACTGCCGGCCGAGATCGAGAAGATCGCCGGGCGGGTAGCGGCGCTTCTCGATGCCGGCTGGCGGCGGGTGCGGGTGGTGACGGATCACGGATGGCTGCTGCTTGCCGGCGGGTTGCCCAAGGTGGAATTGCCGTCTTACCTGGTGGAGACGAAGTGGGCGCGGTGCGCTTTGGTGAAGGGGCAGCCGGACCTGGCTGTACCGGTGGCCGCCTGGCATTGGAACGAAGCGGTTCGGATCGCCTCGCCGCCCGGCATCGCCTGCTTCCGGGCCGGCGAGGCGTACGCGCACGGCGGCATCAGTCCGCAGGAGTGCGTGGCGCCGGTGCTCGAAGTGGAACGCGGGTTCGGCGCGACGTATGCGTCGATTCAATCGGTGGATTGGCGCGGGATGCGCTGCCGGGTGAGGGTTGAGACGAACGATCCAGGGGTGAAGGTCGATCTCAGAACGAACTGGAAACAGCCGAACACGAGCATCGCGGCGGCAGTGAAAGAAGTGGGCGCCGGCGGCGAAGTGAGTCTGGCCGTGCCGGACGACCAGTATGAAGGGGCCGCGGCTTCGGTCGTGGTGCTCGATCGTGACGGCAAGGTGATTACAACGCAGACCACCTGCGTAGGAGGAGAGTAATGGCCATCGTGATGGACAGTCTGGACCAGAAGGCCGCCGAGGCCTTTGACGGCTACCTGGTGCGCAAGGACCTGGTGCGCAAGTATGCGCGGCAGTATCCGGTGCCGACGTATGTGGTCGAGTTTCTGCTGGGGCGGTATTGCGCCAGCGTGGATGAGCAGGAGATCCAGGAGGGGCTGGCGATTGTCGAAAAGCAGCTGCGTGACCGTACGGTGCGCACGGGCGAAGAGGAGCTATTCAAGGCGCGGGCCAAGGAGCAGGGGTCGGTGAAGCTGATCGACATTGTGCGGGCGAAACTCGACGCGCGGCGGGACTGCTACATCGCGGAGCTGCCGAGCCTGGCGTTGAACGACGTGCGGGTTGCCGATGAGCTGGTGCGCGAGAACGAACGCATGCTTACCGACGGCTTCTATGCCGAGGTGACGCTCTCCTACGACGCCGTGGTGGCGCAGGAGTACGGCGGGCGGCCGTTTGCGATCGACGCCCTGCGTCCCATCCAGATGTCGAAGCCGGATGTAGTGGAGGTGCTGGCGCGCGGACGGGCGAAGTTTGCCTCCCAAGAATGGATCGACTTGTTGCTGCGGAGCGTGGGGCTGGAGCCAGCGAGCTTGAGCGAGCGCGCCAAGCGGGTGGCGTTGCTGCGGATGGTGCCGTTTGTCGAGCGCAACTACAACTTCGTGGAGCTGGGGCCGCGCGGCACGGGCAAGAGCCACATCTATCAGCAGATTTCGCCGTACTCGCACCTGATTTCGGGCGGCAAGGCGACGGTGGCGAAGATGTTTGTGAACATGGCCACCGGCCAGCGCGGGCTTGTGTGCCAGTACGACGTGGTCTGCTTCGACGAGGTCTCCGGCATCTCCTTCGACCAGAAGGACGGCGTCAACATCATGAAGGGCTACATGGCTTCGGGTCAGTTCAGCCGAGGCAAGGAGAACATCCGGGCCGATGGCAGCATCGTGATGCTGGGCAACCTGGATGTGGACGTCCAGCAGCAACAGCGGATCGGGCATCTGCTGAGCCCGCTGCCGCCGGAGATGCGCAACGACACGGCGTTCATGGATCGCCTGCACGCCTACGCGCCGGGTTGGGACTTCCCGAAGCTCAAAGTAGACGAGCACCTGACGGACCATTTCGGGCTGGTGAGCGATTTCCTGAGCGAGTGCTGGAACAAGCTGCGCACGGGCACGCGGGTGAACGTTCTTCAGGGGCGGCTTTATTGGGGCGGCGCGCTGAGCGGCCGCGACATCGAGGCGGTAAACAAGACGATCAGCGGCCTGCTGAAGCTTTTGTATCCGGATCCCGGCATGCCCGTTTCCGACGAGGATCTGGAGTGGATGGCGCGGCTGGCGCTCGAGTCGCGCCGGCGGGTGAAGGAACAACAGAAACGCGTCTTCAAGAGCGAATTCCGCAACACCCATTTCAGCTACACGCTGGGGGTGGACGGCGTGGAACAGTTCGTCTCGACGCCGGAGCTGCACAGCGATGAAGCGATAGAGAGCGACCCGTTGCCCCCCGGGCAAGTCTGGGCCGTCGGCATGGGATCGCCTGAGGCGGGAGCGGGACTCTATCGGCTGGAGGTGACCTCGGGGCCGGGCAGCGGCGTGAAAATCCTGAACCAGCCTGTGCCGCCGGCGTTTCGCGAAAGCGTCCGGATCGGCGAGCAGAACCTGTACGCGCGCGCAAAGGAACTCGTGGGCGATCGCGACCCCCGCGAGCACGAGTTCTCTATCCAGATGCGCGCCATCGATGCGGACCGCTCCGGCGCCGGGCTGGGTCTGCCGGTGCTGGTGGCGCTGTGCGGGGCGCTGCTCGGCAAGAACACGCGCGGCGGCACGATTGTGGTGGGCGCGCTGAACCTGGGTGGCTCGATCGACCTGATCCCGAACGCGGTCCAGATCGCGGAGCTCGCCATCGACAAGCAGGCGCAGACGTTGCTGATGCCCGTCGCCGCGCGCCGGCAGTTGAACGACTTGCCGGACGATCTTTGGACGCGGATTAGCATCGAGTTCTACAAGGACGCCGCGGACGCTGTGTTCAAGGCGCTGGTGGAGTAACTGTGCCCAATGGAACAAAGGGCTAACAGTCCGTGGATATAGTCGCAACAACGTTTTGAAACGAAAATGTTTTGGCGTGACAATTGGGCATGGCGCTTAGCAAGGGGAAACCGAAACAGGTCTACCTTTGGGTCGACGCCGGTCATTTGCGGGCTCAGGGCTTTCACCCCTCCTGATATGGGGCGACCTTGTCAAGCGTGAAGTTGAGCCCGGTGGAATTTTTTTGACGAAACTCGGCCCAGCCCGGAAGTCGCAGAACGGGTGACAGGAGGAGA
>Ga0207433_10011203_pt1 | contig 13710 bp, 9 predicted proteins | sample YelNatPaOPGAMG01_FD_187559 | JGI IMG/M metagenome (GOLD analysis project Ga0207433, IMG submission 187559) | Hot spring thermophilic microbial communities from Obsidian Pool, Yellowstone National Park, USA - OP-RAMG-01 (SPAdes) (version 3) | ecosystem: Environmental > Aquatic > Thermal springs >... | reverse complement strand
GAAATGTCCGGCGAGCGGCGCGGTCAGCGCGAAGCCGAAAATCATCATCACCCATACCATCGTGGCCGCCGCAGCCCGGCGCGACGGCGCGACATGGGCTGCGAGCGTCGCCAGCACATTGGTTCCCGCCGCGCCGGCGCCGGCGCCGACGAGAAGAAAGCCGAGCGCGGCGACTGACAGGCCAACAGCGGTCGAGGAGGCCGCCAGCGCCACGCCGAGCGCCGCCGTGAAGCCGCCAATCGCCAGAATCGCCATCCCGGCGACGATCCAGGGCGTTCGCCGGCCGCCGACGTCGGAGCGATAGCCCCAGGCCGGGCGCATGATCTGGACGGCGTGAAACAAGGCGACCAGCAAGCCCGAGGCCAGCGCCGGAAACGACAACTCGACGATCATCACGCGATTGAGGGTCGCCGTCATCAACACGACGACCGCGCCGAGCCCCGTCTGAACCAGACCAAGCCGGACTACGCCCGTCCAGGAAAGCGAGGCGCCGCTCATGCGTCCCCCGCGCCATATCGCAGGGCAAAAGCGCTGACGAGCATTCCGAGCACATAAAGCGTCGTGCCCGTGGCGTTGTAGAACGCGGCCTGACCACGCGGATCCTTCAGGAGACGCGTCATCAGCGCGAACTGGCCGATCAGCAGCGCCGCGACGGCCGCAGCGTGAAAAGGATGCGACCAACGCCACAGCAACACGATCACCACCGCCTGCGGGAGCGCCATCACGACGCAGGCGAGGCGCACCGCGCCCGTCACGCCCAGTTGTACAGGGAGCGACCGCACCCCTGTCTTGGCGTCGCCTTCGATCGACTTGAAGTCGTTGAGCGTCATGATGCCGTGCGCCCCGAGGCTGTAGAGCAGCGCCAGCGCGATCACACGAATGTCAGGCAGGCCTGACGCCATGGCCGCCGCACCGGTGAACCAGGGCAGGCCCTCGTAGGCGAGGCCGACCGCCGAATTGCCAAGCCAGCCGTTCTGTTTAAGCCGCAGCGGCGGCGCGCTGTAAGCCCAGGCGAGCGCAAGACCGACGACCGCGGCGGCCAGCACCCAGGGTCCAAGCGTCGAGGCCACGATCAGCGAAAGCAGGGTCCACAAACAGGCGATATAGAATCCCCAGCGGCCAGGAATCCTTCCGGAAGGAATGGGTCTTAGCGGCTCATTGATCGCATCGACGTGTCGGTCGTACCAATCATTGACGGCTTGACTGGTCGCGCACACCAGCGGTCCCGCCAGCGCGACCCCGACGGCCGCGACCCGCCAGCGCGCCGAAGCCCCGCTCGACACCGCCCCGCAGGCGAATGCCCACATCGGGGCGAACCACGTTATCGGCTTCAGCAGCTCCAGGACGGAGGAGGGGTCGGGCCAGCGCATGGCGCGACGATATGTTTGACAAAATAATGTGTCAAGATAAATTGACGATCGACCACTGACGGAGCGCGACGATTCTTAGGCGTCGCGTTCTTCGCTCCCGTCGTCGTCGAGATTGCCGAGCCCGTAACGGCGCAACTTGGCGTAGAAACCCTGGCGGCTCAACCCGAGCATCTCAGCGGCCGAGGCGCGGTTGTCGCCGGTCAGCTCCAGCGCCGCCTCGATGCACAGCCGCTCGATCAGATCCGTCGTCTCGCGCACGAGGTTTTTGAGCGGCACGCGGCCGACGAGTTCCGTAAAATGTTCGACGGTGCGCGGCAATTCCCGCCCCCCGAGCCGCTCGCTGCCGACGCGCCGGCTGACGGCGCGGATGGCGAGGCCGAAACAGGGTTCGCCGCCGTCCGGAGACGCTACGCCGGCGATTTCGACATCCTCGTTGGAGCCAAGCTCGCCGCGCGCCAGCGTCGAGAAATGACGCACGACGCCATGCGTCTTGAGATTGGAGAACAAGACTTCGACGTCGATCCCGGGTCGGCCGATCCAGCGTTCGATCGGCTCGCCGCGCGCCTGCGCCTCGCCGCCGATTTGAGCCAGATCGAGAAAGGCGGCATTGGCTCTGAGGATGCGCCGGGCGGCGTCGACGACGACGAAGGCCTCCGGCAAGGCGTCGACGATGCGCGCCAGCCTGGAGTCGCGATCGTCGTGGGAGCCCGCGCCGGGTTCGGCCCGGGCGATGAGCACGAGCAGATGCGCCGCGCTCTCCTGCCGATAGAGCGAGCCCGAGAGCAGGACGCGCGTCTTGTCGTCAGCAAGCTCGGCCAGCACGTTGTCGACGCGCGGCGCGACGCGCGCGGCGGCGATGAACGATTGGATCGCCTGCCGGCTCTGCGGCTCGAACAGCTCGACGAAATTCGAGCCGGGGGCGCGGCGCGTCTCGACGCCGAACAGCGCCGCGGCGGTAGGGTTGACCTCGACGACCCTCTGGCTGACGGCGTCGACGATTGCGACCGGTTCGCCGGAGAGCTGGAAAAGCAGGCGATAGCGTTTTTCAGCGTTGCGGATGCGCGCATATTCGCGCTCCATTCCCTGCTGGGCGTCGGCGAGCCGTTGTTGCAGCAGCGAGAGCGCGCGCAAGTCGCGGCCGACCGCCACGATCCGTTTGTCGGCGCCCACGCGCATCGCGCAATAACGCACGGGGACATCAGGGCCCTCCGCCGCGGGGTGATTGACCTGACGCCACCGCGTCGGCTGGCGCGAATTGGCGTCGCGCAGAATGTCCTCGATCTTAGGCCGCGTCTCGGAGGTGACGGTGTCGACCCAACGGCGGCCAACCCAGTCGCGGTAGGCGGCCTTGGCGAGTTCGTCGTCGGCGAAAGCGACGTCAAGGATGATTCCCTTGGCGTCGATGATTAGCGACACGTCGGCCGCCGACGAAATCAGCGCCCCCGCCGTCTCCGCGTCCATCTCGGCGAGATGGTTGGCCGCGGCTGCAAACCGCGCCCTGGGGGGCGACGGACCTACCGCGTTGATCAAGGCGCCAGTCTCCTCGAGGTTGACCAAAACAGCGGACGCTTAAATGTGTTGGATATGAATTACAATCGGATCTCCCTTAGGATGGCGCGCGGAAATTGCGATGTTATGTCGCCATCCGGCGCGCGGAAATCCGCGCCTATCCGTTGGGCAAGCCGGGGTCGCGACCCCACAACCGAACCGCCGACGAGAATCGCAATGCGGCGATTGCGCGATATCGCGCGGGCTTCGCGAATCGCGGCCGGAAGCAAGGCCAGATGTCGATCACAATTTATAGAAAATGCTGCTATATCAAAAGCTTCGTGTATCAACCTCGCCCTCGCCTCATCCCACTCGCAGCGCGCCGCCCGCCATCCGGCAAGCCGGAAAAGGGCTGCGACGACATCGGCGCCGAACGCATGGGTCTCGCCCGGCGCAGTCGATATGATGATGGAAGCCGCCACGCTCGCGGCGGACGTCTGCGGCGCAAAGTCGCGCATCATGTCGCCGAGCGCGCGCGTGGCGATTGTTACCTCCACAAAGTCGCATTCGTCGTCGCGCCAGTAGTCGCCGAGCCTGCGTGCGGCCGGCCCGAGATCTTCCAGCATGACGCTCTGCAACGTCGCGCCAGCCTCGAGACGCGCCTCGACGGCGGCGCGCGCCGCACCGTAACGCCCAGCCAATAGCTTGCGCGCAAGCCCGCCCGGGTCGCAGCGCGGGATCGCCAGCGCGCGCCCACGGGTAGAGACTTCATCGGCGATGAGGCGAGGCAGGAACTCCTCTTTGAGTATTTCGGCGAGGCAATCGCGACGAATTGGGCCGGGCGGTCGAGTTTTCCTCGCTTCTGCGGCGGTCCGAGCCGGCGACGGAACCGTGGAAATTTCGGCCTGACTCCAGTCGTGCATCTCGCCCCCAGGTGGCTTTGCGGCCAGCGGGTCGTCCTAGTGCGCCCGCTTCGCGTGGGTCGGACAGGGATCGTCGAAGCGTCGCTCCCGTCGCGCCAGACACAGATAAATGTATTTTTTTATAGACGTCAATCTGTCTTGACAGTTTTGCGGCGACGGAACTAGGATCGCGGCCAAGGCGCCGATCATGGCCCGTGCGGCCGGCGACGAGGCGCCGATCTGGGACGGAACGAAATGCCCGAAAATTGGTCCGCCAGCACGCCATCGACGTCGCTTTACACCGCGGAACAGCGGGCTCGGCGAGACGCGACTCGTTGGACGTTCGTTCAGGGTGTGTTGGCCCCGGTTCAGTTCCTGGTTTTTCTGGTCTCGCTCGCGCTGGTCGTGCGGTTTCTCGTTTCCGGGCGGGGTCAGGAGATCGCGACAGTCTCGATCATCATCAAGACCATCGTACTTTACACCATTATGATCACGGGCTCGATCTGGGAAAAGCGCGTGTTCGGCCGCTTTTTGTTCGCCGACGCCTTCTTCTGGGAAGACGTGTTCAGCATGCTCGTGCTGGCGATGCATACCGCTTACATCGCGGCGCTGGTCAGCCACGCCCTCGACGCCCGCGCCCAGATGGCGATCGCGCTGGCGGCCTATGCGTCCTATGTCATTAACGCCGGGCAGTTCGTGCTGAAGCTGCGGGCGGCGCGGATGCAGGCGGCCGGTGGGTTGGCCGCTGCGGAGATGTTGTCGTGAGCGCGGCGCCGATCGCCTGCGCAGCGCCGCCGCGCACATTCGCCCCCTTGCGCGAACGCGGTCAGCGCGAGGTGTTCTGCGGTCTGACGAGCATCGTCTGGCTGCACCGCAAGATCCAGGACGCATTCTTCCTGGTCGTGGGGTCGCGCACTTGCGCCCATCTCGTCCAATCCGCCGCCGGGGTGATGATCTTCGCCGAGCCGCGCTTCGCCACCGCCATCCTGGAGGAGCGCGATCTCGCCGGAATCGCCGACATCGACGACGAACTCGACCGCGTCACCGGCCGTCTGCTGGAGCGCCGGCGCGACATTAAGTTGCTGTTTCTCGTCAGTTCCTGCCCTTCGGAGGTCATCAAGATCGACCTCAAGCGCGCCGCGCAGCGGCTCGACCGCCGCTACGCTCCCGACGCGCGAATCCTCAGCTATTCCGGTAGCGGCATTGAGACGACCTTCACCGAAGGCGAGGATGCGTGTCTGGCGGCCCTGGTCGCCGAATTGCCCGCCGAGCCCGCGAACGCCGAGCCGTCGCTCTTGGTCGTCGGCGCGCTCGCCGACGTCGTCGAAGATCAGTTCGCGCGGATGTTTGCGGAGTTGGGACTGCGCGACGTGCGCTTCCTGCCGATGCGGCGCGCCGGAGCCATGCCGGCGATCGGTCCTGCAACCCGCACCCTGCTGGCGCAACCTTTCCTTGCCGAAACGGCGCGGGCGCTGGAGGCGCGCGGCGCCGAGAGGCTTTCGGCGCCTTTCCCGCTCGGCGCCGAGGGGACGACCTTGTGGTTGAAGGCGGCCGCCGACGCGTTTGGCGTTTCGCCCGCGCGTTTCGACGCGGCGACCGGCCCAGGGCGGGCGCGCGCCGAGATCGCGCTCGTGCGCTACGCCGAGCGGCTTTCCGGCAAGCGCATCTTCTTTTTCCCCGATTCGCAGCTCGAGATTCCGCTCGCGCGATTCCTTTCGCGTGAGCTTGCCATGCGGCCGCTCGAAGTCGCCGCCCCTTACATTCACCGACAGCTTCTCGCTGAGGAACTCGCCCGGCTGCCGGCCGACGTGCGCCTCTGCGAGGGCCAGGATGTCGAGCGGCAGCTCGACCGTTGCCGCGCCGAGCGGCCGGACCTCACGGTCTGCGGACTGGGCCTCGCCAACCCCCTCGAGGCCGAGGGCCTGCCGACCAAGTGGTCGATCGAACTCTTGTTCACCCCCATCCAGGGCTACGAACAGGCGGGCGATCTGGCGGAGCTTTTCGCACGGCCGCTCGTGCGCCGGTCGCGGTTGGAGGTTTAGCCATGCAGCTGACCCTCTGGACCTACGAAGGACCGCCCCATATCGGCGCCATGCGCGTGGCCGCCGGCATGACGGGCCTGCACTATGTCCTACATGCGCCGCAGGGCGACACCTACGCCGATCTCCTGTTCACGATGATCGAGCGCCGCCCCGAGCGCCCGCCGGTCACCTACACCACCTTCCAGGCGCGCGACCTCGGGTCCGACACGGCCGAACTGTTCAAAACCTCGGCGCGCGAAGCCTATGAGCGTTTCAAGCCGCAGGCGATGATCGTCGGCGCTTCCTGCACGGCCGAGTTGATCCAGGACGATCCCGGCGGCCTGGCCCGCGCGCTCGACCTGCCGGTGCCGGTCATAGCGCTCGAACTGCCCGCCTATCAGAAGAAAGAGAACTGGGGCGCGGCGGAGACCTTTTATCGCCTCGTGCGCGCTTTCGCCGGGCCGCGCCGCGAGCGCGGCGCGCGCGCCAGGCCCCTGGTCAATCTCTTGGGCGCGACCGCGCTCGGCTTCCGCCACCGCGACGACGTCAAGGAGATCGCGAAGCTTCTCGCCAAGCTCGGCGTCGACATTGGCGTGACCGCGCCCCTCGGCGCTACGCCTGTCGACCTGACCAAGCTCGGCGAGGCGGATTTCAACGTCGTGCTGTATCCCGAGATCGCCCTGCCGGCGGCGCAATATCTCGAAAAGACGCACGGCCAGCCCTATACGAGGACGATCCCAATCGGCGTCGGCGCGACGCGCGACTTCATTGCGGAAGTCTCGGCGCTGGCGGGGATCGACGCCCGCGCGGCGAGCGAGGGCTCGCGCCTGCCCTGGTACTCGCGCTCCGTCGATTCGACCTATCTGACGGGCAAGCGCGTATTCATCTTCGGCGACGCCACCCATGCCCTGGCGACCGAGAGGATCGCGCGCGAGGAGCTGGCGTTCGATGTCGTGGGGCTGGGAACCTACAGCCGCGAATTCGCGCGCGATGTGCGCGAGCGCGCCAAGCTCCACGACATCGAGGCGCTCGTCACCGACGATTATCTGGAAGTCGAGGCCCGCATCGCCGCGGCGGCGCCGGATCTCGTGCTCGGCACGCAGATGGAGCGCCACATCGCCAAGCGTCTGCGCATTCCCTGCGCCGTCATCTCCGCGCCGGCCCATGTGCAGGATTACCCCGCGCGCCATTCGCCGCAAATGGGTTTCGAAGGCGCGAACGTCATCTTCGACGGCTGGGTTCACCCTCTGATGATGGGTTTGGAGGAACATCTGCTCGGCATGTTTCGTGAAGATGCTGAGTTCCACGAAAGCGCCGGGCCCTCGCATCTCGTCGTCCCCCTAGCCGCGGCCGAGACGGCCGAAGTCGCGCCTCCCTTAACATCGACTTCGGCCGCCGAGGCCGCGGCGCCTTCCCCTCCCTGGTCCGAGGAGGCCGAAAAGGAGCTGAAAAAAATTCCGTTCTTCGTGCGCGGCAAGGCGCGCGGCAACACTGAGAGGTTCGCGCGAGAGCGCGGGCTTGCCACCATCACTGTCGGGACGCTGTATGATGCGAAAGCCCACTACGGCCGTTGAAGGCGCGCGCTATCGCGTGACGCTGATAACGCTCGACAATCATTTGGCGAGCGCTGTGGAGCGCGCGCAGCGCAAGCTGGCGCGGGAGATTCCGCAGCTCGAACTGCATTTCCACGCAGCGGCGGATTGGAACGATCCCGCCGCGCTCGAGGCCTGCCGCCAGTCGATCGCCGGCTCCGACATCATCGTGGCGACCATGCTCTTCATGGAAGAACATGCTGAGGCCGTGCTGCCGGCGATGAAGGCGCGACGGGACGCTTGCGATGCGATCCTGGGCTGCATGTCGGCGCCGCAAATCGTCAAGCTTACTCGCGTCGGTCGTCTCAACATGGATGGGACCAAGCGCGGCGCCTTCGATTTCCTGAAGAAACTGCGCGGCAAGAATCCGCGCGAGACCGGCGGAGCCGCGCAACTGGCGATGCTACGCCGAATCCCGAAAATTCTGCGCTTCATTCCCGGCCCCGCGCAGGACCTGCGCGCCTATTTCCTCACTCTGCAATACTGGCTCGCAGGCTCCGACGAGAACGTCGCCAACCTCGTGCGCCATCTCGTCAACCGCTACGCGAGCGGCCCCCACGCGCATCTGCGCGGAACTGTCAGCGTCGTGGCGCCGATCGATTATCCGGACGTCGGCGTCTATCACCCGCGCTTGAACGGGCGCGTGTCGGCTTCGACCGACGCGTTGCCGAAGACCGCGGTCGCCGAGCGCGGCGTGGTCGGCCTCTTGCTGATGCGTTCTTATATCCTGGCGAGCAACACCGCCCATTACGACGCGGTGATCGCCGCGCTTGAGGCCAGGGGCCTCAGCGTCATTCCCGTTTTCGCCGCCGGCCTCGACGCCAGGCCGGCGATCAGGGGTTTTTTCTTTGACTCCGCCGGCCGTTCCCGCATCGACGCCTTCGTGTCGCTGACCGGCTTCTCCTTAGTCGGCGGTCCCGCTTACAACGACTCCCGAAGCGCCGTCGAACTGCTAGGCGAACTGGACGTTCCTTATCTCGCCGCTCATGCGCTGGAGTTTCAGACGCTCGAACAATGGGAGACCTCCGATCGCGGTCTGTTGCCTGTTGAAAACACGATCATGGTCGCCATTCCTGAGCTCGACGGCGCCATCGCGCCGAGCGTCTTCGGGGGCCGGTCGAGCGCCGCCGACTCCTCGCGTGACCTGAAGCCTCACCCCGAACGCGTCGCCGCGCTTGCGCAGCGCGTTAGTCGACTCGTCAGCCTGCGCAAGACCGCGCCCGCCGAGCGCAAAATCGCCATCGTGTTGTTCAACTTCCCGCCGAACGGCGGCGCGGCGGGCACGGCGGCGTTTCTGGGCGTCTACGCCTCGCTGCTAAATACGCTGAAAGCCCTCGCGCGCGCAGGCTATGACGTCGAGATCCCCGCGGACGAAGACGAACTGCGCGAGCGAATTCTAACCGGCAACGCGGCGCGCTTCGGGGCGGCCGGCAATGTCTGCGCGCGAATTCCCGTCGAGGATCATGTCCGTCGCGAGCGTCATTTGAGCGAGATAGAGGCGCAATGGGGCCCGGCGCCAGGGCGCCATCAGACGGACGGCCGCTCGTTGTTTGTGCTCGGCGCCCGGTTCGGCAACGCGCTAGTCAGCTTACAGCCGGCGTTCGGCTACGAAGGCGATCCGATGCGGCTGCTGTTCGAGCGCGGCTTCGCGCCCACTCACGCCTTCTCGGCGTTCTATCGCTATTTGCGCGAAGATTTCGGCGCCGACGCGATCCTGCATTTCGGTATGCACGGCGCCCTTGAATTCATGCCCGGCAAACAGACGGGCATGTCCTGCGCCTGCTGGCCGGAGCGGCTCATCGGCGCGACGCCGAACGTCTATCTCTACGCCGCCAACAATCCCGCCGAGGGCGCGCTCGCCAAGCGCCGCTCAGCCGCCACGCTCGTGAGCTATCTGACCCCGAGCCTTTCGCAGGCCGGCCTTTATCGCGGCTTGCTCGATCTCAAGGCCTCGCTGGAGCGCTTCCGCACCTGCGACCCCGAAGCGCATCTGGAACGGCGCGACCTTGCGGCGTTGATCCAATCTCAGGCTGCCGCGCTCGATCTCACAAGCGCCGAACCCGCGTGGGGTCCGCAGGCGCCGCAACGCATCGCCCGATTGGTCGAGCAGGTTCTCGAACTCGAATATACACTGATTCCTCACGGGTTGCATGTCGTTGGCGAAACGCCGAGTCGCCAGGAGCGCGAGGATACGCTCACGGCCATCGCCGAGACGACGCATGGATTCGGCAATGCGCGCGCACTTGCCCGCTCGCTGATGGCGGGCGCGCCGCCCGAAGCCGCGCTGAAGCTCGGCGGCGCCCCTGCTGACGAAACAACCCGCGCCGCTGTCGCGGAACTCGCCACGACGGCGCGATTGCTCGCCGAAGACCACGAGATCGAAGGGCTGTTGCGCGCGCTCGACGGCCGATACATCGCGCCCGTCGTCGGCGGCGACCTGATGCGCGCCCCGGCGATCCTGCCGACCGGGCGCAACCTGCACGGCTTCGACCCCTATCGCATCCCCAGCGCCTTTGCGCTCGCCGACGGCCGCCGTCAGGCCGAACGTGTGCTCGACCGCTATCGCGCCGACGGCCACGAGACGCCCGAGACCGTCGCCGTCGTCCTGTGGGGCGCCGACAATCTGAAGAGCGAGGGCGGCCCGATTTCGCAGGCGCTCGCGCTAGTCGGCGCCAAGGCGCGCTTCGACGCCTATGGCCGTTTGAGCGGCGCAGAACTCATTCCGCTCGAAGCGCTGGGGCGCCCGCGCATCGACATCGTCGTCACGCTGTCCGGCATTTTTCGCGACCTGCTGCCGCTGCAAACCAAGCTTATCGCCGAGGCCTGCTGGCTGGCGGCGACAGCGGACGAACCTGAAGACGTCAACTTCGTGCGCAAGCACGCTCTAAAGCTGCAATCCGACCGCGGCTGCGATCTCGAGACGGCGGCGCTGCGCGTTTTCTCCAACGCCGAGGGCGCCTACGGCGCCAATGTCGGCATGCTGATCGATTCCGGCGCCTGGAGCGACGAGGACGAGATCTCCAACACCTTTGCGCGCCGCAAGGGCTTCGCCTATTCGCGCAAAGGCGTGGCGAGCGATCAACGCGAGTTGCTGGCCGCCACGCTCAAGACCGTCGATTTCGCTTATCAGAATCTCGACAGCATCGAACTCGGCGTCACCTCGATCGACCAGTATTTCGACAGTCTCGGCGGCCTGGGCCGAGCGGCGGCGCGCGCGCGCGGCGCGGGCGCCGCACCGGTCTATATCAGCGACCAGACGCGCGGCGAAGGCACGGTGCGCTCGTTGACGGAGCAGGTGGCGCTGGAGACGCGCACGCGCGTTCTCAACCCGAAATGGTACGAAGGTATGCTCAAATACGGTTACGAGGGCGTTCGCCAGATCGAAGCCCACGTCACCAACACGATGGGTTGGTCGGCGACGACGGGACAGGTCGAACCCTGGGTCTATGAGCAGATCACCCGCACCTTCGTGCTCGACCCCGAGATGCGCGCGCGCTTGAGCCGGCTGAACCCGGCGGCTTCGGCCAAGATGACCAATCGCATCCTGGAGGCGCATGAGCGCGGCTACTGGACGCCGGACGCAGAGACTCTGGCTTCGCTCAGAGACGCCGGCGACGAAATGGAAGATCGCCTGGAAGGCGTGATCGCGGAGGTCGCATGAATCTCGCCCTTAGGACTCGTCAGCCGTCCGGCTCGGTGCAGGTGGAACTCGATCCCAACGTTCAGATCGGGACCGCCAAGGTGTTCGCCGTCTACGGCAAGGGCGGCATCGGCAAAAGCACAACGTCGTCGAATCTGTCGGTCGCGTTCTCCAAGCTCGGCCAACGTGTGCTTCAGATCGGCTGCGATCCCAAACATGACTCGACCTTCACCTTGACGAAGCGCCTTGCGCCGACGGTTATCGACGCGCTCGAGGCGGTTCAGTTCCATGTCGAGGATCTGAGGCCCGAGGATTATGTCGTCGAGGGCTACAACGGTGTGATGTGCGTAGAAGCGGGCGGGCCGCCGGCTGGCACCGGCTGCGGCGGCTTCGTGGTCGGGCAGACGGTGAAACTCCTCAAGGAGCATCGTCTCTTGGACGATACGGACGTCGTCGTGTTCGACGTGCTCGGCGACGTCGTCTGCGGTGGCTTCGCCTCGCCGCTCCAGCACGCCAATCGCGCGTTGATCGTCACAGCCAACGATTTCGACTCGATCTTCGCGATGAACCGCATCGTGACGGCGATCAACGCCAAGGCGAAGAATTATGAAGTGCGTCTTGGCGGCGTGATTCTGAATCGCAGCGCCGGCGCCGACGAAGTCGACCGTTATTGCCTCGCCACCGGACTGGAGCGCGTCGCCCACATCCGCGACCTCGACGCGGTGCGCCGCAGCCGTTTGAAGAAATGCACGTTGTTCGAGATGGAGCCGTCGCCTGAAATCGAGGCGGTGCAGAATGAATATCTGTCGCTCGCCGACCGGCTATTGCGCGGCTATCCGCCGCAGCAGGCAAAGCCCATGAAGGATCGCGACCTCTTCGAATTCCTGGGGTTTGACTGATGGCGAGTGTGACCTACCTCCACCGTCGCGACGAACTGCGCACCTATTTCGACCGGACGGCGGTCGAGGCGTGGCGGCGTCTGACCTCCAATGAACCACTCAGCGGCATTCGCGCCACCGTGCGCGCCGGCCGCGACGAAATGCGCGCCGCGCTGGTCTCCTGGTTGCCCTCCGATTTGCATGGCGCGCGCATCCTCGACGCCGGCTGCGGCTCTGGCGCGCTCGCCGTGGAACTCGCAAAGCGTGGCGCGCATGTCGTGGCCGTCGATCTGTCACCGAGCCTCGTCAAGCTCGCGCGCGAACGCGCTCCCCAAGGCCTGAGCATCGACTGGCGTGTCGGCGACATGCTGGACCCGGCGCTCGGGGCGTTCGACTACGCCGTAGCGATGGACAGCCTCATACATTATGAGGGGCCGGACATCGCCCGCGCGCTCGCCAGTCTCGGCGCTCAAGCCGCAGCCGGCGTTTTGTTCACGATCGCGCCGCGCACGCCGGCGCTGACGCTCATGCATTCCGTTGGCCGCCTGTTTCCACGCGGCGATCGCGCGCCAGCGATCGCTCCCATCTCCGGGCGCGGTCTCGCGCGCGCGATGCGCGAGCAGGCCGGTCTCGAAGCCTGGCGCCTCGCGCGCGTCCATCGCGTCAGCCGCGGCTTCTACATCTCGCAGGCGATGGAGGCGCTGAAATCATGAACCGCGCCAGCGCTGCGTTGCTCAACAACATCATGCGGCTCGGTCCGCAATACCTGCCGTTCGCCGACGCGGCGACTGAGGAGCTGCCTCTCGGCCGGCTCCTGCGCCTTTCCCTGTTCCAGGTGACAGTCGGCATGGCGGCGGTGCTGATGATCGGCACGTTGAACCGCGTCATGATCGTCGAACTCGGCGTGCCCTCCTGGATTGTCGCGCTGATGCTGGCGCTGCCGCTGCTGTCGGCGCCGCTGCGCACGCTCATCGGATTCCGGTCCGACCATCACCGCTCGGTGCTCGGATGGCGGCGCGTGCCGTTCATCTGGTTCGGCACAATGTCGCAATTCGGCGGCTTCGCGATCATGCCGTTCGCGCTGCTGATCCTTTCGGGCGACACCACCGGGCCGCTGTGGGTCGGCGACATTGCGGCGGCGTTAGCTTTTCTGCTGGTTGGCGCAGGGCTTCATACGGTGCAGACCGTGGGCTTGGCGCTTGCCACCGACCTCGCGCCGGAACGGGCGCGGCCGAAAGTGGTCGCGCTTCTATGCGCTATGCTGCTCGTCGGCATGGCGGCCTCGGCGCTCATCTTTGGCCTGCTGTTGCGCCATTTCAGCGAAGTGAGGCTCATTCAAGTCGTGCAGGGCGCGGCGGTCGTCACGATGGCGCTCAATTCGATCGCGCTATGGAAACAGGAGCCGCGAAACGCGCTGCCCTTCGCCGGCGCGCGGCGCATTCGTTTCCGCAGCGCCTGGGAGGTGTTTTCACGCGATGGCCGCACCCGTCGGCGGCTGGTCGCGATAGCGCTCGGCACGGCCGGCTTCTCGATGCAGGACATCCTGCTGGAACCCTATGGCGGCAAGATTCTCAAGCTGCCGGTCGGCGCGACCACGACGCTCACCGCCATGCTGGCGATCGGCGGCGGCCTCGGGCTATGGGTGGCGGCGCGGCGGCTCAATCGCGGCGCGGACCCGCACCGCATCGCTGGTTTCGGCGCCGTGGTCGGCGTTATCGCCTTCGCCTTCGTGATGTTCGCGGCGCCATTCAACTCGGGCGAGATCTTCGGCGTCGGGGTGGGCCTCATCGGCCTGGGCGGCGGCCTGTTCGCGCATGGC
>Ga0207433_10011202_pt1 | contig 13712 bp, 15 predicted proteins | sample YelNatPaOPGAMG01_FD_187559 | JGI IMG/M metagenome (GOLD analysis project Ga0207433, IMG submission 187559) | Hot spring thermophilic microbial communities from Obsidian Pool, Yellowstone National Park, USA - OP-RAMG-01 (SPAdes) (version 3) | ecosystem: Environmental > Aquatic > Thermal springs... | reverse complement strand
CCGACCCCACAGTGCATAGGCGAGTCGTGGAGGCCATTAACAACAAGATAAGGAAAAATGTTGACGACATTGTAGAGGTGGAAAGCTACAACATTGAAGACTGCAGGGTGGGCATAGTGGCTTACGGCATCACCTCACGGGCGATTTACGAAGCTGTTGAGGAAGCGGAAAAGAGGGGAGTTAAAGTTGGCTACGTCCGCTTGAAAACCCTTTGGCCCTTCCCGGAAAAACCATTGCAAAGGCTTGCGGAAAACGCCGAAAAAATAATTGTGCCGGAAATGAACTTGGGGCAAATTGTCAACGAGGTTAAGAGGGTTGCCGGCTGCTCCGCAGAGGTTGTTTCTCTAAACAAGATTGGCGGCGGGGAGCTAATCACACCAGAGGAGATTTTGGGCAAGATTTTGGAGGAATGAGTAACATGAGTGAGGGTTTTTCGCCAAGCAACTATTTGAGGCCCGGTCTACGTTTCCCTTTCTGTCCAGGATGTGGCTTGTATGTGCTTAGTGACACGTTTTTGAGGGCTGTTTACGAGCTTGGCTACAGCGACTTTAGGAAGTTCTGCTTTGTCAGCGGTATTGGCTGTTCTTCATGGATACCTTCGCCATATTATTTGGCGGATTCCGTTCATACACTGCATGGGAGAAGCATACCAGTGGCTACAAGCATAAAACTTCTGCGACCAGACCTCCATGTTGTTGTTTTCGGCGGAGACGGCGACATTGTCGGGATAGGCATGGGACACTTCATACATGCGGCAAGGAGAAACACAGACATCCTTGTAATAATGGGTAACAACATGATTTATGGAATGACGGGCGGGCAAGTGGCTCCAACAACTCCGCTGAAAGTGCGGACGGCAACAACTCCTTATGGAAGTTTTGAGCATCCACTGGATGCCACTAGATTGGCAGCTGTTGCTGGTGCTAATTATTCGGCGAGGTGGACCACAGCCCACTCGAAAGAGCTTAAAGAATGCTTTAAGAAGGCTCTTCAAATGGATGGTTTCAGATTTGTTGAGGTTGTAAGTCAATGTCCAACAGCCTACGGTAGAAGAGCGGGGTTCAAAGAAGTTGGGGAAATGCTGAAATGGTTTAGGGAAAACGCTATTCCAGTGGCGGAAGCGGAAAAGATGAGGGAAGAAGAGCTTGAGGGCAAAATCGTTGTGGGCGAGTTCGCCCAGAGGAAAAGGCTCACGCTTGTGGAAAGCGTTTACGAGGTTTTGAAGGAGGCAGCACAGAAAGATGCCTAAAAGAATTGAAGTTATAATTGGCGGGCATGGCGGTCAAGGTGTTGTTTTAGCTGGGCAGATTTTGGGGAAGGCAGCTGCCTTTGAAGGGAAAAATGTTGTGCAGACCCAAAGTTATGGCGCTGAAGCCCGCGGAAGCCTAGCAAAAAGCGAAGTGATAATCTCGGACAGCCGCGTAGGCTTTCCAGCAGTGAGAAGGTGCGATGTGCTTGTGGCTATGAACCAAGAATCCCTCGACAATTACTTGCCTCTCTTAAAAGATAACGGAACCTTGATAGTTGACAGCAGCGTCGGAAAAATTCCAAAGGTGAAAGCAAAAACTTACAAGGTGCCAGCGGTGGAAACAGCCAGAAAAGCCTTCGGAGAAAGCCTCTTCGCCAACATGGTCATCCTCGGGGCGCTGGTGAAGATAACCCAGATGGTCAGCGTGGAATCCATGGAAAAGAGCATAAGAGAAAGCGTTTCAGAGAAGACTTTAGAGGCGAATTTAAACGCCTTTAGGAAAGGCTTGCAGCTTGTTTAGGAAGCATAGACGGGTTTGCCAGCCCTCTAAAACAAGTTTTATATGCTTTAGGCATTTAGGTTAGGCTTAAACGGGTGAAAATGTTATGGTGGATTTCAGCTTCACCGAGGAGCAGGAACTTTTCCGCAAGGCAGTCCGCGAATGGTGCCGCAAAGAGCTTACGCTGGAAAAGGTTAGGGAGATGGACAGCAAGGGCGAAATCCCAAGGGAGATAATCAAAGGCTTGGCTGATTTAGGATTGCTGCTTATGACTGTGCCGGAGGAGCATGGCGGGGCTGGTGCAGACTGGGTTACCGCTTGTATCGCGGCTGAAGAGCTGGGCTACGCGGACATAAGCATTGCTGTGCCAGTGCTTTTCCTCGTTGAGGCTTCATGGGGATTTGTAACCGACAAGTACTGCACAGAAAAAGTTCGAGAAGAGGTTATACGCAAAGCCGCTAGGGGTGAAGCCTTCATAGGCATAGCCTCAACAGAAGCTGGCGGAGGCTCTGATGTGGCAGCAATAAAGTCTACTGGCGTGAAAGACGGAGACCAATGGATTTTGAATGGCGAGAAAACCTACATTAGCGGAACAGAAGAAGCCAAAAAACTCGGCGGGGGGCACTTCACACTGGTTAGGACGGCGCCACCACCGCCAGGAGCATCCCACCGGGGCATGACAGCCTTCTATTTGCCAATAAATGCGCCCGGTGTGGAGGTTGGCAAAAGATTCGAGGAAATGGGGCGGATGGCGATATCAACGGGCAGCATAGTTATGGATAATGTTAGGCTTTCAGACGCCTACCGCATAGGTGAGGAGGGGAGGGGTTTCTACCTAACAATGGAGGGCTTTGACAATGCAAGGCTTTTAATAGGCGCCACCTGTCTGGGGGCTGCCCAGAGAGCCTTAGAGCTTGGAATGGAGTATATTAAGGAAAGGAAAGCCTTCGGAAACCCAATTGGCAAGTATGAGGGCATCCAGTTTGATTTGGCGGACATGTGGGCTGAGCTTGAAGCCTTAAGGTCCCTTGTTTACCGCACAGCATGGATGAACGATGAAAAATACAAGCGGGGACGCTTCACGCCGCTAGAAGTTACAAAGTATATTTCGGCTGTTAAGCTGAAGGTTCCGCCCTTCGCCTTCCGCGTTTTTGAGCATGTGCTCCTATGGATGGGGGCTTGGGGCTACACAAAAGACTGCCCACTGGAAATGGGACTGCGAGGCATAATGTCCTATTATATTGGGGCTGAGGGCGCCATGAACATCCAGAGAATAATCATAGCCAGAGAACTGCTGGGCAGAGACTACATACCATACAAATAACCCATTTTTACATTATATATCGGGCTGTTCGGCTAATGAGCTATGAAATAAAATGCAGTGTTTGTGGACAACCATCAGCAAACCTCCTAGATTATAAGTGCCGGAAATGCGGAAACCCCCTAGACTTGAAGCTGAACATCGCCTTTGACACTAAGGATGTTCGGAAAGGTGTTCATGGTGCTTGGCGTTACGCAAAATTCTTCCCATACGTGAAAACTTCAGAAGTTGTGACTCTAGGTGAGGGCTGGACGCCGCTGGTCAAGTTTTCTAAGAACGTTTACTTTAAGCTTGAGGGCTTAAACCCAACAGGTTCCTTCAAAGACAGAGGTTCAACAGTGCTTATCTCTGCCATCCACAAACACGTCAAGGCTTATGGTGGCTTCATTTCCGAGGACTCCTCTGGGAATGCTGGTGCCTCCATCGCGGCTTATGCCGCCCGCGCAGGGATTAAGGCAAAAATTTATGTTCCAGAGAATGTTTCGGGACCAAAACTGAGCCAAATAATGTTTTACGGCGCGGAAGTTGTCAAGGTTTCGGGCACCCGTAGCCACGTTGCCGAGGAAGCCCAAAAACAGGAGAAGGGAAAATTCTATGTGGGACATATTCTCCATCCGGTTTTTCGCGATGGGATAAGAAGCTTGGCATATGAAATAGCCGAACAACTGAATTGGAAAGCTCCAGAAAAGGTTTATCTTCCAGTTTCAGCTGGAACACTACTGTTGGGCGTTATAGGCGGATTCAAACACTTAGCAGAGAGTGGCGTAATCGACAAAATGCCAAAAATTGTGGCTTGCCAGACGAGGCAGGTCTCGCCGCTTTACCATCGCTATAGAGGCTTGCCGTATCATCCTCCAGAGGAAATAGTGTCTATTGCCGATGCACTGGTAAGCATAAATCCACCGCTTTTAGAGCTTATGGTTAAGAGTTTAAGAGGAGTTGATGGCGACGCTGTTATAGTTGAGGAAGAGGAGATCCTTCAATCCTTCAAAGAGTTAGCTGGAATGGGATTTTATGTGGAGCCAAGCTCAGCGGTGGCCTATGCAGCCTACCAAAAGCAACTATTGAAAGATGCGGCGACACGCAAAGAGAAAACCGTAATAATCCTAACTGGAACGGGACTTAAAACAACGTTGGCTAACCTTTAAGTGGCAAATATGCGGATGTGAGTGAGTCTCTTAAGACTACTCTTAAATAATTGGCGGTTCAATTTTTTATTAGATTGCCCATGCACCCGAAAAATTGGGCATTGTACAAAGTGGGCGTAATCGCCATTCTGCTTATCTCTTTATTTGTTAGTGGGCTTTCTTTGCCGTTTAAGCCTGCACTTGCTGTAAAGGAGAATGATTGGCTGGAAGTTATCCAAACAGATGCTGGATATTTCATTAATAGTATCACGCCAAATGGGAACTTGTCTTTCAGATTTGAGTTCCATGATAAGGAGCCTTCAACTGTGGCGTTTGTGAACAATACGGGCGGGTATGCTGTTGAATATTATCTGCCAGTTGAGATTTGGGAGTACGAGGATGCGAATGGAAATGGATATTTTGACTCGAGTTATATTGAGTGGATATCAGGTAGGGCGGGCGAAACAGTTTTCGCCTACTACAAGAACTTCTGGTTTTCAGGAATCACCGATATCACCACCCGTAACGATGATATGGGAAACACCGTCTGCGAATGGTCCGTGGAGGGGACTGCAGGGCTTGCATATCCATGGCCCGAATCAGGCGAAGAAGTGCTTTTGCCAATAAAATATACATTCCATTACTTCCCGCTTAATGGAAGCTTGAAAACCGACTTCAGCATAAAAAACTTTGAAGCAAATAATACGTCGTCCCGCCTTTTCATTGAATTTGCAATGCGGTACACTTCCATGAAGGATGAGGGTGTGAAACTGGTGATAGATGAGGAAATGGTAGATGCTAACTCAATAGATAAGCCTCGCAAGACTAGTTCAACCACGATTTTGCTTGTGGCCAATAATAGCGTTAAAGGCTTCTTTGATTTTGGCGGGAGATGCGAAATAAATAACTCAACCGTCAACCCGATTGGAGTCATCGTTCCATGGACTGAACGCGGCGCTCAAGTTTTCCCTCCAACATACGCTTACAACACCACCATAGGGATTCAACTAAGCTATCCCCATGTCGATGGAAATTTGACCCATGACCCAAGTTTTGGTCTAGTGACGCAAAATCAGATAATTCCACTGCAGAAACCATCAGAATCAAGCCACGAGCCTCCATGGAAACTACCCCTCATTGCTGGAACCACAGCTTTTGCCGCAATAACAATAACAGCCATCATTTTAAAGCGCAAAAGAAAGCTCCAATGATATACTCACACTTTCTAGCTCTGCTAGAAAGTCATAACGAGGCTTGTTGAAAATGGATATGATCATCGCGAAAACGTGCTTAATCAAACATAGTTAAGGAAAAATTTATATTGTAATGCTGTTTCTCATTGAGACGCATTAGGGGGTTGTTTGACTTGTCATCACCCACATCAGCCGGAATCCCAGTTCTAGTATTAAAGGAAGGCTCAAGTCGCTCAAGGGGTAGGGAAGCCCAACACACAAATATTATGGCTGCCCGCATAATAGCCGAGACAGTGAAAAGCTCCCTCGGCCCTAAGGGCATGGACAAAATGCTTGTGGATAGTTTTGGAGACGTCACAATAACCAGTGACGGCCGCACCATTTTGGATGAGATGGATGTTCAGCATCCCGCCGCCAAGATGATGGTTGAAGTAGCCAAAACCCAGGACAATGAGGCTGGAGACGGAACAACAACAGCCGTCATATTGGCTGGAGAGCTGCTCGCTAAGGCTGAGGAGCTTATTGGAAAGAACATTCACCCAACAATCATAATTGATGGTTACAAGAAGGCCTTGGAAAAAGCCCTTGAAGTTTTGGATAAGATAGCCATTCCAGTAGACCTAAACTCTACGGAGTATTTGCGGAAAGCCGCTATGACCTCAATGGCGAGCAAGCTTGTAGCCGAGCATAGGGAATACCTAGCAGACTTGGCTGTTAAGGCAATATTGCAAGTAGCGGAGAAGGAGGACGGCAAATACAAGGTGGACGTGGACGACGTTAAAGTCGAGAAGAAGCCAGGTGAATCCGTCAGGGATACTATGCTCATAAATGGTATAGTCCTAGACAAAGAAGTCGTCCATTCTGGAATGCCCAAACGCGTTGAAAACGCAAAAATCGCCCTGCTAGACTGCCCACTAGAGATTGAGAAGACGGAGTTTGATGCCAAAATCAACATTGAAAGCCCAGAGCAGATGGATGCCTTCCTAAAGCAAGAGGAAGCCATGCTGAAGGACATGGTGGAAAAGCTCGCCGCAGTAGGTGCAAATGTTGTGCTCTGCCAGAAGGGCATAGACGACATGGCACAGCACTTCCTAGCCAGAAAGGGAATCCTTGCCGTTCGCCGCATCAAAAAGTCGGACATGGAGAAGCTTGCAAAGGCCACAGGAGGCAAAATAATAACCAACCTGGATGATATGACCCCAGCAGACTTGGGCTATGCAAGCCTCGTTGAAGAGCGCAAAATCGGCGACGACAAAATGACCTTTGTTGAAGGCTGCAAACATCCAAGGGCAGTCACCATCCTCATAAGGGGAGCAACAGAACGCGTAGTGGAAGAGGCTGAACGCTCAGTGCATGACGCCTTATGCGTTGTTCGCGATATCGTTGAGGAACCAAAGGTTTTGGCTGGAGGAGGCGCACCAGAACTAGAAATAGCCAAAGCCCTAAAGAAGTACGCCGAAACCCTCCCAGGCAGAGAACAACTAGCCGTTAGAAGCTTTGCAGAAGCCTTGGAAGCTATACCAGCAACACTAACTGAAAACGCTGGATTAGACCCAATAGACATACTCTCTGAGCTTAGGGCGAAGCACGAGAAGGGCGAGACATGGGCTGGAATCGAAGTTCACTCGGGAAAGGTTCAAGACATGCGGGAAGCCGGCGTCTTCGAACCCATATCCGTCAAGAAACAAGTGGTTAAGTCCGCAACCGAAGCTGCATCAATGATTCTGAAGATTGACGATGTTATAGCCGCCGGAAAAGCGAAGACTCCCCCGATGCCGCCTAAGGGTCCATCCGAAGGCGAATACTAAGGGCTCTGGGGAGTTAGAACACGTCTGGTAAAGAGAAGAAAATCTTGATTGGTCCTCCACGGCTTACCCGTTTCGAGAAGGCCAGAGTAGTCGGAGCAAGAGCCCTCCAGATATCCATGGGCGCCCCCATCCTCGTTGATGTTTCTGAGGGCTATTCAAGTCCAATAGACATAGCCCTAAAAGAGTTGGAGGCTGGCATCCTTCCCATAACAATTAGGCGGACACTTCCAGACGGAACTTATCAGGACATACCGCTGAAGTGGCTTTTAGAAGGTGAAAAAGAAAAGAAGTAATTTGAATCTCGCAATAATTTCAGTTTTAGAAGGGTGGCGGTGGAGGAAGCTTCATTTTTTCTTTAGCTAACATAGCATAGTAGTATATGGTTGTGGAGATTGGGATGATGGGTTGGATAAAAGCTGCCATGATGCTGCCGACAATAACGCTGAAGGCGCCTAATGGACTTCCAATTAAATTGCCTACAAAATGGACGGTTGCGGTAATCAAGCCCACAATTAACGCAAGGGCGAAGGTTTTTAACCAGCGATTGCTTACAAGCGTACTACTTCTTGAAAGACTATTCAACACGCCAGTATCCTCTATAACGATGACCGGGATGACGAGGTAAAAGATTATTGCCAGTATTATTCCTGGAACTATAAGCGCCAAGCAACCGAATGTAATCAACAAATTTGTAAGGATTACGGCTATTATGAGTGTAGAAATTTTGTAAATGGTGAAATTGGCGGCTTCTTCGAGGCTTGCGGTACCTTTCTCTATTAAATCTGCGGCGCATTTAACGCAAATTCCTTGCACCACCGCACTTACAACCCATAAAATCAGCGTAATGCCTAAAGCCATTAGAATGAAGGTCTGTAGAAAACTGAAAAACCAGTTAAAAACTTGTTGTGGGTTCCGTACCTAGGCATGTTGGAGACAGCTTTGTTAACAAAGCTTATGACAATAGCGTTTAGGAATCCAGAAAGCACCATCATAATGAGTATCGGCAAAAAGAACACGATAAAATTCTTGGCGTACAAGTTGAATGTTAAGTTTAAAATTTCCCCAAGAGTTCATAATCGGGTTTTCCAGTTGACAATCTAGCCACCTTAGTTTGTTTTCTCTCTTTTGCAAATTAAATCTTGTATGGTTTAGGCGTCCATAAAGATGTTAAGCTTTAATTTCCTTTAATTTTTTAGCCTCCTCCAACGTTCTTCTTATTCTTGTCCAGTGGGCTCCCTGCCAGTAGATTTGTCCACATTTTGGGCACTCCCAGAACTCGTTGTAGTAGGCGAATGTTGTTTCCTCAACTTTGCCCTTCACGTTTTCCTTTGATGTTGGCTTCACTTGCGCGTTGCATTTTGGACAGCGTGAGACAGCCATGTCTATTTCTAGGCTTATGCCAAACTTTTTAGCGATTTGCGCCAGCCTTTCCGCTTCTGTTTTGCCGTCTACGTAGAAGGCTTGGACGCCCTTTGCTGTGGCTTGCTGGTAAAGCTCTAAATCCCTTGTAAGGAGGATGCGCTTCTCTTTTTTCGCTATGGCGATTAATTGTGCGTCATCCAACTTGTTCGAGTATTTCACGTTGTGCCCTAGCATCCTAAGCCAACGTGTGAGTTTTCCAAGCATACCGTCAACAATGAACTTCAAGGCTGTTTACTCCTCCGCTTTTGTTTGCACTTTTATTATTTTGCCGCATCCGGGTTCAGCCACTATTTCGCCTTCATCCATAACTAGTTTCCCACCTACAAAAGTTTTGACCGCTCTACCCTTGACGGGTTTGCCGTCGAAGGGTGAAAACTTCGCCTTAGAATGGAAACTCGAGGCGTCAATCCTAAACTCCCTTTTCAAGTCAACAGCCACCAAATCAGCGCTAAAACCCTCTCTTAGGCTTCCCAAACTCTTCAGTCCAAAGATTTTCGCCGGATTTTCGCCCATAAGTCTAATAACTTCGCCTATGCTGAGCCTTCCAGCATTCACCGCGGTAAGCAGCAGCGGCAGCGTAGTTTCAAATCCAGGAATGCCGCCCTTAACATCCCAGACGCTTTCCGCTGTTTTCTCTGCCAAGGTGTGTGGTGCATGGTCTGAGCCTACAACGTCAATCCACCCGTTTTTCAAGCCTTCCCACAAGGCTTTGATGTGGCTTTTGTTCCTCAGTGGTGGCAATGTTAGGGCTAATTTTCCTATACGTCTCAAATCCTTATCAGACAAGAACAGGTGGTGGGGTGTAACCTCACAGGTTACTGGTAGTCCGGCCTTTTTTGCTTCAACAACTAGGCTTAAGCCTTGTCTTGTGCTTATGTGGCAGATGTGCACCCGCGCCCTTGTTTTTCGGGTTATCTCTAATATGCGTTTTACGGCTTCGGCTTCAGCCCTTTCGGAATGTGCCTCAATGAAAGCCTCAATATCATGTTTGCCTTCTTTTTTGAGCTTCTCTTCAACGCTTTTAATTATGCCTCTATCTTCGGCGTGAACAGCTATAGGGGTTCTTGAAGCCACTTTTTGGAAGGCTTCCGCCAACGCGCCGTCGTTGTCTATGTTTAGCCCGCCCACTTGTTCGCTTAGGAAGAGCTTGAAAGCCACTGCGCCAGCGTCAATTATCTCGTCTATTTCGTGTAGGCTTTTTGGAAATTCGGAGTAGAAACCAACATTAACAAGAATTTTCTCCTCGGCTTTTTCCATTCTGTTTTTAAGGGTTTCAGCACTCATGGTCACTGGGGCGTTGTTGGGCATGTCCAAAACCGTTGTGAAGCCGCCCACTGCTGCGGCCGCTGTGCTACTGTAAAAGTCTTCTTTGTAGGCTTTGCCCTCATCCCTCAAGTGCACGTGAACGTCAATTAAGCCTGGCAAAACCAGAAGCCCTTTTAGGCTGATTTGGGTGGCAGCCTTGGGCATTTGTGTCTCTTTTCCAATTTTGGCTATTTTCCCGTTTTGGATGGCTAGGCAGCACTCTGTAATGGTGCCGTTTATGTAGGCTTTTAAGTCTTTTAGGACAAGTTCAGCTTTCAAATTTCCACTCTTGTCTGGAAAATAAGTGTTGGAAAGTTAAATAAATTTAGCCGAAAGCTTTTCAACAAAACTTTTACTGGTCACTACTGCAACAGCGCCTTTAACCTTCTCGAAAAGTTTTTGGCTTACAACGCCTTTTTCCAAGGCTTTTTCAAGTTTCTCCATGTCCACGACTTTTGTTTCGCCGTCTGGTCGGATGCAGACATCAACTTCCAAGTCTACGTAGCGCACCGCGTCTGGATAGATTTCCACTGGCGTGTTTATGTTTATGTATGTTCCTTTCCAGCGTCCATCCTTTGAGAAGTAGTTTGTTGTTATGTACCATTCTCCAAGCGCTGTTTCGCTTATTGCCTTGTCGCCAGCCTCTTTTGCTACGCCGAGCCCGTCGTAAAAGCCGTCAGCCCTAATGGTTCTGCTATATCTTAGCTCGTGGTTGTTTATGGCTTCTACTGTTGCATGTCCAAGGTGGAAGACTGCACCGCTAAGTTTAACGTGTTCCACATCAACCGCGGAACCTTCCTCTGGAAACGCGAGCCTAACCTCTTCCTTGAAAATTTCTTCAACTTCGCTTTTGTCTTGTCCCTTTTCGAGGAGTTTTTCAGCCATCTCTAGGGCTGCTGAAACCTTGCCACCGCAACTCTTGTAAAAGTGGTGTCCGTCAATGGTTGGCGAAACGGAAGCCCTCAACGCATCCAGTCTCGCTTTTGAAAGGCTTGGGAACTCAACGTCCATAAAGTATAAGCCTTCAACGAGTAAGGCTGGTGCATCGGCTTGAGATGCTGTCTCGTTTAGGGCTTTAATCTTTCCACGGAGCGTTGCCACTTCGTTTTCTAAGACTGTTTTTGGTGTTTGGGCTGCTGGCTCCCGCCAGATTATCCCCCAGCCTTCGGGCGCCAGTTGTTTTCCAAGGGCGTAAAGCTCAGCCCTCTTGTTTATGTCCCTTATTTTTAGGCTTACACCAACATTGCTTTTCTGCGCCAAAATGGCGTATTTTCCAACAATCTTGAGCTGGGTGGTCAAAAGTGGTGTTTTTCGCCCAATGCGTTTTCTCGCAACTTGGACTATTAACGTGTTTTCATTTTGGTTTTGGCTCTCGTTTGGGGCTTCTTGTTTTGGAAGCACTCCAACAATGTCTTCGCCTATTAAGACGTGGAATGCGTCGTTGCTTTCGCTTATGATTTTGCCCTTGTATATGCCGTCTACGCTCACGTTCCATCTTCTTGTTATCGCATCCTCCATCGAAGAGTGGAGAATCCTTTGGAACGCCTTTACGGCTTCTGGTGTGCCCAGTGCCACAACTCCTTGGAGGTCATGTCTATCCTTAATTTTTAGGTCTGGGGGTTCGTTGTTGTCTGGAATGCCAAACCTCGCCCTTATGGTTTGGGATGGCTGAACTATCTGAAAGTCGTTTTCTAAGAGCAGTTTTGTCAAGGCTGTTGTGTATATGCCTCTAACTTTTGCTTTCAAGGCTAGCCAACCTTCTCAACCTTGTAAAGCCCGTTAACGCGCTTAACATTGAATTTTACGCCTAGGAGGGTTTCAGCCAGCCAAATATTTGTTTCCAAATGGTCTGACATGGCTCTTGTCAAGTAGGCGGATCTGCCCCTAGCCAAAGCCACATATGGGACGAGCATGTCAGCCAAATGCACGTCAACAGTAGCCCTTGAAGAAACTTCAGCTTGAAGCTTTTCGGCAGCCTCAACCCCAACATCCTCACTTGTTTTGCCAAGCTCTCCGATGGCGTCTGCACCGAGCACCGCGCCCCGGTCGGTTTCAGCCCAAAGCACTATGGAGCTTCCCTTCTGTAGCGGATTAGACTGGTCGTTTATAATTTGGATGTCAGCCTCCAACCCATACTTTTGGAGGTGGTTATTTGCGGCTTTTGCTTGGCGTTCAGCCACCCGCCTATCCGCCAAAAAAGTGCAAACAGACACGCCCCTAACGGTTTTAATTTTGCCGAATTCTTCTAGGCATAGGGGTTTAAGCTCCTTGCAAGGCTCAACTGTTAGGGTTGCTTCCCCCATGCCTTTCGGGTAATAGCCATACTTTTGGACTGTTATGTTCGCGTTTATGCCCATCCGCCTTAAAACCGGCAAGAAAACAAAACGCATATAATTTATCGTAGGTGAGTGGGAGACGTCTGTTCCACCCTTTGAGATGTGGAGGCGGACGCTTTTCTCTGCGAAGATGCAGATGGGCAACACGGTCATGATGAGCATTGGTATACTCCCCGCAGTGCCAATTTCAGCCTCGAAGATTCCGCCTCTAACCTTTTTAGGCGTGAACCAGAGCTCCCGAGAGTTTAAGACGGCGCCTTTAACTTCGGCGTCGCAGAGCTTCGCTGCCGTTAAAACTGCCTCCAAGTGTTGTGGTCTCAAGCCTGGTTGTGGTCTGTTTTGGCGGATGTTGTATATGTGGAGCGGCTTTCCAAGAATGGAGGCTAGGGCTACTGAAAGCCTTAGGATGGTTCCGCTTCCGCTTTTCCGGCTTCCATCAATCTCAATCAATGGTAGGCTAACTCCTTTCCGCTTGAACACTGTGGTGGCTTTCACAGACAATAATTAAATACGGCTATAAGGGTATTAAGCATTTGAAAGAGCGTGAACCCTTCCATGAGCACGGAGAAAGAGCGCATCGAAAAACTCGCGGAAAAAGTGGACGAGCTCCTCGTGGTTTTAAACAACATAGCAGAAGACCTGAGAATAGTTTCGGCTTCATTAAAATCCATAGCCGTTTCACAGCTTGCTCCATTGCCTTCAGCACCCGCACCACCCGCACCAGCTCCAGAGGCTCCGCAAGCAGAGAAACCCCTAAGCATTGACGATGTTAAAATGATGTTCCCAGAAGATTTGGAGGGGCTCCTAAACTTCGAGGATAAAGGCGAATACATCAAAATAACACCACGCCAGTACCTAGGCGCTGAAAACTTTGCAAAAATTGCCCAAATAGCAAGAGGAGCTGGAGGAGACTACATAAGCGCTGGGAGAGACAGCCACTTCCGCATACCAAAAAGGAGAACGGGCTAAAACCTTATTTCGAAGTCGCGGAACTCGCCAGTATAATCCTCCCACCGCACTTCCACCTTTGTAACTTTTGCGCCGGGCGGTCCCCGCCTACAAAAATCTATGAGTGCTTTTACGGCTTCTTCTTCGCCTTCAAAAACTGCCTCAACCCTGCCGTCTGGAAGGTTGCGAACCCAGCCCTTCACGCCGCGGAGTCTAGCCTCATGCCTTGTCTCAGATCTGAAGAACACTCCTTGAACACGTCCACTGACAAACACGTGCGCCCTAACTTTCACGGCGCCACCTTCCGAACAAGCCCATTTTATCTTAAGTTTAGAAAATTTATTTGAAAGGTTTTCTTGCTTGGACGATTACGTGAGAATATTCTTCGCCTTGAATAGGCAGCAAATCCATGGGATTGTAGGGCCAAACTCCAGAGTAGACCTCTTCAATCCAGTCTAATACGAAGCCAGCCTTTTCCAATGCATGTTTTAGCCTATTTTCACT
>Ga0207433_10011192_pt1 | contig 13725 bp, 14 predicted proteins | sample YelNatPaOPGAMG01_FD_187559 | JGI IMG/M metagenome (GOLD analysis project Ga0207433, IMG submission 187559) | Hot spring thermophilic microbial communities from Obsidian Pool, Yellowstone National Park, USA - OP-RAMG-01 (SPAdes) (version 3) | ecosystem: Environmental > Aquatic > Thermal springs... | reverse complement strand
GAAGCTTTCTTTAATGGATTTAAGAAAAAATATAATGTTGAAATTGAAGTTAAATATTTTCCAAATGTAACAATAATGTTAGATAGTGTAATAAATGGAAAATTACCAAGTCCAGATATTTTTCTTGGAATAGATAATATATTATTAATAAAAGCAAAGAAGAATAATTTGCTTCAAACATATAAACCAGAAAAAATAAATGAATTGCATAGCTGGCTTATTGATTATTTAGATAAAGATTTTTATTCTATTCCATTTTCTTATGTTCCTTTAGCAATAATAATTAATGAAAAAAATGTTCCAGAACAATATAAACAATTATTAGAAAAACCTGGAATATCAACACTTTCAGATCAAAGGATTAGTCAACATTTAGTATTAATGGATCCAAATAAAGTTGAACTTGGATTGCATTTTTTTGCATTACAAGTATTTTTATATGAAAAAGTTTTAAATAAAAATTGGATTGAATGGTGGCAAAAAATAAAGGATAATATGATTATGAAAGATACATTAGGAAAAGCATATGATTATTTACTTAGTGGAGAAAAAGGAATATTTATTTTAATAGGTACTTCTACCGATCCAATATTCATTTATGAAATGAATAATACATTAAATTATTTTTCAGCTAAGTTATTCTATGAAAATAATAAAGCATATAGCTGGATTAAAGTAAATGGAGTTAGTATAGCTAAAAATGCAAAAAATCCAGACTTAGCTAAAAAATATATAGAATATATTTTATCTTCTGAAGTTCAAAAATATCTTTATGAAGGAGATTGGGTTTATCCAGCTAATAAAAATATTGAAATGCCAGAAAGCTATCTTAAAATTTTTCAAATAAAAGATTTTGAACCTTTAAACATTTTTGTTTCGCAAAATGATATAGAAAAAATATTTGATAAAATTAAAGAATATAATAAAATATTCATTGAAAAATAAATTTAAAAATCATTTACTAAATCTTATAATTTTTCAATTTATGAAAAATTTTAGATTTTCAAAAATTATATAATAAGTAAATCTCTATTTTTAGAATAATTGTACTTTCCTATTTAAAACAAGTTGAGTAATGTTTGTTATATTTTTCAATTCACTTTTAACTATCTCTTTTACTTCATATTTTATAGACCTAAATGATATGTTGTTTTCTGTAATTAATTGTACAGAAGATAATAATGGTTTATCTATTGGTTTACCTATTTGACTTACTAGTTTAACATATACTTCTTGTATACCTTTTACTTCTTCATATATTTTCTTTGCTATTAATTCAGCAGCAATATTATATATTTTACCAACATGGGATACAGGATTTTTACCTGCACAAGCTTCAAGAGACATTTGTCTAGCAGGTGTTATTAAACCATTAGCTCTATTTCCTCTTCCTGTATTTCCATCATCTCCTGCTTCTGCAGAAGTACCTGTTACTGTTAAGTATACTTTACTTTTTTTAGGATCTTTAAATATCCTATCAGCTGTATTTATATATACTTCTATTTCTTTATCGGGAGCAAGTTTACATGCTAAATCTAAAACTTTCTCTCTAATTTCTTCTTTTACAGATATGTAATGATCTAAATCTGGAGTTAAATGACTTACAATCCCATCAGCAATTGTTAATACTATTTTATCTTTATTTCTAACACCCATTACTTTACAATCTTCGCCACTTTCAGGTATTTCAGATTTAAATTCTTTTGAATTTATTAATCTCTCAGTATTGTATACAAGTTTTTCAACTTTTGAAAGAGGAGCAAAACCAACTCCATAAGAAGTATCATTTGCTAATGGTATTTTCTCTTTTGATTCTACAATAGTCTTTAATTCTCTTGAACCTGGTTTTACTTTATAATCTATTATAACATGCTTATCAGGATCTAAGAATCTAAAATTTTCTTTTATAACTTGCTTTATAGAAGAAATTATTAAGCTTCCATAAGGTATAGTGTTTCTTTCATTTTTATAATTTACTTCTGTTGTGACTCTACCAGCTACTAAAATGTATATTGGTTCTTCAACAATTCCCCCTCCAAAAGAAGGGCTTGCTCTACCTCCAACTAATAATCCTTTATCAACATTATGGTGCAATATTTGGCCAAAATTATCTAAATAATATTTGCTTAAAGCTATACTAACAGCTTCACAAGCAGTATCTATTAAAAAATCTGGGTGTCCTACTCCTTTCCTTTCAACAAATTCTGTTTTTTGTTCTTCAACAGGTTTTTGATATAATTTTTCAATCACTATATTGGGCATTTTGAATCACTTTTTTTATAATAATTTATTGTGAAGAAAATTGAATATATAAAATATTATTACCTCTTATTAAAACGCTTGCATAACCAGCTTTTTTATCATTACCATGATACTCTATTGCTTTTTCTATTACAAGATTCATATAATTATCACAATCAACCATTTTCCCCTCATAAGAAGTATCATTTTTCAAAGTCACTTTAATTACTTGATTTAAATGTTTTTGGATTACTGCTAAAGGTTTTTTACCATACTCTATTTCCATGAAACCACCTTAATGAAAATTAAGTTATTACTTGTATTTCAGAGAAGCATATTTTACACATTATTCTTCCACCACTTTCAGGTATTTCTTCAAGTGGTGCTCCACATACTGGACAACTTATTTTCTCTTCATTTATAGTATATATATCTTTTCCACAAGATTCACATTTTTGAGTTTTTAATGGATTTAAGCTACCACAATGTGGACAAACTTCTTCATTACTTGCACTAATGACTTTTAATTCTGGTATTTTACTTATCTTTTTCTCTTCAATTTCTTCAAATTCTTCAATAATCCCACTTGATTTTGCTTTTTCATATTCTGTTTCAATCATTTTTAATGCAGCTTCTTCAGTTTCTCTATAACTTTTCCTCATTTCTTTAATAGTTGAATATAATCCATAAATTGATATTATTCCGCCTATCATTGATATTAAAAAGAATACAGGTATTCCAAAAAAATTCAATCCAAGAATATTAGATTGTTGAATCATTTCAAAGTAAGCATTTAAAAATGTTGGAATGAAAATCATTATTAAACCAATTGCAATAAATATTATTCTTAAAGTAATTTTTTTATCCATTTTTATCACTTTCAGTATAATTATTTTTGGATATAAAGTTTCTTTCTTCCTTAAAAATTTTATCTATTTCATCGTATTTCTTTTCTATTCCATATTTTCTCTTGAAAAAACTAAATATATTTTCTATATCTCTACGTAAATATTCATAAGCCATTGGATGATTTTTATTTACCCATTGAGGCCAATCTATAAAAAGAATTTCTAAATTTGGCTTAATTAATATATTATATGGACTTAAATCTCTATGAATTATGCCTAATTTAAATATTTTTATTAATTCTTCAATAATTTTATCTAATACATTTTCTGCATTTTCAAGTTTAGCTATATTTGATAATTCAGTACCCATAAAAATTTCTGTAACAACTGTATGGAAGCTTCTTGCAATTGGCTTTGGTACTTTTATATTCTCTTTATATAATATTTTTAATGCTTCAAATTCTTTTTTAGCAGCTTTAATCGAAGCAATTAATCTATTATGCTCTTCAGCTATATATTCTCTACTTCTTGTATATTTTTTAAAACTTACTCTTCCAATTCTAAAGAATTTTAATGCAATTCTTTCTTCATTAGGAGTTATTCCTTCATATACATCTGACTCTTTTCCAACTCCTATTTTTTTACCAATAGCATATAGAATATTCTTATCTAGTAATTTTTTAATAGCTAATACATCTAATCCAAGAGTATTCAACACATACCTTTTAATACCTCCTGGTTTCCATATTAATTTATATGATTGTAATCTTTTAATTCTATAATTCACTTCATCCTCATGAAGTTTAGAATATCTTATTATTGTTTCTAATGGTATAGATTCAAAATAAATCATTTTCTTAGCTAACTCTTTAAGAATAATAAAATCTTCTTCTTCAAGCTCTTTAATTTTTTTTAAAAAAGTTTCTAAAGACATTTTATAAAAAATTTTTTATAAAATGTTGCATAAATTGAAGAAAAATGACATGTTATACTAAGTTTTTTTCCTGAAATATGTGTTTCACATTTTAATATTGCTTTTCTTAGATTTTCTATTCCAAAATCTTTTATAATAGTTTTTCCTGAGCCTATTTCTGAAATTGTATGGGCATCACTCCCTCCTATTATTGGAAAATTTTCTTTTTTTGCTATTTCATATGCTTTTTCATTATCCTTTGAAAAAATGTTCCTTGCATTAAATGCTTCTATTGCATTAATTTTTCTTCTTAATTCTTTTTCTTTTAAGATCTTTTCTAAAAGTTTCCTATTTCTAAATGATGTTGGATGTGGCAATATAGCTAATCCATCTTGACTATGAATATTATCCAATACATTCAATAAATCTTTTTCATTAATTTTTTCTTGAATGAATAAAGCTAATATTTGTCCTTCATTAGTATTTATTTCTTCACCTAATATTATATCTATTCTTCCTTTTGAAATTTTCTTAGCTTTTATTGCTCCATTTATTTCATTATGATCTGTTATAGCTATTCCTGAAAGATTTTTCTTAATAGCTGCTTCAATTATATCTTCTATTTTTGATAAACTATCATATGAATAAATACTATGAATATGTAAATCATAACTATATTCTTCATTTTTATGTATGTTATTTTGCTTTTCTAACATAAATTTCAAATTTTTCCCCTATAATATTCCATTCTTTTATTAAATAACCTTCTTTATCTAAAGGTATTTTTTCATGCAATATGCTTATTTTTTTAGCTCTAGTTTCTTCTTTTATATAATCGCTTACTTTAATTAATAAATCGCTTTTCTCTTTTGATGGTACAAATATTACACATTCTATATAATCGCTTACATTCAATTTTAATTCTTTTCTCATTATTTGTGTTCTACGAATAATTTCATTTGCTAATGAAATAGATTTTATATATTCATCTTCTCTTTTATCTAAGTATATCTTAGAAAATTTTCCTTCAGAAAAACTCATATAATCTGGAATTTCTTCAATAAATTCCATTTCTTCTGAGTTAATTTTAATGATTGTTCCATCTATTAATTTTATTTCAATTTCATTTTTATTAATTATTTCAGAAAATATTTTTTCATTATCAATATTTTCTAATGTTTCTATTAATATTCCAAATTTTTTACCTAATTTAGGACCTAATTTTGATGGAATAGGTTTAGCTTTAATAGTTACTCCTTCTGGTTTTTCACCTATATTAAGAATTGTTAATTTATTAGTATTCATTTGTTCTTTAAGATAATCTTTAAAAATTGTTAAAGATTTTTTAACTCTAATAGAATTTGGAGAAATTAATATATGGCTAACAGGCCATCTAAGTTTTTTACCAGCTTTTTGTCTACAAGAAAGGGCTGTTGATAATACTTCTTGAACTATTTCCATTGAATCTTCAATTTCTTGATCAATATATTTTTCATCTACCCTAGGCCATTTAAGCATATGGACACTTTCTGGATCTTCTGGCTTTTTCATTAATTGATATAAAAATTCTGAAAGATAAGGTATTATTGGAGCCCATAATCTAATAAGTCTTTCTAAAACATAATTTAAAGTAACATAAGCAGCAATTTTATCTTTTGTAGTTTCTTCAATCCATGCCCTTCTTCTTATAGCACGTATGTATATTCTACTTAATTCATTTACTGTAAAATCTAATAATTGTCTAACAGCATAATGTGGTTGATAAGATTCAAGAGAAGCTTCTACATTTTTTATTAAAGAATTTATTCTTGATATTATCCATTTATCTTCAATTCTCATATAATATTGATATAATTGAATAGAATGTTTTGAAGGATCAAATTTATCTAATTCAAAATAAGTTTTAGCAAATAAGAAAACATTAAAAAGAATATTTAAATTTTCTCTAACTTCTGAAACTTCTTCTGGAATAAAATTCATTGAATCCCATGGTTGAGATTTAGATATTAAATATACTCTAAGAGGGTCTACTCCATATTTTTCAAAAGCATCTAAAGCCCATATAACATTTCCACGAGATTTTGACATCTTTTTCCCTTCTTTATCTAAAACATGCCCTTGTGTAAGAACTGTTTTAAATGGAGCAATATTGAATGCTATTATTGATGTGAATAAAAGTGTGTAAAACCAGCCTCTAGTTTGATCTATTGCTTCTGTTATAAAATCAAATGGATGAAGCTTATCAAATAATGTTTTATCATTTATGTAATTTATACTAGCAAAATGTGCAACTCCAGAATCAAGCCATGTGTCTAATACATAAGGTTCTCTATACATTTCTCCATTGCATTTTTCACATTTAAAAACAAATTGATCTATCCAAGGTCTATGCAATTCTAAACGTGAAGGCTTCTTTATAGCTTCTTCTAGCTCTTTTATCCTTCCTATAACTTTCCTTTCACCACATTTTGAACATGTCCAAACATTTAAAGGGGTTCCCCAATATTTTGTTCTTGAAATACACCAATCTTCAGCATTTTGAAGCCAATCTCCAAATCTATTCGTTCCAGCCCATTCAGGATACCATTTTATATTTCTATTTTCTTCAATCATTCTATTTTTTATTTTATCAACTTTTAAGAACCATTGCTTACTTGATAAATATATTAAAGGAGTTCCACATCTCCAGCAAAATGGATATGTATGAAGTATTTTTCCAGCTTTTACTAATAACCCTTTTTTAGAAAGGTCTTCTATTATTATATTATCAGCATCTTTAAAGTATAAACCAGAATATTTTCCTCCTTCAGAAGTAAATATGCCATTTTGTGATATTGGACAGAAAATTGGTAAATTGAATTTTTTACCTAATGTAAAATCTTCTGGTCCATGAGCTGGAGCTGTATGAACACATCCAGTCCCTTCTTCCATGCTTACATACTCTGCTGGATAAACTTTATGTGCTTTTCCTATATGTTCTTCATGTATTTTAACTTCTTCTATTAATGGATGAATATATTCTAAACCAATAATTTTATCTCCTTTAAAATTTTCAATTATTTTATATTCTTTTATTCCTATTTCTTCAAAAACTTTATTTAATAAAGCTTCAGCTAGAATCCATTTTTCATTTCCAATAGAAACAATAACATAATTCTCATTTGGATGAATCGCTATTGCTTCATTTGCTACTAATGTCCATGGTGTTGTTGTCCAAATAAGTATATATTCATTTTCTTTTCCTTTAATTTTAAATTTTACATAGATTGAAGGGTCATAAACTTCTTCATAGCCTTGAGCAACTTCATGAGATGAAAGTGCTGTTTCACAACGAGGACAAATAGGAACAACTTTAAAATCTTCAACTAATAATCCATTTTCATAAGCATTTTTTAGAAGCCACCATATATGCTCCATATATTCATTTCTTCTTGTTTGATAATCATTTTTATAATCAAGCCATAAAGCAAGTTTTTTTGATGCTTCAACCCAATGAGAAATATAATAATCTACAAGTTTATTACATTCTTCTATGAATTTTTCAATACCATATGCTTCAACATCTCTTTTTGTTGAAAGATTAAGTTTTTTCTCAACTTCAAGTTCTGTAGGTAATCCTTGACAATCCCATCCAGCCATTCTCCAAACATAAAAACCTTTCATATTCATATATCGTAGATATATATCTTTGTATACTCTTCCTCTAGCATGACCTACATGCATATATCCATTAGCTGTAGGAGGCCCTTCAAGAAAAGAAAATATAGGTGCTCCTTTATTTAATTCAGCTACTTTTTCAGGAATATTATTAGATTCCCACCATTCATATATTTTCTTTTCGATTTTTTTAGGAATGTATCTACTTATTTCTTCCATTATCTACACTCTCCATAAAAAGAAGTATATATTTATTAATAGCAAAATCATCAATTTTTAAATAAAAATATGAATTTGGCGAGCCATTCGCCTCAACTCTAAGAATTTAATAATAAAAATTACAATTTAAGTATTTTCAATTTAATTTACTTAGTTTTCGATTAAAATTATTTTAGACTTAAATACAATACTTTCTTTCCCTTTTTTATGAAATTTAAAGAATTTTAATTTTAAGAGATAAATTTTTTTATAAAGTCTATCATTCATTTATTTTTTTAAAAAAATAATGAAATTATCTTTTTAATATTTTTTTATTTGCTCTCTAGAGAATTATCTTGTAATAGAAAAAGAAAGTAACAGTTTTTTTAATTATTATTTAATTTTTGATAAAAACTTACTTTTTAAGTAATTTCATAATCATTTTACTTAATTCATTCATAGATCTTAAATTGATAACTTGTCAAGGTTAATCGAAAAAGACTTAAATTTTAAAAGTTTGAGAGGAAATATTTTTAAAAAAATAATGAAAATGATATAATACTATTAACTCAATAAACAAACATGTCTATAAAAAAAGCAAAAAAAGCTTTACAAGAAAAAAAAAAAAAAAAAAAAAAAAAAAAAAAATAGCGATTTAGCTAAAAGCTATTCTTTTATTAAAATCAGAAATGAGAAATACGATCTATTTTTGCATAAAAATAGATTAAAATCATAAAGCAATAAATAATAATTGGACATGCCCATAAGAGGAAAAAGCATAAAGAAAGATTTAAATTAAACCACAAAGCTAAATGTATAAGTAGTGTTTGCTATGAAGAAATATATAGTGATGGCTATTTTAGGTCTCTTACTTGGAGTTGCAAGTCCTTTTCCCATATGGCCAGGACCTTCGTTCTTAAGGCACCTATTACCAGGCGTTATTAGCACAGTTCTTATTATATTAGCATGTTTGGGAGTTATGAGAAAAGGATCTAAGATTGTTGGTGCGATAGCGATAGTTTATGGGGCATTAGCAACACTGGCAGGCGCAATCTTTACATACGTGCTATTCGCTGCAACAAGCGAAGAGTTTAGAGTGGTAAGTGGAATAATCAGTCTAGGAGCTGCCATATGTCTTATCATAGGCATCATTGTTCTCGTACTTGGTTATAAAACATTTAGAGCCGTTAGAGGAGGATCGAAAAGTTGAGAAACTCTATCGTCTTAGGGATAATTCTTATACTTAGTGGAATTTTTATTATAGGATTTATTTTGATGCCGCATATGTTACCTTCTATTCTTCAACCACAATCGATTCAAGAATTAACAAAAAGCCAACAACCAAAGTCAGCTTTGAAATGGATTAGTGAAGATGGATTTTTAACAATAAGCAATGTATCAGCTACGGCAATAGGAGGAGGTTCACTAGAGGTTTACATGAGTATTAATAATACTCGCTCTACAGAAGACAAATTGATAGGATGTGAAATCCATAATCTTACTGATGTGGACTGGGAAATAAGTGTGAAAGGTAGAAGGAGTTTAGAGCTAAAGATACCTGTACTAAGTGAAATTAGACTAGATTACAAAACTGGAACTTTCTTAATAATCTATAAGAAGGGACCTGTATCTAATTTAAAACCTCTAGCAAGTATAGGATCCACGCTGGACTTAACGCTGATTTTCGAAAAAGCAGGAAGAATAAACATTAAGGTCCCAGTGATAGAGTGGATTCGAGATTAATATCCAAATGATGCTTTGGATATTAAAGATTCTATTCGAGGTTTTGCTATCCGATCTAAACGTGATTTGTAATAAATTGTTAGTTTTAACTAAAATAAACTCTAAATTACAAGAAGATTTTAGAAAAAAAGAACTCTTCAAAAATCAACTAGAATTAAGCCACAAACTAAAAAAAGAATTTTATCTTCTCTATTTGCTTTTTTCAAAATCTATACCATTTATTATTTATTCTTAATAAGAAAATATTATTATCAAGAATCCCAAAATCCAATTTTTTTCAATATTTTTCTCATATTCAATGAAGCTTCAATATGTTTATTTTTAAGCAATTTAATATTACTAAGCTATTAGGGGGTCTCTTTTTCTATATATTTAAAAAACGATTTTTTAAGGAAATGTTTATCATTATGTTTTTTCAATAAAAGTACCATATGAAAGAGGACGAATTACCGAATCAGCCAGAAGTTAATATAGGAACATTAGGCCATGTTGATAATGGCAAATCCACTATAGTTCAAAGTATAACTGGCATATGGACTGGAAGGCATTCAGAAGAATTGAAAAGAGGGATTACTATTAAAATTGGCTATGCTGATGCTGCGATATATAAATGTCCAAATTGTCCTCCTCCACAATGTTACACAACTAAAAAAATATGTCCGCATTGCAAATCTGAAACGATTTTTCAAAGAGCTATTTCATTTATAGATTGTCCTGGGCATCATAGCTTAATGGTAACTATGCTTTCAGGTGCAGCATTATTTGATGGAGCAATACTTGTAGCAGATGCTCATTTCCATTTTCCACAATTGCAAGATAAAGAACATCTTTTAGCAGCAACTATAATGGATATAAAGAAAATTATCATAACACAAAACAAAATAGATATAGTAAGCATGGAAAGAGCAATGGAAAATTATAAAGAAATAATAAATGGAGTTAAAGGAACTGCTGCTGAAAATGCCCCTATAATACCTGTTTCTGGCCAGCATGGAGCAAATATCGATGCATTACTATGGGCTATTGAAAAATACATTCCAACACCTCAAAGAGATTTATCAAAACCTTATAGAATGCCAATATTAAGATCTTTTGATATAAATTTACCTGGAGAAGACGCATTAAAGCTAAGGGGAGGAGTGATTGGCGGCTCGATAACACAAGGTACTTTAAAAATTGAAGATGAAATAGAGATAGCTCCAGGATTACCAATTAAAGAAGGAGATCCTAAATCTGAATATTCATCATTATTTTCAGAAGTAGTAAATATAAAAGTAGGAAATAAAAATTTAGAAATAGCTAAAAGTGGAGGTTTAATAGGTATAGAAACTAAATTAGATCCATCATTAACAAAAAGCGATGGTCTAGTTGGAAATATTGCTGGAAAACCTGGAACTTTGCCGCCTACACGTAAAAACCTTATTTTAGAATATAAATTATTTGAAAAAGTAATTGGTATAAAAGAATCTATAGATGTTAAACCATTAGAAATTAAAGAAACATTAGTATTAAATGCTTATTCTGCAGTTACAAGCGGAATAATTAAAAATAGAAAAAAGGATATCGTAGAAATTGAACTTAATAGACCTTTATGCATTGAAGATAATGAAAAAGTAGTTATTTCTAGAAAAATAGGTTTAGGATGGAGACTTATTGGATATGGTAAAGTTATTGGTGAATGAAAAATAATGAAAATACTTATTGATACTAGTTTTTTATTAGCTTGTATACAAAAAGGAGAAGATTTATTTTATAAAGTAGAAGAAACTTTAAAAAATCATATGGAACCTCTAATTTTGAAAAATGTTTTAAAAGAATTAGAGAGAATTTCAATAATTAAAGGGAAAAAAAGTAAAGAAGCTAAGCTTGCATTAAAAATTGCTAATAAATATAATAAAATAAATACTTGTAATGAAAATATTCCTGCTGATGAAGCATTATTAGAAATAGCTTCTAAGAATAAATATCCAATTTTAACATGCGATATAAAACTTAAAAAAAAGTTAAGAGCAAGAAAAATACCTGTAATTTTCTTGAAAAAAGATGGGAAAATTGAGATCGAGGGAATGGAATATATATAGGTGTATGAAATGTTTGCAATAGTTGAAATAGAAGAATTTATTAGAATACCTCCAAATAGATTTAATGAAGACCCTAATAATGTTGCTTTAGAACAACTTAAAGAATTATATGAAGGAAAAATAAGTGAAGAATTAGGTTATGTTATTTTAGTAATAGATGCAAAAGTAGATCCAATAGGGTATGTTATAGCAAGAGATGGAGCAAGTTATCATAAAGTTAATTGTAGATTATTAACATTTTATCCTAAGCTTCAAGAAGTTGTTGAAGGAGAAATTGTTGAAATACTTGAATTTGGATCATTCGTAAGAATAGGACCAGTAGATGGTTTTATTCATATATCTCAAATAATGGATGATTTTATATCATATGATGAAAAACATTCTATGCTTATAGGTAAAAAGACTGGTAAGAAACTTACTGTAGGAGATAAAGTTAGAGCTAAAATTGTAGCATTATCTTTTGAAAAAGAAGGGAAAATAGGTTTAACAACTAGACAACCATTACTTGGAAAAATCGAATGGATAAAAGAAGAAACAAAAGAAGAAAAGAAGGAAGAAATAAAGAAAGAGGAAAAATAAAATGCCTACACAGGAAAAAGCATGTAGGAAATGTCATAGAATAGTTAGTGGAAATACTTGCGACGTTTGTGGATCAACAGATTTATCAACTTCATTCTTAGGCTATGTGATTATATTTGATCCAGAAAAATCTGATATTGCAAAAGCATTAAAAATAGATAAACCAGGTACATATGCTATAAAAGTTGGATAAATAATCAAATAATCTAATCCATTTTTTTAAAATAATCATAAATCTTTAAGTTTAGCTTTTAATGATTTCAAAATAGATCTTTTAAAAAATTTTTAATTGTTTTTCAATTTCTTCATTAAATTCTTTTAAGAATTCTTCTAAGTTAATTTTTGGAATTTTTGCTCCAGTAGCATTTGGATGACCTCCCCCACTTCCATTAAATTTATTAGCTACTTTTTTTGTAATTAAGTTCAAATTTATTTTATCAGAAGACGTTCTTATACTCATATCAGCTTTATTATTTTCAATATCTATTGCAATTCCTACTAAAGTTCTTCCTTCGCTTTTCACATATGTAGCTGCTTTTCCTAATGGACCTTTTGGATCAATTATATATGAAACTTCACCAATTTTTTTATAATTATTCTTAATTCTATATCTCATTTCTTCTTCTAAATAAGTAGTCATTATTGCTGCACCTATTAAACCTTGATGAAAACTTGGTGGCTTACCTGAAGCTAAAAATTTTAAAATTTTTTCTTTATCTTCTTTATTTTTTCTAAAACTTTCTAAACCATTAATTAAAATTCCTGCTTCAAAATATAAAGTCCTTTTATCCCATTTTTCTAAAGCTTTTTCTATAAAAGGGGTATTATCTGCATAATCTGATATCGCACCTATTAACATAATTCTTTCCATTTCACTATTTAATTTATCATTAAAAAATCTAAAAATCAATTCAGAAGCACATGCTTTTTCTTCATGTATAAATACTATTTGTAATTTTTTAATATCAAAATCTTCTGGAATAGGATGATGATCTATATAAATAATTTCACATTTTTTACTTAATTGCATTATTTTCTCTTCAATTTTTTTAGCATCATTGTCAATAATTGCTATATCACTCACAATTATTCTAGATGCATCACTTGGAATTTCATTTAATGTACTTAAAAGATTAACTGGATTTGAAAATAATATATTTGAATTTTTAAAAATACTATAAGCTATAGCTCCAGAACAAATACCATCAGCATCACCATGAGTAATTATCCAATCTTTCTTTTCTTCCATTTTCAATAAACCTTAAATATTGTTATTTATATTTATTAATAGAAAATAAACTTTTAAATAAATATAAAAATTAAAATTTATCTATTTTAAAAGAATAATTGAAAAATATTGAAAGAAAAATTAATTATTTTTCCAGAAGAAATAAAAAAAGAATTAAAAAAACCATTAGGAAAATTAATTAAAAATGAAGAATTAATTAATAGAATTAAAGAAAAT
>Ga0207433_10011190_pt1 | contig 13727 bp, 11 predicted proteins | sample YelNatPaOPGAMG01_FD_187559 | JGI IMG/M metagenome (GOLD analysis project Ga0207433, IMG submission 187559) | Hot spring thermophilic microbial communities from Obsidian Pool, Yellowstone National Park, USA - OP-RAMG-01 (SPAdes) (version 3) | ecosystem: Environmental > Aquatic > Thermal springs... | reverse complement strand
ATTATTTTGTTGAATAAAAAAATCGCAGAGGTGCGAGCCAATAAAACCAGCCCCGCCGCTAATTAAAACCCTCACCGACCTACCCCACGATAGATAAAACCCAACTCAGACATCTTTTGAGGGTCAAACATATTTCTACCATCAACCACAATTGGCAACTTTAACAATGATTTCATTTTTACCCAATCCAAGTTACGAAATTCATCCCACTCCGTCAATATCGCCAAACATTCACTATCACGAGCCACTTCATACGGCGAAGAACAATAAATAATATCTGGCATTAGCGCCTTAGCTTTTACCATTGCCTTTGGGTCATAGGCTTTAATCAAAGCTCCTTCTTTTCTCAAATAGCCAATTATATCAATTGATGGTGCAAATCGCATATCGTCGGTATTCGGTTTAAAGGCTAATCCTAAAATCCCAATTTGTTTATCCTTAAGATTCCAAAGAATACTTTCAATTTTTTTGACAAATCGCAATTTCTGTTCTTCGTTAATTTTTTGCACCTCTTTGAGTAAAGTAAAGTCGTAATTTAATTCCTGGGCAATGCGAATAAATGCCGACAAATCCTTCGGAAAACAAAATCCGCCGTAGCCGACTCCGGCGTTGAGAAAATCCGGTCCGATCCGCTTATCCAATCCCATCCCTTCGGTTACCTTTTTAATATCAGCGCCGGCTTTCTCACAGATTATTGACAACGCATTAACAAAGGATATCTTCATTGCTAAAAACGCATTGGAAGCGTGTTTAATCAATTCCGCACTCTCAATATCCGTAAAAAGAATCTTTGCCCGAAGGGGGGCATAAATCTCGCGCATCAGTTCTTCGGCTTTTTTAGTCTCTACCCCAATCACGATCCGGTCTGGTTTTAGAAAATCATCAACCGCTGAGCCTTCGCGTAAAAATTCAGGATTGGAGGCAACATCAAAAGGCACCCGTCGTTGATTATACCGTTCAACGGTTGTCTTTATCCATTTATTGGTCTTGACCGGGACCGTGCTTTTTTCAACAATCAACCGGTAATCCTCCATATTCTGCCCAATTTCCCGAGCCACATTCTCCACATAAGACAAATCCGGTTCACCGGTCTCTTTGGGCGGTGTGCCAACTGCAATGAATAAGACTTTAGACTCTTGCACCGCAAAAGCGATTTCGGTAGAAAAACTGAGCCGCTTTTGTTTCATATTATTAACCACTAAGTCTTGTAGTTTTGGCTCGTAGATAGGAATCTTACCTTGCTTTAAGAGTTCAATTTTTGCCTTATCGTTATCAACGCAAATTACCCTATGGCCAATCTCCGCCAAACAAGCTCCACTGGTCAAACCAACATAACCAGTGCCAATCATTCCAATTTCCATGCTTCAGTATAAAATGGAATTTCATGTTGTCAAGCTTGCGTAATAAAAATGACCCGAATCGAGTTGGGAAATGTTAACTAAATTACCTTCTCTCACTTTCAATCTTCTTGAGCAGAAAAAACCCCAGTCCGGAAACGATTAAAAGAAAGATGCCAACCACTGCCAATGTGATACGCACCGAGGTTAGGTCACCTAAGGAACCAATAACAAAAGTAGTTATAATGAAAGCGATGCAACCAAAGAACTCTTTCGTTGAGAAGATTCGACCCCGAATTTTTGCCATAACTTTTTCTTGCAGGATGGTATTTTGGGCAATTGTAATCCAGGAGAAGATTACACCGCTTAGAATTGCAATAAGCGCCATAAACCAAACTTTTATTAAGAATTGACCAAACAGAAAAAGGATTCCATAAAGCATAATCCCTGTGACCACAATTTTTGGCTTATCAATCCCTAATTCTAATAAACCTAAGATTAGTGCCCCTAAAATCATCCCGACCGCTAAGACTCCCGAAAAAAGTCCGACCCCGGGTGTACCCAATTTTAATACCTGTTGTACCAAGTAAATTAAAATCGTATAGGCAACGCCAGCAACAAAGACCGAAATCCAAATTGAAGTCATCACTAAAAGCACCAAGCGGTCTTTGACAACTAATATCAAAACCTCTTTCACATCAGCAAAAAATATTTTCCAGGCATTTTTAATCAATAAAAATAATCTTCTCTCTTCGGGAGAAGGAATTCCCAGATCGACCTGCTGTTCGCTTTGACAATTTGACTGGGAAATAGCCAATCTTGGCTCATAGCGTAAGAAAATACCAATCGCCAATAATCCAGCGCTAAAGTGCATTAGGGCATCAATCATAATCCCATAGTGCCATCCTGCCCATCGGATTAAAAAACCACCTACCACCATCCCGAACACGGTAGCGAACCGAGATAGAAACTGGTCAATCGAATTGGCAGTAAGAAGTTTTCGTTTCGCTACCACTGCTGGCAATAAGGCAGGTTTGGCGGTGTTGTTAAAGATATCTAAGCCAAAAAAGATAATCATTGCAATCCAAAAGAATTGGAAACCTTTAGTAAACCGAATGATAAATGGTGTCACCAATAGTAAACCGGCCTGGATAAAATGGACTCGAATCATAATTCGCCGTTTGCTCCAATGGTCAACCAACACACCAGCCAATGGTGCCAAGATTATAACCGGCAAATTAAATGTCAACGAGGCAAAGGAAAAGGCTAAGACTCTACCCGGTTGCGCAATTTCAATTATCGTAATTAATAACATATGAGTCAATCGGTCACCAAATTGGGATAAGGTACCGGAAAGGGTTAAAAAAACAAAATTACGAATTTTTAAAACTGATCGCAGTTGCTTACGAATCACCAGTTCATCATAAACAAATAAATTGAAAGGTCAAGCCAAGAGAAAAATTTTAACCGTTTAAATTTATTTCTTGACTTTTCCTCAAAAATTGGTTATTAGTTTTTCGTTATGTTACGGAATTACCCAAAAAGGAGGAAAAATGCGCTGCGAAATTGAACATTCCGTTTTCGTGGAAAGTTTGAGCGGTATTATCACCGCAATACCTTCACGAACTACTTATCCGGTCTTACAGAATATTTTACTTGAAGTCGTTAACCAAAAACTCACCTTAGCTGCAACCGACTTAGACTCTTATATTCGAACCGAGATTCCTTTAGTGTTAGGTAGCCGAACTGAACCAGGTAAAATAATTCTTCCTGGACGTAAGCTTTTTGAGGCTTGTCGCGAAATCAGCGCGCCGCAACTTGTCCTTGAGACTGAAGAAAATAATGTTCGGCTCCAAGCCGGTCCGAGTAAATTTTTATTTGCGGGATTAGACCCAGCCGAATATCCTGAACCGCCATCCCCTCCGTCCGGAGAAAGTTTAAAATTTTCTTTAACAATGCTCCTTGATGCTTTTGAGACGACTAATTTTGCCGTTTCCCATGACGAAAGTCGCCCGGCAATGTGTGGACTCTATTGGGAAGTGAAAAATAAAGAAATGAGGATGGTTGCGACTGATGGTTACCGTTTGGCATTGGTTAAAAAAATTTCGAACTTTCCCCAAAAGATTTCTTGTATCATTCCGCCTAAAGTTTTCGGCCTTTTACCCCGAACTGAAGAAGAAGTTATCATAACAACTGACCCGACCAAGATAAGTTTTGTCCTTTCCAACACCACCATTATTTCCCGTCTGATTGAAGGTCCTTATCCTGATTACGAAAGGGTAATTCCTAAAGAACAACCCAATATCCTTCGGATAAAGCGAGAACATTTAATGGCTGGTTTACGGCGAACCGCGGTCTTTGCCCATCCAGTCGGAAGATTGGTTGTCTTAGAATTATCTAAACAAGAACTATCCTTATTTGCCCAATCACCGGAAATCGGTAGTGCCACTGAGAAATTAGAATGTTCTTACAAAGGCAGTGACTTGAAGATTGGATTCAATGTTAATTACCTCTTAGAGGTCTTACGCCACATTGATACCGAAGAGGTGCAGATTGAATTGGCTGGGCCGCTAAATGCCGGACTAATAAGACCAGGCGCGGCAAGTCCAGAGACCGAAAAAATCTTCCTCTTGATGCCAATCCATTTAGAGTAAAAACCCAAATCGTGTTCCGCCCTCCATTTTTTAAATCGCTCGTTCTCTTGTTCTGTCTTTTCCTCTCCAATTGTCATCACCGCAATATGCCATTTATTGTCGCCTTCCTGGTAAAGAGTTTTGAAGAAAACGACACAATCTATTACAAAGAAGTTTATGTCTACGACCTTGATGGTTTTTCAATGATTCCCTTAGTCTTAATCAATGATTCAACGATTCCGATTACCGATTTTTCTTACCATTGGTATTTTTACTCAGAAGATAAAAGTTTTGCCACTGGCACGGAATATAAACTGAAAATAAAACATGGGTTTGGTGAAGCCGGTAGCAGAGTCTTTGTTCCTGCCGATTTCGAAATTATAAAGCCACTACCCAATTTCACCCTTGCCAAAGACTCCAACTTGTATTGCGTATGGCAAAAAGCAACCAAGGCAGGTTGGTATTACTTCACGCTTGACCTCTATTATCATTATACCGATACAAGTGGTCAAAATAAATTCTTTAGATTCACCCCGGACAATATAGTCTACGACACCTTTCTTGTTTACGACCATACCCTTCTTTTCCCTTCGGATGTTGACAGTATAATTTCGGGCTACGGCGCAATAAATCTCTGGGCGGTTGATGGCTCAATCGTTATTCCAGAAGCAAGCCAAAACATTAGCGGTGAAGGTAAGGGTTTTTACAATGGTTCTAATCATTCCGGCGAGAGGTATTTTTGTATTGGTAGTTGGGTGGAAAAGCCAATCTCAAAAACAAAAGAATCAAAGGAACGCTTTTTCAAAAAATTGCGTCGCGGATTTAATTAAATGGTAAAATCACTGCTTTGCACTATCCCTTTGTTTTTCCTTTTATTCGTCGGTTGTGGAGAACGCGACCGAGTCTATGTCACAGGTTTTATAATCCGGGCAGTAGAACCACCTTTTACTTATTATTATAAAGAGGTCTATGTTCATAATCGTGAGGGTTTTCCAATTGTGCCAAGTTGTTTTATCAATGATACTGCCTTGAATATTGATGACTATCATTACGATTACTACCTCTTTAAAGATTTCGAACAATTTGCACTCAACCAGGAATATAAACTTGTTGTCCAACACGCCGGTGGCAAGGCGCACGGTACAGTATATATGCCTAATGATTTTTCAATCTTATATCCCGAATCAACTTATATTCTAAGAAGCGATTCGTCGTTACAAATCTATTGGACCAAAGCCGAAGGCGCTGCTTGGTATTGGTTAGATATTTATATTGATTACTGGTATGAAGATTCTTTAGGTGAAGAAGACGAATATGTCTTGGAGATGGATACAATAGTTTACAGAAACTATGTCGTTTATGAAAGGAATCGTCTTTTTCCGTTTTATGTTGATAGTATCACCGAAGGTGGTGACGGCATAATAAATGTTTGGGCATGCGATGGACCACCTTGCCTACCCGGGACTCAGGGCAATATCTTTGGTGCTGGTTATGGGTTTCTCAATACTGCCAATCAGCCAGCTGAGCGATACTTTTCTGTTGGCTTACCCAGTAAGAATAAAAAACCAAGCCCGGTCTATAGGCAAACACTAACTAATAAAAAACTGAATAAACTAAGACAAAGAAATGGGCTTTACCCCTTTGAATCCCCCAATTTTTTAACGCAGAGCTGCTCGCAGAGTCCACCGAACAGTTTTAGGTGCAACGCGAAGTCAGCCAAGAATCTTTTCTGATCTTCCTCTCTCCTCTCACACTCCCTCCATCTTCCTTTCCCCAATATCTCTACGGTTCGAGAATAGGGAGACGACCTGATTCGGGGTCATCTTTAACTGTTGAATAAAGGGTTAGTGACAAAACTTGATAACTTATTAGGTATGATTCAATAACCGATGTTTGGAATCATTGCTGAGTATTTAATACGATAAGTTTTGTTAAATAATTCTCTTCTAATTTGGCAAAATAAATCCCGTTTGCTAATTTATCAATATTATTTGGACCGGGTTTTAATATTGTCACTATTTTGCCGGTCACATCAAAGAGTTGGATCGGCACAGGGTTTTTCACTTGGACTATATTCCTTGCTGGGTTAGGAAAAATTTTTGGTTTCTGGGTTGTAAATTTACTGGTTTCTGATTTTTTTATCCCAGTCAGTCCGCCTTGATAATATTTGATGGTACAATAATCCCGGAGTGAAGTAAAACCCATACTATAACCTGTAACATAAATATAACCAGAGTCATCGGTCGTTATGGCGAATGCCTCGTCATCTAAATAGGATTCAAAGTTATAGACAACCGTCCAGCAAGTCTCACCATCAGGGTTATACTTTATCGTCACATAATCATTATTGGAAACAATATTTTGAGAGTGTCCAGTAACACAGGCATTGCCATAAGGGTCAAGGGCAATCGCTTCACCAATATCAATATTGTTACCTAAACCATCGTAACGGGCTACCCATTCTTCATTCCCGTCCCGGTCATATTTTATGGTAATAATATCTGAATAGCCATTTGGACCAACGCTTGAGCCAGTAATGAAACAATTATCATTGGCATCAAGCACAATCGCATAACCACGGTCATAGCCATTTCCGGTGCCATTATATCTTGCTACCCACTCTTGTGTGCCATTAGGATCGTATTTAATTGTTACGCAGTCTTGGCCATTTATCGTATCCAGACTAAGACCAGTAACCCAGACTTCACCTGCTTGGTTAACGGCAATTCCAAAGCCTCGGTCGTAGTCGTGAGCTGGGCCATCATACCTTGACACCCAGACTGTCTCTCCATTAGGATTATATTTAATCGTTACGATATCAAGACTACTGCCTTGACCCCCACTATAACCCGTGACATAACAATTTCCAATACTATCAATCGCCAGTGCCCAAATTACATCATTAGAGTTACCAGTTCCATTATAGGTTGCGACCCAAACCGATTCTCCGGCCGAATTGTATTTGATTAGGCAATAATCCCAATAAGTTCCGATGCCGCTCTGATAACCACCCACATAGACATCACCTCGGGGTGAAACTGCAAGGCAATAAGCCTGGTCTTCGTCATTGGCAGGACCATCATAGCGTCTAAGCCACTGCTCTTCACCCTGGTTATTATACTTAATTGTAACAATATCACTTTTGGTCGTCCAATCAAAACTCCGTCCTGTAACATAAACATTAAGCGACTCGTCCAAACCAATCGCTCGTGCCTGGTCAACTGTGTCACCGGTGCCATTATATCTTGCTACCCATTGCTGAACGCCTGACGAATTATATTTTATAGTGCAATAATCATAATTGATGCCGAAATTATGTGGACTATAACCGGTTATATAAACATTGTATAAAGAATCAAGAACAATTGCGTGTGCCTCATCTCGATTGTTGCCCGGACCGTTATAACGCACTGTCCAAACCTGGGCGATTAAAATCCCAGGCAAAATAAAAAAAATAAAGAAAATCGATCTCATTGCAATATATATTACCCGAAAGTTAAGACAATGTCAAGAATTGTGCCGAAGTAAATTGGTGTTTATTAGTTTATTTTTGTAATTGGCGAGCCATTGACAAAGAGAAAATATTTGATTATTATTCTTTTTCTTCTAAAAAGGAGGCATAATGGCTAACAAATTTAAGGCAATCATATTATCAATTCTTTTTGTTTTTATTGCCCAAGGTTTTTCGGCTAACCTGATTGAGATGATAAAGCAGATGACCGAAGATAATTTAAAAGGCTACACACAACCGCTAATTACCAGTTTTGGTGAAGCAACCGGTTCAGGGTTGTATCATACGGCTCAGACCCATAAATTCCTTGGTTTTGACCTTGGATTAAAAGCGATGTGGGTGCCGATTCCCGAAAGTGCAAAGACTTTTGTTGCGAAAGTCCTTGTGCTTTCTAATAATTTAGCCGAGACCACTTTTATCTATGATACGACCGCTACTATCTTTGGCAAATCTGGTCAAGACCCGGTTTCGGTGCCATCTGGCTCCATTGCCATCCCTTCAACTTTTCCGGGCGGTTTAAATTTACCCGGCCTACCCTTTCTTATACCCCAGGTTAGTATTGGACTCATAAAAGGAACCGAAGTAATGTTCAGATACATTTCCATTTCTTTTAAAGAAGCCAAAGTTCAAATCTTTGGGGCTGGTCTTAAAATCGGATTAAATAAACTCTTTAACCTTAAACTCCTGCCGGTTGATGTAGCGGTTCAAACTGTTTATCAGGTGTTTAATATTGGCGACATTATTAAAAGTTCAACTTTCAGTTCCAATATCCATGCCAGTAAGACGCTTTTGGTAGTGACACCATACTTTGGCATTGGTTATGAGAATACGAAGATGAATTTTGATTATACCTTCACTTATTCATTGCCTAATCAACCGCAAACTAATGTCCCAATAAAACTTGCCTTGACCGGTGAAAATCATTTTCGGGCGGTTATTGGAATGAGTCTGAAATTAGCGATTTTAATGATTCATGCCGATTATAACTTGACCAAATATCCAAGTTTCAACGGCGGTATTGGTTTTTCGCTTCGTTAGTTTATTGTAGTAAGTCTTTACAGAAATATATTAGAACCACAATTATTAGGCACAAGGGTTGCCTCTGTAGTTTTAGAAAATACTAAATTTGTTACCGATAATACTGTTCTTTTGTCCAGCCAAACTACCGCAAACGAGGCTTAAATTTCTCATCATATTATTTTATTATTCTAAAAAGCGCAATAATTTTGTCTTTTAATTTCAATAAAACATTTTAGTTCATCTTTCTTTTCCTATTGTTTGAAAATTTCGGCATTTATTGAGTTCTTCTTGATTCTTGTTGGAGTATTTTTTAAGATTTTCAATCCGCCTCAGATGGATACAAAGGTTGAAATATATTTCAACCTCAAAACGACCAAAAATTTCTTCTAAGTATTTGGTATTTGATTTTTTATATTTAATTTTCCTCTGGGAGGGGGTACCGCTTAGGGGGTGACCCGTAGGCAACCTGGGGAGTGGCTTCGGGAGTTGCCTGGGAGACTGCTTCGGAAGTTGCCTCGGGCACTGCTTCGGATGCTGGTTAGGAAGTGCCCTCGGAGGCGGCTTGGGAAACGACCTGAGAGGCAACTTAGGGAGCAACCTCGGGGATTGCCTCGGGGGTTGCCCCGTAGGTTACTTAGGAAGCTGGTTCGGGGGCAGGCTACTAATCCAAATTCAGCAAAAATTGTTATTTATCTATGAGCGACTATCAGGTTAACGATGTGTTGCAGGGTCTCATAAGTTCTGCGATTCATCTCTTTAATCAATCAACTGTTGATTCGGCAATTGCCTTATTCCATCATTTCTGGAGTTCTTTTATTATCTCCTCAATTATTCGCTTAGCCCTTTCGTTTTTGGTCGGAATCAATTTATCGGTTTTTAGTGAAAACAATTGACCGGAACGCTAAGATAATACTAAACGCTGCGATAATTCCTGACAATACTCCAAAGAAAATTTCCATATCTTATTATTATAAGGTATCCTAAAAGCCAACAACCGATTCAACAAACCAAGTTTCGCTTGACATTGCAGGAAATTGATTTATAATGACTTAAAAAGGAGTGATAATGCAAGAAGCAGAAAAAGGTCCACCGATACAGGTTGAGATTGGTGAAAAAGAATCAGAAGGCGTTTATTCTAATTTTGTCTTGATTGCCCATTCCGCTTCCGAGTTCATTATTGATTTTGCCCGTATCCTACCTGGTTTGCCTAAGGCTAAAGTTTTTTCACGAATCGTAATGACACCGCAACACGCCCGATTGTTGCTCAATGCCTTAGAAGAAAATATCAAGAAATTTGAGGAACGTTTTGGTAAGATAAAAGTAATGGGTAAGGAGAGTGAGACCAAGGGGCTCGGCTTTTAATAATTTCTTAATGTCAAAACGAAAATTGTTTAATTACTTGAAACAAGTCAGCAAAAAATATGAAACCAAAATCTATTTAGTTGGTGGTCCGTTACGGGATGAATTTTTAGGGATAAAAACTAAGGATTGGGATATCTTGGTTGAGAAAAATATTAGAGCGATTGGTAAAAATTTGGCTAATTTTCTTAATACCAAATTTCTCTTCTATAAAGATTTTTATACCGGCACAATTCCGCTTAATAATCATCATATTGATATTGCGCAAACCCGTGGTGAAATCTATCCCAAACCAGCGGCCTTGCCTTTGGTTTTTACGGCGGATTTAATTTCGGATTTGTCCCGACGGGATTTTACGATTAATGCGATGGCAAAGGATTTGGTAACTGGTGAATTGATTGACCCCTTTTGCGGTTTAAGCGATTTAAAAAAACGATTGGTAAGGGCACTTCATCCGAAAAGTTTTTTTGATGACCCAACCCGAATTTTTCGTGCTATCCGCTTTGCCGAACGATTCGGATTTAAGATTGAACCGAAAACCTTAAATTGGTTAAGAATTGCAATTAAAAAGCGACTTCCTTCGTTACTTTCTGGCGAAAGGGTCTTGAATGAATTGCGTCTTATCACAAAGGAGGCAAGAAGCGAAAGAATGATTAGACGACTAAGTGATGAAGGATTGTTTTATTCGTTATTTGGCAAGCGATTGAATAAGACCTTTTTCCAGCAATTTCGTCGGGTAGCAAAATCAGGTGATGCGAATTTAAAATTGATTCATCTCTTGGCGCAATTTAAATTGCCGACCAAATTCCCAATAACCAAACAAGAGGCTAATGCAATTAGAGATTACCAACGATTTCCAAAGTTCCGAAGAGTAATGAATAAAGTTGGCAAGCCGAGTGAAATCTATCAAGCCTTTCGTGGTTTTTCGGCCGAGGCACTTCAGATTTTGAAGTTAGTGGAAAAGCCGAGCGTTGCGGCTAAGATAAATGATTATTTAGAGAAATATCAAACAATAAAGATTCATCTTGGCGGTGACGATATCAAGGCATTAGGGATTAAACCCGGTGCAATCTATGGTAAACTCTTAGACCACATACTTTTTGCTAAATTGGATGGGGCAGTGAAGACGCGGGCGGATGAAATAAGGTTATTAAAAGAGATGGTTAAAAACCCGAGGGGATGAGTTGTTAGGTAATCCAATTTTGGTATTGTTGCGCGCTCCGGCAATCCTTTTTAATCTAACGATTCATGAATTCGCTCATGGCTATATTGCCGATAAATTGGGTGACCCGACCGCCCGATTTAGTGGACGATTGACCCTTAATCCATTGAAGCACTTGGACCTTTTTGGTACAATTGCTATCTTCCTTTTCCATTTTGGTTGGGCAAAACCAGTGCCTTTGAACCCGTATAATTTTCAAAAGCCTCGACGCGATATGATGTTTGCTTCAATCGCTGGTCCAATTGCCAATTTGGCTTGTGCCTTTCTTTGTGGTTTAATAATGCGCTTTTTGCCCCGAGGGCTCGTTGACCAGACCGCCTGGAATTTTGCCCAAACTCTTCCGTCTAATTTCACCGAATTTATCAGTATTATGCTCTTTTCTTTCTTTTTTTATGGCTTGATTCTGGCTGGATTTAACCTAATCCCAATCCCGCCATTAGATGGTTCAAAAATTCTATATTATCTTCTGCCCGCAAATATTGCCTACCAGTATATGAGAATTGAACGGTACGGATTTTTTATCCTTTTAGGCATTATCTTTCTTGGGTCGTTAGCCGGTATCCCAATCTTTTGGGCTTTTATCCGACCCTTTATTACCTTTTTTAGTTTCTTATTTCTCGGTCGTTCTATTTTATGAGGAACAAAAATTCTAAGGAAGCGAAACGAAAAAAAATCTCAGAAACAAGTTGGCGTTGGCTTACCAGTCTTTTAATCTTGGTCTTAATCATCTTTACTTTCGCCAGTACACTATCATTTGACTTAGGTAAGAGAACACCTGATACCAATTGGGGCGGTCTTACCGGTCAAATATTGGCTAAGTTTCTATCCCAATTTACGGGCTTTGGAACCTACTTAATTCTTTTAGCACTATTTATCTGGGCGGTGCAGCGGTTTTTAAAGCGGCGCCGGTGGTTTTGGTTTTCGGGCATCGTATTATGGGAAATTGCCCTCTTTTTGATTTTAGGCTTTGATTCTTATCTGGCTGTGATACCCAATCTGGGCGGTAATTTTGGTTTTTGGCTGAGTGAAAAAATTTTTGCTGGCTTAGGAATAAGCGCTTTTGCCTTGCCAATTTTGGCTGGAATCTGGGGATTAAAACTTTTGCGCCGTGAAAAAACCAAACCTTATATCAATTATTCAATTGGGATAATCGTATTGGTATTTTTATTAGACCTTTATCTAACTTATTTTTTCCCGAATAAGACTCAATTTTTTTATCTTGGTGGGCTTTTGGGCAAAGTGATAATCCTTGGTCTGGTAAGTATTATCGGAAAGGTGGGGACATTACTCCTCTTGATTCTTTTGCTTTTCGGATTTGTTGCCAGTTTTACCACCCTGCGCAATTGGTTTATTAAATTAAAAGAGTCAAGATTGGTGAAAAAAATTACTGGTCTTACCAAACGCCGAATCCGGATTCCCGAACCAATCCCGGTAACCGAACCTAAGCCGGAAGCAGTAAGTGTATCAACCCAAGACTTAGAAGTGATTACGACACCAATTGAACGACCGACCTATAAATTTCCCAAGGATGAATTTCGTCAACAGTTCTTGGCGCAATTAGAATCGCCCGTGGAAAGGGATTCGCAAGTTAATATTGGCGAGGCTCGGGCGGGCGCTGAATTGTTGTTAGAAAAACTCGCTGAATTTGGGGTGGAAGGACAAATCTCAAATATCTTGACCGGACCGATGATTACCCGATTTGAATTCCAACCCGCCCCGGGGATAAAGATTCAACGGATTGAGAGTTTGGCTGACGATTTGGCATTGTCTTTACAAGCCGAAAGAATTCGCATCTTGGCGCCAATTCCCGGTAAATCCGCGGTCGGCATTGAGATACCAAACAAGGAACGCCGAATGGTAAATTTAAAGAAAATCTTGATTTCCAATGTCTTTGCCAGTGAAGAATCGCCTTTAGGTTTTGCCTTAGGCGAAACGATAACCGGTGAGCCTTATTGCGCTGACCTTCGCGAGATGCCCCATATCTTGATTGCTGGCACAACCGGTTCGGGTAAGAGTGTCTGTATTAACTGTATCATTGCCAGTATTATTTACCGTTCATCTTACGAAGATGTTCGGTTTTTGACGATTGACCCCAAGCAGTTAGAATTGCCAATTTACAATCCAATTCCGCATCTCTTAAGTCCGACCACTATTGACCCAAAATCAGCGATTAGTGAATTAGATAAAGTGATATTGATAATGGAACAAAGATATGGCGAATTTGCTCGTGCCGGTGTGCGCGATATTAATGATTACAATCGGAAAATGGAAGAAGAAGGCAAGCCGAAAAAGCCTTATATCGTTGTCGTGATTGATGAATTAGCCGATTTGATGTTACGGGCACCAGTAGAAATCGAAGAAAAGATTACCCGTTTAGCCCAAATGTCTCGGGCGGTCGGAATTCATTTAATTTTGGCAACCCAAAGACCTTCCGTTGATGTTATTACTGGTTTAATCAAAGCCAATTTTCCTTGCCGAATCGCCTTCCAGGTTGCATCCAAGACCGATTCCCGGACCATTTTGGATATGAACGGAGCTGAATCATTATTAGGTCGTGGCGATATGTTGTTTTTACCGCCGGGCAAAGGTGAACCGATAAGATTACACGGTGCATTTATCTCCGCCTCGGAAACAAAAAGGATTGT